>Ga0315271_10001209_pt1 | contig 15476 bp, 11 predicted proteins | sample C3_top_MG_FD_204664 | JGI IMG/M metagenome (GOLD analysis project Ga0315271, IMG submission 204664) | Sediment microbial communities from Yellowstone Lake, YNP, Wyoming, USA - C3_top | ecosystem: Environmental > Aquatic > Freshwater > Lake > Sediment | place: USA: Wyoming | collected 2017-08-01 | reverse complement strand
TCGCCATTCGCGAAGGCGGACGGACCGTGGGGGCAGGGGTGGTGGCGAAGATTCTTGAGTAATTAATGTAGGGCGGCCTTCAGGTCGCGAGGATGTCGGCCTGAAGGCCGACCTACAAACTGAGTTAAATAGGCCAGTAGCTCAATTGGCAGAGCAGCGGTCTCCAAAACCGCAGGTTGGGGGTTCGAGTCCCTCCTGGCCTGCCAGAGTTCAAACGGCCTGAAGGGTTGCACGTGTTGACGGCAGATCGAATCAAATTAGTGGTAGCGGTGCTGGCGTTGGTTGCTGGCATCGGCGGGTATTATTACCTCGGCGACCAGACCACGTTGGTGCGGGTGCTGGTGCTGCTTGGTGCGTTGGCCGTTACGGCCGTCATTGCCATGCAGACCGAACCGGGACGCGCTGCTTGGGCATTCACCAAGGAAGCGCGCCAGGAACTGCGCAAGGTGGTGTGGCCAACCCGCAAGGAAACCACGCAGATGACCCTGGTGGTGGTGGCCATGGTCATCGCGGTGTCGTTGTTTCTGTGGGTTGTGGACTGGGGGCTGCTGGCCGCGGTCAAGGCCCTGACCGGGCAGAGGTCCTGAGAGCATGACGACGACAACAGAAGCAACCACGATGCACTGGTACGTCGTGCAGACCTATTCCGGTTTCGAGAAGAGCGTGCAGCGCACGCTGCTGGAACACATCAAGCGCGCCGGCATGGAAAACCTGTTCGGCGACATCATGGTGCCGACCGAAGAAGTGGTTGAAATGAAAAGCGGCCAGAAGCGCACCAGTGAGCGCAAGTTCTTCCCCGGCTATGTGCTGGTGAAGATGGAAATGACCGACGAGACCTGGCACCTGGTCAAGAACGTGCCGAAGGTGAGCGGTTTCATCGGTGGTTCCGGCACCAAGCCGACGCCGATCACGGACAAGGAAGCGAACGCCATTCTGCACCAGGTGCAAGAGGGCGTGGAGAAGCCAAGACCGAAGTTCTCGTTCGAGCCGGGCGAGATGGTGCGCATCAAGGAAGGCCCGTTCGCCGACTTCAACGGAACGGTGGAAGACGTCAATTTCGAGAAGAGCAAGCTGCGCGTGAATGTCTCCATCTTCGGACGACTCACGCCGGTGGAGCTCGATTTTGGCCAGGTAGAGAAGGCGTAATAAAAGTTTTTTGTGCGGACGCAGCCGCGTCCGTGAGCACCAACCGGGGAGCCTGACAACAGGCGCTTGCACCCACAGGAGTCAACATGGCAAAGAAGATCGACGCCTACATCAAGCTGCAGGTGGCAGCCGGACAGGCGAACCCCAGTCCCCCGGTCGGCCCGGCGCTCGGCCAGCGCGGCCTCAACATCATGGAATTCTGCAAGCAGTTCAACGCGCGCACGAAGGAGATGGAAGCCGGCACGCCGATCCCGGTGATCATCACCTGCTTCAGCGACAAGAGCTTCACCTTCATCACCAAGACACCGCCGGCCAGCATCATGCTCAAGAAGGCCGCTGGCATACAGAGTGGCAGCAAGACGCCGCACACGCACAAGGTAGGCAAGGTGACGCGCAAGCAGCTGGAAGAGATCGCCAAGGTCAAGATGCAAGACCTCAATTGCTACGACCTGGACGCCGCCGTGCGTCTGATCGCCGGCAGCGCCCGCAGCATGGGCATCGAGACCGAGGGAGTCTGACATGGCACATCTCAGCAAACGCATGAAAGCCCTCGAGGGCAAGATTCAGGGTGGCAAGAATTATCCGCTGGATGAGGCGTTGAACCTCGTCAAGCAGACCGCCAGCGCCAAGTTCGACGAGTCTGTGGACGTTGCCGTGAATCTCGGCATCGACGCCAAGAAATCCGAACAGAATGTGCGCGGTTCCGCCGTGCTGCCGCGCGGTACCGGCAAGACCGTGCGCGTCGCGGTGTTCGCGGAAGGCGCCGCTGCCGAGGCCGCGAAGAAGGCCGGTGCCGACATCGTCGGTTTCCAGGACCTGGCCGATCAGATCAAGGCCGGCGTCATGGATTTCGACGTGGTCATTGCCTCGCCGGATGCGATGCGAGTGGTCGGTCAGCTCGGCCAGATTCTCGGTCCGCGCGGGCTGATGCCGAACCCGAAGGTCGGCACGGTAACCCCGAACGTGGCCAAAGCGGTGGAAAACGCCAAGGCCGGTCAGGTGCAGTTCCGCATCGACAAGGGCGGCATCGTGCATTGCTCGATCGGCAAGGCGTCTTTCGGCGCGGATGCACTCAAGGAAAACCTCGTGGCGCTGATGGCGGCCCTGCACAAGGCCAAGCCCGCGACCGCCAAGGGCATCTATATAAAGAAGCTGACACTGTCCACGACCATGGGTCCGGGTGTGGTGGTGGATGCTTCTTCGCTGGCGGCGTAACCCAATTCAGTTGGGCGAGCAGATTTTGTAGTAACCGAACTTTGGGCCGGCGGGATATCCCCGCCGGAGGTCAAAGACCGCAGGTGCCGGGGCAGGTGAGTCGAGTCGATCACCCGTCACGGCTTAATGGCAAGCTGCCGGCCCGCGCAGACGGTGACGCCGAAACAGGACGTGTCCTGGAGTAGGGTCGCCACAGCAACAGGAGGTGACTCGAGTGAGTCTTAATTTAGATCAGAAACAGGCCGTTGTTGCCGAAGTGTCCAAGATTGTTGCGGACGCGCAGGCAGCGATTCTGGCCGAGTACCGCGGTTTGACCGTGGCACAGATGACGACCCTGCGCACCAAGGCGCGCAAGGAAGGCGTTTACGTGCGCGTGGTCAAGAATACGCTGGTGCGACGTGCAGTGGACGGATCACCGTTCGCCTGCCTGCAGGACCATCTCACCGGTCCGTTGGCGTTCGTGGCGGGCAAGGATCCGGTAGCAGCAGCCAAAGTGGTCGTGGAGTTTGCCAAGGACAACGAGAAGTTTCGTGTCATGGCCGGCAGCATGAGCGGCAAGCTCATCTCGCTGGCGGAGATGAAGGCCCTGGCCAGTCTCCCCAGCCGCGACGTGCTGCTGTCGCAGCTCATGGGCACGATGCTGGCACCGGTGCAGAAGTTCGTTGCGACCCTCAACGAGGTGCCGACGAAGTTCGTACGCGGGCTCGCCGCTGTCCGCGACCAGAAACAGGCCGCTGCGTAAACCTAAACTTATTTCATTTAAAGACCGATTCAGGAGATTTCAATCATGTCCGCATTAAACAAAGACCAAATCCTCGACGCCGTTGCCTCCATGTCGGTACTCGACCTGTCCGAGCTCATCAAGGCCATGGAAGAGAAGTTCGGCGTGTCCGCCGCCGCCGCTGCCGTGGCCGTTGCGGCCCCGGCCGCCGGCGCCGCTCCGGCCGCTGAAGCCAAGACCGAGTTCAACGTGATTCTGGTGGCCGCCGGCGAGAAGAAGGTGGAAGTCATCAAGGCGGTGCGCGCCGTGACCAGCCTCGGCCTGAAGGAAGCCAAGGATCTCGTGGAGTCTGCTCCGGCAACCGTGAAGGAAGGCGCCACCAAGGATGAAGCCGAAAAGATGAAGAAGGAACTGGAAGCCGCCGGCGCGAAGGTTGAGCTCAAGTAACGCGCGTTGCTTCTGGAAACGACCGGCGGGCGGATGTCGCGCCCACCGGTTGAACAAGAAAACGGAGCGGGGCTGGTGGCGCAAGCCACTGGCCTCGTGCCGCTTCCTGAATTGTAGGTGGTAAAGCCCCGGTGTCGTGCCGGGTGTCGCAGTCCGTGGATCTCAAGAGCCGAGGAAAACGATGACGTACTCATTCACCGAAAAGAAACGTATCCGCAAGAGTTTTGGCAAACGCCCGAGCATTCTGCGCGTACCCAACCTGCTGGCTACCCAAAAAGATTCGTACCGCAAGTTTCTGCAGTCCGACGTGCCGGCGGAACAGCGCATCGACCTTGGCCTGCAGGCCGCATTCAAGTCGGTTTTCCCGATCGAAAGCTATGATGGCTCGGTCGCCCTCGAGTTCGTGAGCTATCGTCTCGGCATACCGCCGTTTGACGTGAAAGAATGCATGCAGCGCGGACTGATCTACGCCGCGCCGTTGCGCGTGCTGCTGCGTCTCGTGACTTTCAACAAGGATGAGACTTCCGCCACCAAGACGGTGCGCGACATCAAGGAACAGGAAGTGTACATGGGCGAGATTCCGCTCATGACCGAAAACGGCACCTTCGTCATCAACGGCACCGAGCGTGTCGTGGTGTCGCAGCTGCATCGCTCGCCGGGCGTGTTCTTCGATCACGACTACGGCAAGACCCACTCCTCCGGCAAGCTGCTGTATTCGGCGCGCGTGATTCCCTACCGCGGTTCCTGGCTGGACTTCGAATTCGATCCGAAGGATTTTCTGTACGTGCGCATCGATCGCCGCCGCAAATTGCCGGCCACGATCCTGTTGCGCTCCCTGGGCATGACCACCCAGGAAATGCTCACCACCTTCTTCGAGAACGACCACTGGCAGCTCGTCAAGGATGGCGTGCGCATGGAGCTCGTGCCGGCGCGTCTGCGCGGTGAGCAGGTGGACTTCGACATCAAGACCCCAAAGGGCGAGGTGCTGGTCGAGGCCGGCCGGCGCATCACCGCGCGTCACGTGCGCGAGCTGGACAAGAGCCGCCTCAAGCACCTGGACGCACCGCAGACCTTCCTTATTGGTCGAGCGCTGTCCGAGGACATTATCGACAAGAACACCGGCGAGATCATCGCCCAGGCCAACGAGGTCGTAACCGCGGAAGTGATCGAAAAGCTGATCGCGGCCGGCGTTGCCGAGCTCAAGACCCTGTACACCAACGATCTCGACCATGGTCCGTATGTCTCCGAGACGCTGCGCATCGATGCATCGCGCGACGCGCTCGAGGCGCAGATCGAAATCTACCGCATGATGCGCCCGGGTGAGCCGCCGACCCGTGACGCCGCCCAGAATCTGTTCAACGGCCTGTTCTTCAGTCTCGACCGTTACGACCTGTCGGCCGTCGGCCGCATGAAGTTCAACCGCCGCCTGAATCGCGGCACGGACGAAGGCCCGGGCACGCTCAGCAAGGAAGACATCGTCGATGTCATGAAAGTGCTGATCGACCTCAAAAACGGCCGCGGCGAAATCGACGACATCGATCATCTCGGTAATCGGCGCGTGCGTTCGGTCGGCGAGCTGGCCGAAAACCAGTTCCGTGTCGGCCTGGTGCGCGTCGAGCGCGCGGTGAAGGAGCGTCTGTCGCTGGCCGAGAGCGAAGGCCTGATGCCGCAGGAGTTGATCAACGCCAAGCCGGTATCGGCGGTCATCAAGGAGTTCTTCGGCTCTTCGCAGCTGTCGCAGTTCATGGACCAGACCAATCCGCTGTCCGAGATTACCCACAAGCGCCGCGTGTCGGCCCTTGGACCCGGTGGCCTGACGCGCGAACGTGCCGGTTTCGAAGTGCGCGACGTGCACCCGACGCATTACGGACGCGTGTGCCCGATCGAAACACCGGAAGGCCCGAACATCGGCCTTATCAACTCGCTGGCCGTGTACGCGCGTACCAATGAGTATGGTTTCCTGGAAACCCCGTACCGCAAAGTCGATAACAGCAAGGTGACCGATCAGGTGGACTACCTGTCGGCCATCGAAGAAGGCAAGTTTGTCATTGCCCAGGCGAATGCCGCAATCGATAACCACGGCCGCTTGAGTGACGAACTCGTATCCTGCCGTTCCAAAAACGAGTTCGTGCTCTCGACGCCGGACAAGATCGACTACATCGACGTGGCACCGTCGCAGATCGTGTCGGTGGCCGCATCGCTCATTCCGTTCCTCGAGCACGATGACGCGAACCGCGCACTCATGGGATCCAACATGCAACGCCAGGCCGTGCCGACCCTGCGCTCGGAGAAGCCGTTCGTGGGCACCGGCATCGAAGGCATTGTTGCCATCGACTCGGGCGTGACCGTAATCGCGCGCCGCGGTGGCACGGTGGATTCGGTGGACGCCTCACGCATCGTGGTACGCGTGAACGACAACGAGGCCCGGCCGGGTGAGGCGGGTGTCGACATCTACAACCTGACCAAGTACACGCGTTCCAACCAGAACACCAACATCAATCAGCGGCCGCTGGTGAAGGTCAATGACCAGATCTCGAGCGGTGACGTGCTGGCCGACGGTCCTTCGACCGATCTCGGCGAGCTCGCGCTCGGGCGCAACATCCTGGTCGCGTTCATGCCGTGGAACGGCTACAACTTCGAAGACTCGATTCTTATTTCCGAGCGCGTGGTGGAACGCGATACCTTCACCACGATTCACATCGAAGAGCTGAATAACGTTTCGCGTGATACCAAGCTCGGTTCCGAGGAAATCACCCGTGATATCCCGAACGTCGGCGAAGCGGCGCTCTCCAAGCTGGACGAGAGCGGCATTGTCTACATCGGTGCCGAGGTGAATCCGGGCGACATCCTGGTGGGCAAGGTCACGCCCAAGGGCGAGACCCAGCTCACGCCGGAAGAGAAACTGCTGCGCGCGATCTTCGGCGAGAAGGCCTCGGACGTGAAGGACACCTCGCTGCGCCTGCCGTCCGGCATGTCCGGCACGGTGATCGACGTGCAGGTGTTCACGCGTGATGGCGTCGAGAAGGATGCGCGCGCCAAGGCCAATGAACAGGCCGAACTGGCGCGTGTCAAAAAGGATCTGCATGACCAGTTCCGCATCGTCGAAGACGATGCCTATGCGCGTATCGAGCGCCTGATCGTCGGTCGCACCGCCGATGGCGGACCGAGCGGCCTCAAGGCCGGCGACAAGGTCACCAAGACCTATCTGGCCGACCTGCTGCGCTCTAAGTGGTTCGATATCCGTTTCCGTTCTGAGGAAGTGAATGAGGCGCTCGAGCAGATCCGTGCGCAGCTCAGCAACCAGAAACAGACCTTCGATCACCTGCTCGAGGAGAAGCGCATCAAGATTACCTCGGGCGACGATCTGCCGCCGGGCGTGCTCAAGATGGTGAAGGTGTATGTCGCTGTCAAACGCCGCCTGCAACCGGGTGACAAGATGGCTGGCCGGCACGGCAACAAGGGCGTGATCTCGCGCATTGTGCCGATCGAGGACATGCCGCACATGGCGGACGGCACACCGGTGGACATCGTGCTCAATCCACTCGGTGTGCCGTCGCGCATGAACGTCGGCCAAGTGCTGGAGACGCATCTCGGCTGGGCGGCGCGCGGTCTGGGCCACAAGATCGAGGCCATGATCAAGCGCGAGGCCAAAGTCGAGGAGCTGCGCAAGTTCCTCGACAAGATCTACAACAGCAGCGGCAAGAAGGAAGATCTCAAGTCGCTCACCGATGCGGAGATCGCCGAGCTGGCGCACAACCTGTCGGGTGGTGTGCCGATGGCCACGCCGGTGTTCGACGGTGGCACCGAGGAAGAGATCAAGGACATGCTCGAACTCGCCGGTCTGCCGCGTTCCGGCCAGACCACGTTGTTCGACGGTCGCACCGGCGAGGCGTTCGAGCGCCAGGTGACCGTGGGCTACATGTACATCCTGAAGCTCAACCATCTGGTGGACGACAAGATGCACGCGCGCTCGACTGGCCCATACAGTCTCGTTACCCAGCAACCACTCGGCGGCAAGGCGCAGTTCGGCGGCCAGCGCTTCGGCGAAATGGAAGTCTGGGCGCTCGAGGCCTACGGTGCGGCCTACACGTTGCAGGAAATGCTGACGGTCAAGTCGGACGACGTGACCGGACGCACCAAGATGTTCGAGAACATCGTCAAGGGCGATCATCGCATGGAGGCCGGCATGCCTGAATCCTTCAATGTGCTGATCAAGGAAATCCGGTCGCTCGGTATCGACATCGAGCTGGAACAGGACTGAGCCCGGCGGCACTGAATCCGCAGCGAGCAGCGAGACAACCGTCCCGACATTATTTCGGCAGGAGATGAGATGAAAGACCTATTTAACCTCTTCAAGCAGGCTGGCAAGAGCGAAGACTTCGACGCCATTCGCATCGGTCTGGCGTCACCGGAAAAGATCCGTTCCTGGTCTTTTGGCGAGGTCAAAAAGCCGGAGACGATTAACTATCGTACTTTCAAGCCGGAACGCGACGGTCTGTTCTGCGCCAAGATCTTCGGACCGATCAAGGACTATGAGTGCCTGTGCGGCAAGTACAAGCGCCTCAAGCACCGCGGTGTGATCTGCGAAAAGTGCGGCGTCGAAGTGACGCTGTCGAAGGTGCGCCGCGAGCGCATGGGCCACATCGAGCTGGCCTCGCCGGTCGCGCACATCTGGTTCCTCAAGTCGCTGCCGTCGCGCATGGGCCTGATTCTCGACATGACGCTGCGTGACATCGAACGCGTGCTCTATTTCGAGGCCTACGTGGTGGTCGATCCGGGCATGACGCCGCTCGAACGCAGCACACTGCTGAGCGAAGAGGCCTATCTGAACGCCGTTGAACAGTATGGTGATGAGTTCGACGCGCGCATGGGCGCGGAAGCGGTGCGCGATCTGCTCAAGGGCATCAACCTCGAGGAAGAGGCGACCAAGCTGCGCGAGGAGCTGGCCGGTACTACCTCCGAGACCAAGATCAAGAAATTCGCCAAGCGCCTGAAGGTGATCGAGGCGTTCCTGCATTCCGGCAACAAGCCGGAATGGATGGTGCTCGAAATCCTGCCGGTGCTGCCGCCGGAACTGCGTCCGCTGGTGCCGCTCGACGGCGGTCGCTTCGCCACCTCGGACCTGAACGACCTGTATCGCCGCGTCATCAACCGTAACAATCGTCTCAAGCGCCTGCTCGACCTGAATGCGCCCGATATCATCGTGCGCAATGAAAAGCGCATGCTGCAGGAAGCGGTGGACGCGCTGCTCGACAACGGTCGACGCGGCAAGGCCATTACCGGCGCCAACAAGCGCCAGCTGAAGTCGCTGGCCGACATGATTAAGGGCAAGCAGGGCCGCTTCCGCCAGAACCTGCTCGGCAAGCGTGTCGACTACTCCGGACGTTCGGTGATTGTGGTCGGTCCGACGCTCAAGCTGCACCAGTGCGGTCTGCCGAAGAAAATGGCGCTTGAGCTGTTCAAGCCGTTCATTTTCGCCAAGCTCGAATCCAAGGGTCTCGCCACCACCATCAAGCTCGCCAAGAAGATGGTCGAGCAGGCCAGCCCTGAAGTCTGGGACATTCTGGAAGAGGTGATCCGCGAGCATCCAGTGATGCTCAACCGCGCCCCGACCCTGCATCGCCTCGGCATCCAGGCGTTCGAGCCGGTGCTCATTGAAGGCAAGGCCATCCAGCTGCATCCGCTGGTGTGCGCGGCGTACAACGCCGACTTCGACGGTGACCAGATGGCGGTGCACATTCCGCTGTCGCTGGAAGCGCAGCTCGAAGCCCGCGCCCTGATGATGTCCACGAACAACGTGTTGTCGCCGGCCAACGGTGACCCGATCATCGTGCCGTCGCAGGACATTGTGCTGGGTCTTTACTACATGACCCGTTCGCGCATCAACGACAAGGGTGAGGGCAAGGCGTTCTCCGATATCACTGAAGTCCATCGCGCCTATGAAACGCGCCAGGTGTCGCTCAATGCGCACGTCAAGGTGCGTATCCGCGAGGTGCAGCTCAAGGCGGATGGCGCCCAGAGCGAAACCCGCAAGCTGTATGACACGACCGTCGGCCGGGCACTACTGTCCGAAATTCTGCCAGAGGGCCTGCCGTTCGAGCTGATTAACCGCGATCTCAAGAAGAAGGCGATTTCCGAGCTGATCAACGCCTGCTATCGGCGCATCGGACTCAAGGCCACGGTGATTTTCGCCGACCAGCTGATGTACACCGGTTTCGCCTATGCGGCGCGCGCCGGCATTTCGATCGGCGTGGACGATATGGTGGCACCGGCCGAGAAGGCCGGCATCATTGCCGAGTCCGAGGCCGAGGTGAAGGCGATCCAGAGCCAGTACTCCTCCGGCCTGCTGACCGATGGCGAGCGTTACAACAAGGTGGTGGACATCTGGACGCGTACCTCCGAGAAGGTCGCCAAGACCATGATGGACAAGCTCGGCAAGGAAGAGACGACGGACGCCAAGGGCAACAAGGTCATGCAAGACTCGTTCAACTCGATCTTCATGATGGCCGACTCGGGCGCGCGCGGTAGCGCCGCCCAGATCCGTCAGCTCGCCGGTATGCGCGGCCTGATGGCCAAACCGGATGGTTCGATCATTGAAACGCCGATTACCGCCAACTTCCGCGAAGGTCTGAACGTGCTGCAGTACTTTATTTCCACGCACGGCGCGCGAAAAGGTCTGGCCGACACCGCGCTCAAGACCGCGAACTCCGGTTATCTCACGCGCCGCCTGGTGGACGTCTGTCAGGATCTCGTGGTTACCAGTATTGACTGCGGAACCACCAAGGGCATCGTGAAGTCCGCGCTGGTGGAAGGCGGCGAAATCGTGGTGGCGTTGCGTGACCGAATTCTTGGTCGCGTGGTCCTGGAAGATGTGCGCGATCCGTCAACCAACCAGGTCCTGGTGCCGAGCGGTACTTTGCTGGACGAAGGTCTGGTAGCGATGCTCGAGGAAAAGAACGTCGATCAGGTACTGACGCGTTCGCCGGTGACCTGCGACACCCGCTACGGTATCTGCGCCAAGTGTTATGGGCGCGACCTCGGACGCGGTCATCTCATCAATCAGGGTGAGGCGGTTGGCGTGATCGCCGCGCAGTCCATCGGCGAGCCGGGCACCCAGCTCACCATGCGCACCTTCCATATCGGCGGCGCAGCATCGCGCGCCACCACGGTGAGCGGCATCGAGGTCAAGACCACCGGTAACGTGCGCCTCAACAACATCAAGCTGGTGAAGCACGCGAGTGGCAACAACGTGGCGGTGTCGCGCTCCGGTGAGCTCGTCATTCAGGACGAACAGGGTCGCGACCGCGAGCGTTACAAGATTCCGTACGGCGCCGTGTTGTCGGTGAGCAACGGCGACAAGGTCAAGGCCGGCAAGGTCGTGGCCAACTGGGATCCGCATACCCACCCGATCATTACCGAGGTGGCGGGCAAGGTCGCGTTCACTGACATGATCGATGGCGTGACCGTGAACCGTCAGACCGACGAACTCACTGGCCTGTCGACTTATGTGGTGCTCGATCCGAAACAACGCAGCGGTGCCAAGAACATCCGGCCGATGATCAGCCTGATGCATCCGAGCACTGGCAAGCCGCTGAACCTGGCCGGCACCGAGATTCCGGCGCGTTACATGCTGCCGCCGGGCGCCATCATTGTGGCGAGCGACGGTGCCACCATCGGCGTCGGCGATGTGCTCGCGCGTATCCCGCAAGAAACCTCCAAGACGCGCGACATTACCGGTGGTCTGCCGCGTGTCGCCGAGCTGTTTGAGGCGCGCAAGGCCAAGGACCACGCCTTGCTCGCAGAAACCAGCGGTATCGTCTCGTTCGGCAAGGAGACCAAGGGCAAGCTGCGCCTGGTGATCACCGACAAGGAAGGCAAAGAGCACGAATACCTGATCCCCAAGGGTCGCCACATTACCGTGTTCGAGGGCGAGACCGTGGAGCAGGGTGAGGTGATCGTGGACGGCGCACCGGTGTCAGCCGACATCCTGCGTCTGCTCGGCATCGAGGCGCTCGCCAACTACATCGTCGACGAAGTGCAGGACGTATACCGCCTGCAGGGCGTGAAAATCAACGACAAGCACATCGAAGTGATCGTGCGCCAGATGCTGCGCAAGGTGAAGATCGCGGATGCCGGCGACACCACCTTCCTGCCCGGCGAGCAGGTGGAGCGTTCACGCCTGCTGGAGGACAACGAGCAGATCGAGCGTGACGGCAAGCGCCTGGCGACTTACGAGCGCGTACTGCTCGGCATCACCAAGGCCTCGCTCTCGACCGAATCGTTCATTTCGGCTGCGTCCTTCCAGGAGACCACCCGCGTGCTCACGGAAGCCGCCATCACCGGCAAGAGCGACCACCTGCGTGGCCTCAAGGAGAACGTCATCGTCGGTCGTCTGATCCCGGCCGGCACCGGGCTGGCCTTCCATGAGGATCGCCGCCGCAAGCGCAAGGACCAGCGTGACGAGGAGGTTGCCCTGAAGGAATCCCTGACTACCAAGCCGAAGTCCACTGCCGGCAGCGAGGCAGCCACCGGCTAAAAGACGGGGGACCAATAAATGGCCGGATTTCCTTTAATCCGGCCGGTTTTTGGCCTGATTTGGCTTGACACATCCGGGGCGCTTCCCTAGAATCGCGCCCCTCTGAGACAGGCCGAACCTGTAGTCACTACGGGTCCGGCCTGTTGTTCGTTTTTGCGGTTGGAGAGTTACGGAATGCCGACGATTAACCAGCTGGTGCGCAAGCCGCGTACCCGAGCGATCAAGAAGACCAACGTGCCGGCCATGCAGGCCTGCCCGCAGAAGCGCGGGGTGTGTACGCGTGTGTACACCACCACCCCGAAAAAGCCGAACTCGGCACTGCGTAAGGTCGCCAAGGTGCGCCTGACCAACGGTTTTGAGGTGATTACCTATATAGGTGGCGAAGGCCACAACCTGCAGGAGCATTCGGTGGTGCTGATCCGTGGCGGTCGCGTCAAGGATCTTCCCGGTGTGCGTTACCACACGGTACGTGGTGCCCTGGATACGGCCGGCGTGAATGATCGCCGCCAGAGTCGCTCCAAGTACGGTGCCAAGCGCCCCAAGACAGCGTAAAAAACGAAGACGGGAAACGTCGCACGGGGTTAGGTGCGGCATTTTGTTTCTTAAAAAATTTGGACAGGTTTTAAACGAGGCAGGTCGGGCTTATGGCCAGAAGAAAAGAAGCACCCAAGCGCGAAGTCACACCGGATCCGAAATTCGGCAGCGAATCGCTGGCAAAGTTCATCAACGTCCTGATGCGCAGTGGCAAGAAGTCCACGGCGGAGAAGATCGTCTATGGCGCGCTCACCCTGATTGCCGAGCGCAGCAAAACCGATCCGCTGGAAGTCTATAAGACCGCTATCGAAAACGTCCGTCCGCTGGTTGAGGTGAAGAGCCGCCGCGTGGGCGGTGCCACCTACCAGGTGCCGATCGAAGTACGCCCGGCACGCCAGGCCGCCCTCGCCATGCGCTGGGTGACCGAAGCCGCGCGCGCGCGCGGCGAGAAGTCCATGGGTGCGCGGCTTGCCGCCGAACTCATGGAAGCTGCCGAACGTCGTGGCACCGCCATGAAGAAACGCGACGACGTGCATCGCATGGCCGAGGCCAACAAGGCCTTTTCGCATTACCGTTTCTAAAGTTCGTATTCGAGGAATAGAGTCGTGGCCCGTTCAACACCCATCAATCGCTACCGCAATATCGGCATCATGGCGCACATTGATGCGGGCAAGACTACGACCTCCGAACGCATCCTGTTCTACACCGGCGTGTCGCACAAAATCGGCGAAGTCCACGAAGGCACGGCCGTCATGGACTGGATGGAGCAGGAACAGGAGCGCGGCATTACCATTACCTCCGCGGCCACGACCTGCTTCTGGAAAGGCATGGACGGCACGCTGCCGGAACACCGCTTTAACATTATCGATACCCCGGGCCACGTCGACTTCACCATTGAAGTGGAGCGCTCGCTGCGCGTGCTGGACGGTGCCATGTTCGTGTTGTGCGCCGTGGGCGGCGTGCAGCCGCAGTCCGAAACCGTGTGGCGCCAGGCCAACCGTTACGGCGTGCCGCGCATTGCCTTCGTCAACAAGATGGATCGCGCCGGCGCCAACTTCCTGAATGTCGTCAGCCAGCTGAAAGAACGTCTCGGCGCCAATGCCGTGCCCCTGCAGCTGCCGATCGGCGCCGAAGAAAAATTCTTGGGCGTGGTCGACCTGATCAAGATGAAGGCCATCTACTGGGACGATTCCACCCAGGGCATGAAGTTCGAAGAGAAAGAAATCCCGGCCGAAATGCTGGCGCAGTGCAAGGAATACCACGACAAGATGGTTGAAGCGGCCGCCGAGGCCAACGATACCCTCTCGGAGAAGTATCTGGCCGGCGAAGCGCTGACCACCGCGGAAATCAAGCAGGGTCTGCGCGAGCGCAACCTGAAGCTGGAAATCGTGCCGGTGCTGTGCGGCAGCGCCTTCAAGAACAAGGGCGTGCAGGCGGCGCTCGACGCCGTGGTCGATCTGCTGCCCGCGCCGAATGAGCGCCCGGCCATCAAGGGCCACCTGGACGACGCCGCCGGCAGCGAAGGCGAGCGTCATGCCGACGACGCCGAGCCGTTCTCGGCGCTGGCGTTCAAAATTGCCACCGATCCGTTTGTCGGTGCGCTGACCTTTATCCGCGTCTATTCCGGTGTGCTCAACTCGGGCGACACCGTGTACAACCCGGTCAAGGGCAAGAAAGAGCGCATTGGTCGCCTGCTGCAGATGCATGCCAACCAGCGTGAAGAAATCAAGGAAGTGCGCGCTGGCGACATCGCCGCCTGCGTCGGCCTGAAAGAAGTCACCACCGGTGAAACTCTGTGTGACCCGACCAAGATCATCACCCTGGAACGCATGGAGTTCCCGGAACCGGTGATCTCGCAGGCCGTTGAACCCAAGACCAAAGCCGACCAGGAAAAAATGGGCATGGCGCTGAACCGCCTCGCCCAGGAAGACCCGTCGTTCCGTGTGCACACCGACGAGGAATCCGGCCAGACCATTATCTCCGGCATGGGCGAACTGCATCTCGAAATTATCGTCGACCGCATGAAGCGCGAATTCAGCGTCGAGGCGAATGTCGGCAAGCCGCAGGTGGCGTATCGCGAAACCATTCGCAAGCCGATCGACCAGGAATACCGTTTCGTCAAGCAGTCCGGCGGTCGCGGCCAGTACGGCCACGTATATATTAAGTTCGAGCCGCAGACCGAAGAGGGCAAGGGCTTTGAATTCGTGGACGCCATCAAGGGCGGCGTGATCCCGCGCGAATTCATCCCGGCGGTGAAGAAGGGTGTCGACGAGGCCATGGCGCGCGGCATCAAGTTCGGTTATCCGGTGGTGGACGTGAAGGCGACCCTGCACTTCGGCTCCTACCACGATGTCGACTCGAACGAAAACGCCTTCAAGATGGCGGCGATCATGTGCTGGAAGGAAGCCGGTGTGAAGGCCGATCCGATCCTGCTGGAACCGATCATGGACGTGGAAGTGACGTCGCCGCCGGATTACCTGGGCAATGTCATGGGCGACCTGAACTCGCGCCGCGGCATTATCATGAGCCAGGAAGACGGCCATGGCGGCGTGAAAATGGTGCGTGCCGAAGTTCCGTTGGCCAACATGTTTGGCTATTCCACGTCGCTGCGTTCCGCGACCCAGGGCCGCGCGACCTACACCATGGAATTCAAGAAGTACGCGCCGGTGCCGGCGAATGTCGCCGAATCCGTGCTGAAGAAAGCCGGTTAACCACTTTTATTAATTCTCTGAGCTAGACGAGGCAGACGATGTCCAAGGGAAAATTCGAACGCACCAAGCCCCATCTGAATGTGGGCACCATCGGTCACGTCGATCACGGCAAGACCACCTTGACCGCGGCCCTGACCAAGGTCCTGTCCACCAAGTTCGGCGGCGA
>Ga0315271_10001208_pt1 | contig 15478 bp, 17 predicted proteins | sample C3_top_MG_FD_204664 | JGI IMG/M metagenome (GOLD analysis project Ga0315271, IMG submission 204664) | Sediment microbial communities from Yellowstone Lake, YNP, Wyoming, USA - C3_top | ecosystem: Environmental > Aquatic > Freshwater > Lake > Sediment | place: USA: Wyoming | collected 2017-08-01 | reverse complement strand
CTCCTGGAGGTGCAAGTCCTCCCGTGAGCTGGTCACAGTGAGCGAAGCGAAGCGCAACTGCATGAGGGTGACCGAATGTGGGAAGGAAGCGTGGAGCATAAACTGCGAGCCGATGGACAAGAACCGGATAGAAGGCGTTGCCGACCAAGGCGAGCGGGCAAGAAACCGCAAAGCCTTTGTGACCAAAGGTCAGGCGGCGTAAATCCGGCGGCTGTGCAGAGAAGGAGTGCGTTCTTACCTGGGGAGATCTCGCCTTATGCCTGAAAGGGCGACAGCGCGAAGCTGGAGCGAGAAGTCAGCAAAGGTCGTAGTAGCTCGAGTAGGCGGCCGATGAGGCGCAGCCAAAAGGGCGAAGGACCGAACGAGAGCAAGTAATCCGAGGACATGGAGATGTCAAAGGTCATGCGTCAGATGCTGGAGAAGTCCGGGCGGGTGAGCGTAGCGCACGGTGAAGCCGAGTGCGATCTCACCAGCGACGAAACCTGCGACCCGCTCCATGAACACCCGGACACAGGGTCGGCAAAACAGACGGCAGGCACTGGTGGCCTGCTGGAAGTGGCGCTGACGAGACAGAACCTGCAAACGGCGTGGAAACGGGTGAAAGCCAACAAGGGCGCAGCCGGGGTGGACGGACTCGACATCGAGCACACCGCCCAGGTGATACGCCAAAGCTGGCCCGACATCCGCCAAGCGCTGCTGGCGGACAACTACCGGCCCAGTCCGGTACGCAAGGTACTGATACCCAAACCGGACGGTAGCCAGCGCGAGCTGGGCATCCCGACGGTTCTGGATCGGCTGATCCAGCAAGCCCTGTTGCAAGTGCTGCAACCCCTGATAGACCCCACCTTCAGCGACCACAGCCACGGGTTTCGCCCTGGAAGACGGGCGACCGATGCGGTCAAGGCCGCACGCAAGTACGTCCAAACGGGCAAACGCGTGGTGGTGGACGTCGACCTGGCCAAATTCTTTGACCGGGTCAACCACGACATCCTGATCGACAGGTTCAGAAAGCGCATCGACGATGCTGGCGTCATCCGGCTGATCCGGGCGTATCTGAATGCAGGAATCATGGATGGCGGGGTGGTGGTAGATCGCCATCTGGGCACGCCGCAAGGAGGACCACTGAGCCCGCTGCTGGCCAATGTGCTGCTTGACGAGGTGGACAAGGCGCTGGAGGTGCGAGGCTACAGCTTTGCGCGCTACGCCGATGACTGCAACGTCTATGTGGGCAGCAGGAAGGCCGGTGAGCGGGTGATGGCCTACCTCAGGCGGCTGTACGACAAACTCAAGCTTCAGATCAACGAAGCCAAGAGCGCGGTAGCCAGCGCCTTCAGGCGCAAGTTCCTGGGGTATGCACTGTGGGTGGCCAAGGGCAAAGAAGTCAAATGTGCAGTGGCCAAGAAGGCGCTGGACAACTTCAAGGCCCGCATCCGCCAACTCACACGCCGCTCGGGTGGACGCAGCATGGCGCAAGTGGTTGAGAAACTGCGGCCCTACCTGTTGGGCTGGAAGGCATACTTTGGATTGGCGCAAACGCCCAAAGTCTGGCGAGAGCTCGACGAATGGCTGCGCCACCGATTACGGGCCATTCAGCTCAGGCATTGGAAGAGGCCAAAGACGATCTACCGCGAGCTCAAGGCGCTGGGGGCATCGCAAGATGTGGCCAAACAGGTGGCGGGAAACTGCCACCGCTGGTGGCGAAACAGCAACGGGGTAATCAAGACCGTTTTGACCATTGCGTACTTTGGCGGGCTTGGAGTGCCAAGACTGTCCTGACCTCAAACTCTCGAACCGCCCGGTGCGGACCCGCATGCCTGGTGGTGTGGCAGGGGTGCCCCCTACAATGGGGGCCCTCTATGCCGATTTTTAGGAGCCTCCACCATGATGGTGCTTTACTCGGGTACAACCTGCCCTTTTTCACATCGCTGCCGTTTTGTCCTGTTTGAAAAAGGCATGGACTTTGAAATTCGTGATGTTGACCTGTACAACAAACCCGAAGACATCAACGTCATGAACCCCTACGGCCAGGTGCCGATTTTGGTGGAACGCGACCTGATCCTGTACGAATCCAACATCATCAACGAGTACATCGACGAGCGCTTTCCGCACCCGCAATTGATGCCCGGCGACCCGGTCGATCGGGCGCGTGTCCGGCTTTTCCTGCTCAACTTCGAAAAAGAACTGTTCACCCACGTCATCACGCTCGAATCGCGTCATGCCAAAACCAATGAAAAAGCGCTTGAAAAAGCTCGCGCGCACATTCGCGACCGGCTCACCCAGCTCGCCCCGGTGTTTCTGAAAAACAAATTCATGCTGGGCGAGGGCTTCTCGATGCTCGACGTGGCCATTGCACCGCTGCTCTGGCGGCTGGACTACTACGGCATCGAACTCAGCAAAAATGCGGCGCCCTTGCTCAAATACGCCGAGCGCATCTTTTCGCGCCCGGCCTACATCGAGGCGCTCACACCGTCAGAAAAAGTCATGCGCAAATAACAGGCGCTGCAGACGCATGAAGCCCTCAATAGAAATAACCTCGTCCCAGCCCTACCTGATCCGCGCCTGGCATGAATGGTGTACCGACAATGGTTTGACGCCTTATGTGACCGTGGCGGTTGACGCAGCCGTGCAGGTGCCGCGCGAATTCGTCAAGGGCGGCGAAATTGTGCTCAACATCAGCTACGACTCCACCACCGGCCTGCAAATCGGCAATGACTACCTGGCATTCAAGGCCAGATTTGCCGGTGTCGCCCGCGACGTGATGGTGCCCGTGGACCGAGTACTGGCCATTTTTGCGCGCGAAAACGGCCAAGGCATGGCTTTCCCCAAAGCCAGTCGTCATGAGCCTGTCGCGCAAGACAGCGCGGATGAGGAAGCGTCAGTACCGCAAGCCGAGGACAGCACCGATCCGGCGCCATCGCATCTGGCCAGCGTCCCGGCGGCGGCTTCTGCTGATGCGAAAAAGCCCGCTAAAAAGTCACCAGCGGCCACCAAAACAGGCGCGCGCCCCACACTGACGCGCATCAAATAAGCACGCAACGGGTCTGAATTCAGCGTGAATCAGCCATGTAAAATACAAACCGTGCCGCTTTAGCTCAGTTGGTAGAGCAACCGCCTTGTAAGCGGTAGGTCGTCAGTTCGAATCCGACAAGCGGCACCATTTCACTGCTTCCGACAGTGCCAGAACAACTCAAAACAACCCGCCTTCTTCATTGGAGTGCGGGTTTTTTTGTGGGATGTTCAGGTCAAATTTTCAAGCTGGCAAAGCCATTTTGCCGCCAGGCCTCGAACACGGTCACCGCCACGGCGTTGGACAGGTTCAGGCTGCGCTGGCCGGGCATCATGGGCAGTTTGAACATTTGTTGCGGTGCAAATGACTGGCGCACCGCATCGCTCAAGCCCTTGGTTTCCGAGCCGAACACCAAGTAGTCGCCGGGCTTGAAGCGTGCCTCGTACACGCTCTGGCTGGCGCGGGTGGTCAGGGCAAACAGGCGCTCTGGCAAAGGCTGCTCATCCTCCAGAAAAGTCTGCCAGTCGGCATGGTGCTTGACGGTGGCGTATTCGTGGTAGTCCAGTCCGGCGCGGCGCATGTGCTTGTCGTCCATCGAGAAACCCAGCGGTTCCACCAGGTGCAGGGTGCAGCCGGTGTTGGCCGCCAGGCGAATGACGTTGCCGGTGTTGGGTGGGATTTCGGGCTCAACCAGAACGATATGGAACATCGCTGCATTGTCATGCAAGTGAGTTGGGGCACGTCGCTATGCGTGTGGTCTGACCCGCAAGCTTTTCTATTCCTATTCGGTGCGCGCGATCACCACGCCGGTGATGTGGGCGACCCCGGCTGCCCTGAGCACGCGCGCGGCGGCATAGAGCGACGCGCCGGTGGTCATCACGTCATCCACCAGCACCACGCGCGCGCCTTGCAAAGGAGACGTTTTGAGCGGATCCACGGCAAAGGAATGGTCCAGCCCGGTGAGCCGCTGGGTACGCTTGAGGGTGTGTTGCGCCGGCGTGTCGGCGATGCGCAGCAGCACATCGGCGCGGGTTTTGCGGGCGCTGAGTTGCTGTGCCAGCAGCAGCGCCTGGTTGTAGCCACGCACCTGCAGGCGTTGCCTGGACAGTGGCATGGGCAGCAGCAGGTCGGCGGCGTCGATGGACGGCTCGACCCAGGGCGTGGCTTTGAGCAGGTCGGCAAAAAACCTGACCAAGGCGGGCTGGTCGTGAAACTTGAAGTCGGCCATCAGATGCGCCCAGGGAAAGGCGTAGCCCACGGCCGCCAGGCACAGGTCCAGCGGCGGTGTTTGTTTCAGGCAGGCGCCGCATTGCGCGCGGCCGACCGGCAAGGGCAGGGCGCAGCGGCTGCATCGGGGCTGCGGCTGGGCAAATTCGGCCACGCAGGGGTTGCAAACGGGTTGCGCCGGCCAACTGTGGCAGACGCGGCATTGGCTGGCGGGCGGGCGCAACACCCTTGAAATCAGGCTGGTGAACATCCAGTCAATATACTCGCGTCTCTTTCCCCATTGCGTTATGGCTGACCAAACCCCTCCCTCCGTCGATCCACAGGCCGTGCGGCGCTGGCACAACCTGCCCGTGACCGGGTCGGCCTGGCTGCATGAAGAAGTGGCGCGGCGCATGCAGGAGCGGCTCGACTGGATCAAGCGCCAGCCCCAGAGCTGGGTGCATTGGGCGCCGCTCAATGGCGGGCTGGCGGCCCATGCGTTGTTGCAGCAGCGCTATCCGCAGGCGGCTTGCACCCTGGTCGAGGCCAACCCGCAGCGCGCCCAGCATGTCGCGAGCGCCGTGACGCCGCCCTGGTGGCAGGCGAAGCGCTGGTTGCACGCCAAGCCCCAGGTGGTCACACAGGTGACGCAGCCCGCCCAGATGCTGTGGGCCAACATGAGCTTGCACCTGACCGACCAGCCCCAGGCCTTGCTGCAGCAGTGGCATCAGGCCCTGGCGGTGGATGGCTTCCTGATGTTTTCCTGTCTGGGCCCCGATACGCTGAAGGAATTGCGCGCGCTTTACCTGGCTTTGGGCTGGCCAGCGCCCAGTCATGAATTCACCGACATGCACGATTGGGGCGACATGCTGGTGGCGGCTGGTTTTGCCGAGCCGGTGATGGACATGGAGCGCATCACGCTCACGTTCGAGACGCCGCAGCGCGTGCTGCAGGAATTAAGGGGTCTGGGGCGCAATCTCCATGTCGGACGCTTCCCTGCATTGCGGGGGCGCCACTGGCACACCCAGTTGCTCCGGGCCATCGAAAAAAATGCCATGCAACTGACCTTTGAAGTGGTCTATGGTCACGCGTTCAAGCCTGTGCCCAAGCTCTCGGTGCAGGCCCAAAGTGAAATATCCCTGGACCAGATGAGATTCGCCCTGACGCGTGGCAAGGCCGCAGCGGCAGCGCGTTCCGGTATGAAGCCAGGCCTTTGAAGCGCAGCTCACTGGCCATTGGTTTTAACGGGAGTGAGATCAATCCAGTGGTTGACACGCCGGGTTGATAGGGGTTTTCCCCGTGTCTCCTGGCACCAGTTTGGAAGTCAATATCCTTTAGAATACACTGATCAATATCAAAGAATCGGCAAATATTCAATCATGAAAACAGCATCTATGCGGGGCTTGTGTACGTATTACCAGCCTTTGGTTCGGTGCGAGTGATAACCATGGTTCTGCGTGGTGGTGCCGATCGATTGAATCTCCAAAAGGCCAGCGACCGAATGGCCGACATCCAGTGCCAATGCAAGCGTTTTCTGGCCAAGCTTATCAAATATCCAAGGAAACCATGAGTTCTTCAGTGCCCTCAGTCGCAAGCACCGACGACGATCCAGCTGATCTGTTCAAAAGCACGGCCAACCTCCTCGTTAAAGTGGCGATCGTGACGGCCGTTGTGATCGGGATCATCATTTTGCTGGCGGTGATGGCGGCCCCTGACAGTGTGACGAATAGTGACATGTCGGAGCAGGCGGTGGCTGCACGCATCCAGAAGGTGGGCACTTTGGTGTTGGGCGATGCAACTGGCAGCGGCCCACGTTCCGGCGAGGACTTGTTCAAGGCGCGTTGTGCAGCTTGCCACGGAGCTGGTTTGCTGGGCGCGCCAAAATTGGCCGACAAATCCGCCTGGGGTCCACGGCTTGCCAGTGGCTATGCGTCCCTCTTGAATGCTGCGCTGAAAGGCAAGAATGCCATGCCCGCCCAGGGTGGCGCAGATTACAGTGATGCTGAGGTTGGTCGTGCCGTGGTCTACATGGCCAACTTGGCTGGCGCCAATTTTGCCGAGCCGGAGGCTCAGGCAGACAGTGCGGCGGCGGCACCCCTATCCAATAATGCCAAGCCCTGAAGTGTTGTTCGGTGACGTCGGGTATCAACGCGCGGCATCGGATGCACGCATCACCGAGGTGTGTATGGCTCAGCGGCGTTTCATTGGTGGGCACGGTTACGGAAAAGAATCGGGTCTTTATTTCAATTTTTTTGGCAATTTAGAGATGAAAAAACTGGTCTTCGCTCAATCCGCTTTGCTCATTGCTCTGGCCTCGGTCCAATCTTCTATGGCCCAGACCGTGGAAGGCAATCCGGCCAATGGCCACCAGAAGGTAACCCAGTGCATCGGCTGTCATGGTCTGGAAGGCTATCACGCCAGCTTCCCAGCGGTCTACCGTGTGCCCAAGATTGCCGGTCAAGGTGCCAAATACATTGCTTCAGCATTGACCGCCTATCAAAAGGGTGAGCGTCGGCATCCGACGATGCGCGGTGTGACCAGCAACTTGAACGCGCAAGACATTGCCGATGTGGCCGCTTATTACGCCACTTTGGGTTCAACTTCGGCGCAGGTCGACAACAGCGCGGGTCACGCCAACGTCAACGCCCTGACTTTGATCGAAAAGGGTGCCTGCAAGTCCTGCCACGGTGACAACTTCAGCAAACCCATTGATCCAAGCTATCCCAAACTCGCTGGCCAATACGCTGATTACCTGTTTGTGGCGCTCAAATCCTACAAAACCGAACCAAATGCTGTGGTGGGTCGTGGAAATCCGGTGATGGGGGGCGTTGCCAAACAGTTCAGTTTTGCGGAGCTCAAGATGATTGCTGACTATGTTGGTTCTCTGCCTGGGGAACTCAAGGTAGTTCCGCAGCCCAGATTTCGTTAAATGGCTGAGGTTATTTTAGCGTGTGGTGTTTGGCCGAATGCGTCAATTTTGAATGGAATGAATGTTCATGATGAGAATTTTTAGCAAATCTCTCCAGCGTCAATCAGCTGCGCTGGTCGCCTTGGTTTTGTCCGGCATGGCAAGTGTTGCCCATGCTGTGGCCGACTTGCCTGGTGGCCCGGCGGTCAATCAGTTGAATCTGCACCCTCCCGTCACTGGCATTGCAACAGAGCAATCGCAACTGCACTGGATGATGCTGGTGATCTGTGCCGTCATTTTTGTTGCTGTGTTTTCCGTGATGTTTTATTCGATCTGGAAGCATCGCAAGTCGGTTGGGCACAAGCCTGCCGACTTTCATGAGTCGTTCACGGTGGAAGTGATTTGGACCGCCATCCCCTTTTTGATCGTGACTGGCATGGCGTTTCCGGCTACCAAAGTGGTGATCGCCATGAAAGACACGACCAACGCCGATCTGACGGTCAAGGTCACGGGCATGCAGTGGCGCTGGGGTTACGACTACCTGCGCGGCGAGGGCGATGGCATTGGATTCATCTCGGCGCTCGATCGCAGTCAGCGTATTTTGTCGGATGAAGGCGGTCCAAAGACGGGTGGCGATGTGGTTGATTACCTGTTGAAAGTGGACCATCCGCTGGTGGTGCCGGTAGGGAAGAAAATCCGCCTGATTTTGACTGCCAACGATGTGATTCACTCTTGGGCAGTGCCAGCCTTCGGTGTGCACCAAGATGCGATTCCGGGTTTTGTGCGAGACACCTGGTTTCGTGCTGACGCGGTGGGCGACTACTACGGGCAATGTGCCAAGATTTGTGGCAAAGAGCACGCCTACATGCCCATCCACGTGAAAGTACTGTCTGCCGCCGATTACACGCAATGGGTGGTGTCCGAAAAGAAAAAGATGGCAGCCTTGGCTGACGACCCGAGCAAGGTGTGGGAAGCAGCGGAGTTGACCAAGCGTGGCGAAGTGGTTTATGCGGCCAATTGCGTGGCTTGCCACCAAACCAACGGCAAGGGCATGGGGCCTATCAAGCCCTTGGACGGTTCTCCTGTGGTTCTCGATGCCGATAGGAACAAACAAATCATGGTGCTTTTGAATGGCCGCCAAGGCGGTGCAGCTGCTATGCCTTCCTGGAAGCAGCTCAGCGATACCGAAATCGCAGCCGTCATCACCTATACCAAAAACAGCTGGTCGAACAAGACCGGTGCGTTGGTTCAGCCCTCTGAGGTTGCTCAGGCTCGAAAGTGAGCCGTGGTGAACAAGTTACACAAATTGCAAAGGAGAATTGAATGAGCGCCGTTTTAGATCACCCCGCCCACAGGCACGCGGATCACCACGACCACCACGCCCCGTCGGGCTGGCGTCGCTGGGTGTACGCCACCAACCACAAAGACATCGGCACGATGTACATGCTGTTCAGCTTGACCATGCTGATGCTTGGCGGGGTCATGGCATTGATGATCCGTACTGAGCTTTTTCAGCCGGGCTTGCAGTTCATCAATCCAGAGTTGTTCAACCAACTCACCACCATGCACGGCATCGTCATGGTGTTTGGGGCCATCATGCCGGGTTTTGTGGGGTTCGCCAACTGGATGATCCCGCTGCAGATTGGTGCCAGCGATATGGCGTTTGCGCGCATGAACAACTTCAGCTTCTGGCTGTTGATTCCGGCGTCGCTGCTTTTGGTGACCGGCTTCTTCCTGCCTGGTGGCGCACCCTCTGGCGGTTGGACGCTGTATGCACCTCTGACCCTGCAAATGGGTCCGGCCATGGATACCAGCATTTTTGCGTTGCACATCATGGGCGCAAGCTCCATCATGGGTTCGATCAACATCATTGTGACTATCCTGAACATGCGCGCGCCAGACATGCCGCTCATGAAAATGCCCATGTTCCCCTGGACCTGGTTGATCACGGCTTTTCTCTTGATCGCTGTGATGCCAGTGCTGGCCGGCGCAATCACCATGACATTGACGGACCGCCATTTTGGCACCAATTTTTTCAATGCCGCCGGTGGTGGAGATCCTGTGCTGTTCCAGCACATCTTCTGGTTTTTCGGTCACCCCGAGGTCTATATCATGATCTTGCCGGCCTTCGGCGTGATCAGCCAGATCGTGCCGGCGTTTTCTCGCAAGAAGTTGTTTGGCTACACGTCCATGGTGTACGCAACTTCCAGCATTGCGATTCTGTCGTTCATCGTCTGGGGTCACCACATGTTCACGACCGGCTTCCCGGTCGCAGGCCAGTTGTTCTTCATGTACGCCACCATGCTGATTGCGGTGCCCACGGCGGTCAAGATCTTCAACTGGATCGCGACCATGTGGCGCGGATCGATGTCGTTTGAGACACCGATGCTGTTTGCGGTTGGCTTCATCTTCGTGTTTACCATGGGTGGCTTCACCGGCCTGATTCTGGCCATGGCCCCGATCGACATCCAGATTCAGGACACTTATTACGTGGTGGCTCACTTCCATTACGTGCTGGTGGCGGGGTCCTTGTTTGCCATGTTTGCGGGCTACTACTTCTGGTCACCTCGTTGGACCGGTGTGATGTACAACGAAGGCCGTGGAAAACTCCATTTCTGGTGGTCACTGATCTCATTCAACGTCACCTTCTTTCCGATGCACTTCTTGGGTCTCGCCGGCATGCCCCGTCGTTACGCCGATTACCCGATGCAGTTCACAGATTTCAATGCGATTGCTTCGGTGGGCGCGTTCTTCTTCGGATTTGCCCAAGTCTTCTTCCTCTTGTTTATTGTGCTGCCAACCATGCGTGGCCACGGTAAGCTGGCACCGCAGCGTCCCTGGGATGGCGCTGAAGGCCTGGAGTGGGAATTGCCCGCACCACTGCCGGCCCATACTTTTGAGAACCCGCCTAAGCTGGATGCCACGGCGACCAGGATCGTCGGTTGATCCAGGATGGACACCATGAAACAACATGAGATTGATCCGAGGAAAGCGAAGGCCAACCGCAGGTTGGGCCTGACTCTGGCATTGATCGCCGTCGTTTTCTTTATTGGTGTTTTGTTGCGCATGAGTTTATTTGGTGCCTGATCCGTGAAATTCTGGTCTGAAAACACCTCGTTGAAGTACAAGCTGGCCTTGGTGGCGTTGTTGATGTTCGGCTTCGGTTATGCCATCGTGCCCTTGTACAAGGTGTTTTGCAACGTGACCGGCATCAATGTGCTGGCGCTCGGTGATCGATTCATCGAAAGCGCGGGTGATGCCAAACCACTGAACACCCAGGTAGATGCCAGCCGTACTGTGACGGTGGAGTTTGATGCGAACGCGCGGGGACCGTGGCGCTTTAAACCAGAGAAGAGCAGTCTGAGTGTTCATCCAGGTGAGTTGACCACGATCATGTATGAGTTTCAGAACATGCAGGGCCGTAGCATTACCGCGCAGGCTGTTCCCAGCTATGCGCCTGAACAGGCTGGCCCCAACTTTCACAAGGTCGAGTGTTTCTGCTTCAAGCAGCACACCCTGGCGCCTGGTGAGAAGAAATCCTGGCCCGTGGTTTTTGTGGTCGACGGTGATTTGCCCAGAGATGTCAAGACCATCACCCTGTCCTACACCTTCTTCGAGGTCGGCGGAAAGACACCACCCGCGCCAGTTGCAAGTAACTGGGCCAACGTTCAGACCAAGGAGGGTTCCTGATGCCGGAACTTTTACCTGAGGACAAAGGCTCCGCCAAGCTTTCTTTTTGGCGCACTGTCCGGGTCGTGGCCTGGGCGTTTGTGGGCTTGCGAAACCGCAACGGCCACAAACAGGACATGGCGCAGGTCAAACCAGTGCATGTGATCGTGGTTGGCGTGCTGGCGGTCTTATTTTTGGTGTTGACATTGGTTTTCCTGGTCAACACCGTGCTGGCTGCATAGGCCTGCTGGCGGTTTGGATTCGTGAATATTTAAGTGTTAAAGGTGAAAATAGAATGAGTACTACTGCACACGACAAGGCACCCTATTACTATGTGCCGACACCATCCAGGCATCCTGCCATGGGCGCTGTGGGGCTGTTCTTTCTGCTCTTGGGTGCTGGCAATTGGATGAATGGCATCACTTGGGGTAAATACTCTTTGGCATTCGGTTTGCTGTGGTTTCTTGTGGTTTTGTTCCAGTGGTTCAAAGAATCCATCGGTGAAAGCGAAAGCGGCAAGTACAGCCAGCGCATCGACATCTCCTTCCGTTGGAGCATGGGCTGGTTTATTTTCTCTGAAGTGATGTTTTTTGGCGGTTTTTTTGCCGCGCTGTGGTGGCTGCGGGTGCACTCGGTGCCCAACCTGGCGAATGCCGAAAATGCCTTGCTGTGGCCTGAATTCAAAGCGGTCTGGCCCAGCGTGGCGGCTGGCGTGACTGCTGCCCCAGCCGGCATCATTGAGCCGTTCACAGCCATGACACCGTTCTGGCTGCCCACCATCAACACCGCCTTGCTGCTGAGTTCCGGGGTCACCCTGACGGTGGCTCACCATGCGTTGATTGCCGGTGATCGCAGCAAAACCATCAATTTCATGTGGCTGACGGTGATTTTAGGTTTGGTCTTCCTGTTTGTTCAGGGCTACGAATATTCTCATGCTTACCATGAGATGAACCTGACGCTGGCCTCAGGGGTCTATGGTTCCACCTTCTTCATGTTGACCGGCTTTCATGGTTTTCACGTGTTCATTGGCATGTTGATGCTGCTGTTCATCACCCTGCGCCTGCGCAAGGGCCACTTCACGCCGGAGCACCATTTTGGCTTTGAAGGTGCCGCTTGGTACTGGCACTTTGTGGACGTGGTGTGGTTAGGTCTTTACACCGTGGTTTATTGGCTTTGACCTTCGCAAGCCCCACAGGCACAGTCTGATGCTGTGCCTGCCAACAGACGCCTGACGGGCGTTAGCTTTTTAGGGTTTGCCTGTGGGCGTAATCAGCCCCAGCCACCAGGCCACCAAAATGCTTGTGAACAGCAAAATAGACAGGCCAACCCTTAATGCCAACGACTTGGCAATGAGCTTGGCTCGGTCCTTATTGTTGCCATCTTTTTTCATCATGAACACGAACGCAGCAGCCAAACTGCCCAAAATACCAACGAAGCCGACCATGACAATGTATTTCATGAACGGGATTATCACTTGACTGCGCGCAGCCGATTCTGGTTCGCGAGTTTTGTCTCGCTGCTGTTGTTTGTGCTGGGTTTGGAGTTGGGCCAGTGGCAACTGGGTCGTGCCGCTCAGAAGACCGCCTTGCGCGACGCGATCGCTCAAAGCCAGGCCAAACCAGAGTTGGACAACGAAAGTTTCCTGGCCATGCTCGCCACGGGTGACGTGTTGTATCGGCGCGTGAATCTGACTGGCCGCTGGCTGACTGCCGCCACCGTGTTTCTGGACAACCGGACCATGAACGAGCGTGTCGGGTTTGTGGTGGTGACGCCATTGCGGCTTGAAACCACAGGGCAGGTCGTGCTGGTGCAAAGGGGCTGGGTGGCGCGGAATTTCGTGGATCGCCAAGCTGTGCCCGATATTGCACACCCACTGTTGGTGGTTCAGATTGAAGGCAGGGTATCCCCACCACCGTCCCGCCATTTTGATTTGGGCGGCACTGACGACGGACGCATCAGGCAAAATCTCGACCCGAAGACCTATGGGAACGCTCTGGGTTTGAATCTGGTGCCCGTTTCCGTGCAACAGACCGGCGATGAGCGCGACGGCTTGTCCAGAAATTGGCCGCAGCCCAACGTCGGTGTCGACACCCATTATGGTTATGCCTTTCAGTGGTTCACCTTGAGCGGTCTGGTCGCTCTCTATTACCTGTGGTTTCAAATTGTCAAACGATTCCGACGCACCCAAGTCTGAAGACTGGAATACACCGTTGACCATGGTTGTCAACAGCGTGCCAACTGCACAGGAGGCCTTGCGCGACCCGCCCGGGCGCACGCGGCGGGGGCGCATCTGGCTGTTGCTGGTCTGGTTGGTGTGTGCCGCGCCTGTTGTGGCGTCCTACTTGACCTTTTACGTGTTCCGGCCGGACAGGATCAAGAGTTTCGGCGAACTGATTGAACCGCAGAGGGAAGTGCCGGTTTTGCTGACCGGGGACCTTAATGGCAAGCCAGTCCCACTTGCCTCGCTTAAAGGCCAGTGGCTGCTGGTCAGCATCGCCGGAGGCGACTGCAACGCCCAGTGCCAACAGCACTTGTATTTGCAGCGCCAACTTCGCGAGACCATGGGCCGCGAGAAGGATCGGATGGACTGGGTCTGGCTGGTGGATGACCAGGCGGCGGTGCCGCAAGACTTGTTGCCGGCCTTGGGCGGCGCGTTGGTGCTGCGGGTGAGTGCCGCAGGCCTCGCGCAATGGTTGACGCCTGGCAAAGGGCAGAAACTTTCTGATCACCTCTATGTCGTCGACCCTTTTGGTAAATTGATGATGCGCTTTCCGGCCGCTCTGGATGTCAAGAACGCAGCCAAGGCCAAACGCGACCTGAGCCGATTGCTTACCGCTTCTTCGTCCTGGGACAAGCCCGGGCGAGACGCTAATCCCTGACGCGCCGTGACCTCCTTGTACGATTTATCGCCTCTGGTGCAGATGCTGCTGATCGTAGCCTGCGTGGTGGTGCTGCCGATCGCCTGTATCTGGCGCCGCCACCCCACGCCGCAGGCGAGACGCCATGTCTTGACGGTGTTTCTCTTGTTTGTGACCTTTGACCTGGTGGTCTTTGGTGCATTCACAAGGCTGACTGATTCCGGCCTGGGCTGCCCGGATTGGCCGGGTTGTTATGGCAGCGGTTCGCCGCTTGGGGCATCGCAGCACATCGAGGCTGCTTACAGCGCCATGCCCAGCGGACCGGTGACCCACGGCAAGGCGTGGATTGAAATGCTGCATCGCTACCTGGCTTCAAGCGTTGGGGCTTTGATGGTGGTCCTGATGGTGCTGGCCTGGCGCCAGCATTGGCTGGCGCGCCGCCTGGTTGGATCGACAACGCAGCCTGCGGCAGGCCCATGGTTGCCAACGCTGACATTCGGTTGGGTTTGTATGCAAGGCGCTTTCGGTGCCTTGACCGTCACCATGAAACTGTATCCGGCAATCGTCACCTTGCATTTGTTGGGTGGTCTGGGGCTGCTGATGCTGCTTGGCCTGCAAACGACCTCTGGAGACCCCATGACACAGGCGATGCCAGCCATGTCCCGCGCGCTTCGGCGCTACTTGTTGCTGGTCCTGTTGATGTTGGTTTTGCAAGTCATGCTGGGTGGCTGGGTCAGCACCAACTACGCGGTGTTGGCCTGCAATGAGTTCCCGATGTGTCAGGGACAGTGGTGGCCAGAGATGGACTTTCGCCAGGGGTTTGAGGTCTGGCGTGCGCTGGGCATGACGGCCAGTGGCCTGCCCATCGACTTTGCCGCCCTGACTGCCATTCATTACGTGCACCGTTTGATGGCCTACCTGTTGCTGGCCCTGTTAGGTGTGTCCGCCTATTTGTTGCACGGCGCTGGTTGGCTGCGCCCGGCCAAGCTGTTGGCTGTCTTGACCGCTTTGCAGTTGATCACGGGGTTGAGCAATGTGGTGTTTGACTGGCCCTTGGTGGCCGCCTTGTTGCATACCGCTGGTGCGGCGGCCCTGGCCTTGTTGTTGACCTGGCTTGTCAAAAAGTCAGGCGCATCTCGGACAGTGAAGCACAAGGCCTACTTTGCCATGAAAGAACTTGAGCACGTCGCATGAACCAAGCCACTCGACCGACCGAACCAGTCGTGGCCAGCGCGGCCTCCATCTGGGCGCAGTACTACGCGCTGACCAAGCCGCGCGTTATTCAGTTGATTGTGTTCTGCGCCCTGATCGGCATGGTGTTGGCGGTACCCGGCATCCCTTCCTGGTATGAAATCAAAGTGGCGGCGCTGGCCTGTTTGGGCATTTGGCTGGTGGCTGGGGCCGCCGCCGCCCTGAACTGCATCATTGAAAAAGGCATCGATGCCAAGATGAAACGCACCGCCTGGCGCCCGACAGCGCGGGGTCAACTGGGAAATCATCACACCTTGCTGTTCTCGGCCACCCTGTGCGCGCTGGGCTCGGCATTACTTTATCTTGCGGTCAACCCGCTGACCATGTGGTTGACGTTTGCCACCTTCATTGGTTACGCCGTCATTTACACGCTGATCCTGAAACCCCTGACACCGCAAAACATCGTCATCGGCGGCGCTTCAGGCGCCATGCCGCCGGTCCTGGGCTGGGCCGCCATGGCGGGCAACGTGGGGCCGGAGGCGCTGATCCTGTTTTTGATCATCTTCCTGTGGACGCCGCCGCACTTCTGGGCGCTGGCCCTGTACCGCGTGGAGGACTACCGCAAGTCGGGCCAGCCGA
>Ga0315271_10001207_pt1 | contig 15481 bp, 16 predicted proteins | sample C3_top_MG_FD_204664 | JGI IMG/M metagenome (GOLD analysis project Ga0315271, IMG submission 204664) | Sediment microbial communities from Yellowstone Lake, YNP, Wyoming, USA - C3_top | ecosystem: Environmental > Aquatic > Freshwater > Lake > Sediment | place: USA: Wyoming | collected 2017-08-01 | reverse complement strand
CGCTGCGAAGCTCCTCCGCCTCCAGCCGGGCCCGCTCGGCGGCGCGCTCGCCGGTGACGTCGCGCATGGCCCCGATCATGTTGGTCGGCGAGCCGTCGGCGCCGATCAGCACGACACCCTGGTCGCTGACCGTGATGTAGGCGCCGTCGGCGCGGCGCAGGCGGTACTCGCCGCGGAACGAGCGCCCGGTGGTGACGCTCTCCCAGAGGTCGGCGCACACCGCGTCGTGGTCGTTCGGGTGCACGTACTGGAGCCAGCCCTCGAGGCTGCGCGGGAACCCTCCGGCGGGGAGACCGAGCAGCCCGTCGAGTTGCTCGGCGAAGTACACGACCCCCGTCTGGATGTTCCAGTCGTAGAAGACGTCGAAGTTGACCCGCAGGAACGCCTGCAGCCGGGGGTCCGCCTCGGTCAGCGGCGGCTGCGGCTGCGTGCCGTCGACTCCCGGCGACGACAGCGTCACCGAGCCGATCTCCGCCTTCAGCGCTCTCCTGAGCGTGATGGGAATGTGAATACTAGGCAAAGCCCCTCATTTGCCCCACAGAACGTTGGTCTTGTGCCGCGCCAGTATCACGGTAGCTTGTGGACACGTCAATGAGTGGGCTGCGCGGCGGAGCCGCCTGCAGCCGGGGAACACCCACATCGCACGAAGGGGGGCGCCGGGAGACACACCGGTCCGGTCGATCGTCTGATGCGCCGCATCGAGTCCAGGGGGACTGAGTTGGCTGACCAAGAACAACACCACGGCATGTTCCACACCGAGGAGGACGCCCAGCACCAGAAGGACCAGGAGTTCCTCGCCAAGTTCGGCTACAAGCAGGAACTGGACAGGTCCCTCGGCTTCCTCAGCACGTTCGCCATCGCCTTCGGGTTCGTCTCGGCGACGAACGGCTTCTTCGCGCTCTTCTACTACGGTCTCGACACGGGCGGCCCTGCGGGCGTGTTCTGGTCCTGGCCGATCGTCGTCTTCGGCCAGCTCATGGTCGCGCTCGTGTTCGCCGAAGCGGCGTCGCACTTCCCGCTGGCCGGCGGTGTCTATCAGTGGGCCAAGCACCTCTGGAACAGCACCTGGGGCTGGTTCACCGCCTGGATGTTCCTGTTCGCGCTCCTCGTCACCGTCGCCGGGGTCGCCTTCGGCGCGGCGCCGATCGCCTGCGGGCTGTTCGGCTGGGAGACGACGCGCTGGACTCTGTTCGCCATCGCCATCTTCTTCACACTGGTGCCGATGGCGCTCAACATCTGGGGCGTCAAGATCATGGCGTTCGTGAACAACATCGGCACGATCACCGAGCTCATCGGCATGAGCGTGCTCGGCATCGTTCTCATCGCGGTCGTGCTGTTCACGAGCAAGCCGCATCAGACGTTGGGCGTGCTGTTCGATACAGCCGGCACAGGCGCCGGCGGGTACGTCGGACCGTTCCTCGCGGCCATGCTCACGGCGGCTTGGGTGTTGTACGGCTTCGACACTGCGGGGAGCCTCGCCGAAGAGACGGTCAACCCGTCGAAGGAAGTCCCGCGGGCGATCATCGCCGGCGTAGTCGTGACCGCCATCGTCAGCACCGTGTGGCTCGTCGGCACGCTGCTCGCCATCCCGAGCGTCCCGGACGCGATCGCCCAGGGCACCAACGTCCTGCCGTGGCTGCTGCGCTACCACTTCCCCGGCTTCATCGCCGACCTGTTCCTGGTGATCGTGCTCACGGCGATCTTCGTCTGCAGCCTCTCCATCCAGGCTGCCACGGCGCGGCTTCTCTTCGCCATGAGCCGCGACCACATGCTCCCGGACAAGGAGTTCTTCGGGAAGGTCAACAAGGGCACCAAGACACCGGTCCGCGCCGCCATCTTCGTGGCGATCTTCTGCGTCGCCGTGCTGCTCTATCAGGACCAGGTCGCGCGCGTCATCGCCTGGGCCACGGTGGGTGTCTACATCGTCTATCAGATGGTCGTGTTCGCCTCGATGGTCGCGCGCTCCAAGGGCTGGCCCAAGAACCGGGCCCACTTCAACCTCGGCAAGTGGGGATGGCCGGTCAGTGTCATCGCGTTCGGCTACGGCGTGTTCATGATCATCAACCTGTCGTGGCCGCGCACGCCGGACGCGGCTTGGTACGACAACTACCTGGTGTCGTTCTCGCTGCTCCTGATCCTGGTCGTCGGCGTCATCGTGTTCGTCGCCTTCAAGGCCGCGGGCCGCGACCTGAGCAAGGGCATTCACGACATCGAGCGCGTGCAGACGGTCGACGGTCACGTCGAGGTCGAGCGCGTCGGTGGCGTCATGGGTGTGCCGGGCGGCATCGATCCCGAGAACCCCTACGTGGTGGAGGATGTGCCGCTGCCGGAGCCTGAAGGCTGATCGCGTCTTGACGTCAGGAGGTTGACGATGGAGTTCCAGCTCGTGCGCGCCGCCGAAGTCGCGACGGAGCCGCTCGACGTGGGTCCCGACAGCAAGCTCAACCTGGTCGACATCTTCGACCGCACTCAGGGAGCGCCGTTCTGCGCCGGGGTGTGCGAGGTGTTCCCCGGCGGGCCGGTCGACTTCGACTACGATGACGACGCGGCGGCCTGCTACATGCTCGAGGGAGAGATCAAGCTGAGCGAGAACGGCGAGTCGAGCACGTTCCTGCCCGGTGACGTCGTCTACATCCCCCAGAAGAAGGGGCTGGTCGTCTACTGGAGTACGGAGACCTACGGCAAGTTCTTCTACGTGACCTACCCGCACTGGCGCTGACGCCGGGCGGGGAGTGACCCCCAGGGGGGCAGGGCGTCATCGACGCCCTGCCCCCCTTTTCTTCGCGGGAACCGGTTGTAGAATCGCGAGTAAGCAAGACTCTTGTTCGTCGTGTGGATGGAAGGGGGACGCCACTGCGATGACTTTGTGCCGGCCGGCCGGTGATCTTCTCCGCCGCGCCGGCTTCGTTCGTTCTGTGACTTCACTCATCGGGGGTGCACAGTGACGGAACCGCCACCTCAGGAACACCACGAGCATCACCTGTTCCACGACGAGATGGACGCGCAGCACAAGCGCGACCAGGAGCAGCTGGCCAAGTTCGGCTACAACCAGGACCTGCGGCGCTCCCTCGGCTTCTTCTCCACGTTCGCCATCGCCTTCAGCTTCATCTCGGCGACCAACGGCTTCTACGCCCTCTTCTACTACGGCCTCGATATCGGCGGCCCGGCCGGCCTGATCTGGCAGTGGCCGATCATCGTGTTCGGCCAGTTCATGGTCGCGCTGGTCTTCGCCGAGGCCGCCTCGCACTATCCCCTTGCCGGCGGCATCTACCAGTGGGGTAAGCGCTTCATGGGCGGCGACTACGGCTGGTGGGTCGCCTGGGTATTCGCCACCGCCCTCGTGGTCACGGTCGCGGCCGTCGCCTTCGGCGTGGCGCCGATCGTCTGCGCACTCATGGGCTGGGACGCGAGCAACACGACCACGCTGCTGATCATCGCGGTCTGCTACGCCGTCGGACCGATGATCCTGAACGTCCTGAGCGTCAAGGTCACGGCCTTCTTCAACAACATCGGGACCGTCACCGAGATCATCGGGCTCGTGGTGATCTCCATCGCCCTGTACGCGGCGGTCATCTTCGGCAAGGGCGACCACCAGAGCCTGAGCGTGCTGTTCGACACGACGCCGGGGGCCGGAGCGGGCGCCATCTTCGGCTACGGCAGCATCTTCCTCGCGGCGATGCTCACCGGCGCTTGGGTCATGTACGGCTTCGACACCGCGGGCGGTCTCGCGGAGGAGACGATCAACCCGACGCGCGCGGTGCCGCGCGCCATGCTCTTCGCGATCGGCATCACCGCGATCATCAGCGCCTTCTGGCTGGTGGCGATGGTCCTCGCCATCCCGGACGTCAAGGCGACGCAGGCGCAGGGGACGGGGGCGATCGCGTACATCTTCGACGCGCACTTCCCGACCTGGGTCACGGACACCTTCCTGGTCACGGTGTGCGTCGCCATCTTCGTCTGCTGTCTGGCCATCCAGGCGGCGACGACGCGGCTGCTGTTCGCCTACGGCCGCGACAAGATGATCCCGGCCTCGAAGTTCTTCGGCTACGTGCACCCGAGCACCAAGACCCCGCTGGCGTCCGCCATCTTCGTCGCCGCGGCGGCGATCGTCGTGCTGCTGTACGTGAACCTCGGCGGCAGCGACCCGTTCATCGCCATCGCCCGCGTCACCGCTTGGGCCACGGCCGGCACCTATATCGCGTACCAGATGGTGGTGTTCGGCGGTCTCATCGCCCGAGGTAGGGGCTGGCCGAAAGACAAGGCCTACTTCAACCTGGGAAGGTGGGGCTGGCCGGTCAACATCCTCGCTTTGGTCTACGGCGTGTTCATGATCATCAACCTCGTGTGGCCGCGGACGCCCGACGCCGCCTGGTACGACAACTACCTCGTGATCGTCTCCCTGGTCGTGGTGGTCATCGCAGGCGCGATCGTCTACGCGATCCAGAAGGCCCGCGGCGTCGACCTCAGCGCGACCATCCACGAGATCGACGAATCGCCGGCGGAGGCGGCGGCCATGGAGGCATTGGCGGCCGGCGAGGCCGGCAGGATGCTCGACACCTCGGTGGAGCCGTCCGCCGGCTCCGTGAATCCGATGTCAGCAGAGGACGACGGAAAGGGGGGCCTGCAAATCTGACGTCCTACGGTGCGACCAGCCGCCCATGAGGGGCGGTGGGATGGAGGTGCGGGGGCGGCGGCCGTCGAGGCCGCCGTCTTCGCGTACGGCGCCCGCGCGTTTGGCCGAGGGAACACACGGAGGCAGAGCGACAGAGGTGCGAGGACCCGTGAGCGACGAAGAACAGACGGACATGAGACACCCGGGCGAGGCTCCGGAGGCCAGGTCCGACGCGGGAGACCAGCCGGAGCTCGGTCCAGACCCGGACGCCGGCGAAGGCTCGCCGGCGGACGAAGTCGGCCCGGCCTACGGAGCGGTGCGGTACTCGCGCCGCCGGATCCTGGTGCTCGGCGGCGCCTTCGCCGCCGGGGTGGTCGCCGTCGTCGCCGGCCTTCGCGCCTTCGGCCGCCCGGCTGTCGAGAAGGTCGGCGGCGCGGTCAGCGACCAGTTCGGCGCGTTCCCCGTGCGCAGCATCGAGGACGTCCCCGACGTGCCCGCCGACCAGTGGGTCGTCAAGGTCGACGGGCTGGTCGACACGCCGCTCACCATCGACCGGTCCACCTGGGACGGCCTGCAGCGCGCGAAGGAGACGGTGGACTTCCACTGCGTGGAGGGCTGGGCCGTGGACGACGTGCGCTGGGGCGGCGTGGCGCCGTCCGTCCTCTTCGAGCAGGCCGGCGTGAAGCCCGAGGCCAGGTACGCCGTGGTGCACGCCTACGGCGGCGAGTACTTGAGCAGCCTGCCGCTGGACCTCATGCGCGAGTCGCAGACCATGCTCGCCGACCAGCTCAACGGCGCCCCCCTGCCGCTGAAGCACGGCGGCCCACTGCGTCTCGTCGTGCCCAAGCAGCTCGGCTACAAGAACGTCAAGTGGGTGGAGCGCATCGAGCTCAGCACCGAGCAGGTGCGCGGATACTGGGAGTCCAACGGCTACCCGCAGGACGCCCCGATCCCCGGGAGCTGACGCACGCTCCCGCGGCCGTCGCGGGCCGGCTCAGACCACGCCGGTGGCCTTGAGGTAGATCACCAGCCCCAGCAACGCCAACAGGACCGCCAGTGTGACGATGCGGCTTGCCGGCCAGCGGTTCTTCGGATCCGTCACCAAGTGCTCCTCGTCGATGTCGCGCCGCATCATGCCGCGCATCCCGAGTCTCCCTCTCCCGCGTGCGACCGCGCAAGACCGGCGGCGGGCGCTCCTGGAACCGCCCGGTGGTCCGCGGCTCATTTCGCTGCGCCATTGGTTTCAGGCGGCGCGGGGTGGGCACCATGTCCGCGGGCGGCGTCGAGGCCGCCCGGCGCGATACACTGGAGCCGGCGCCGAAGAGTCTGCGCTCCCGACCGGATCAGCTGAGGAGGCCGAGGATGACCAAGTACATCTGCAGCGTCTGTGACTACGTCTACGACCCCGAGGTCGGCGACCCCGACAACGGTGTCGAGCCAGGCACCGCCTTCGAGGACCTCCCCGACGACTGGGTGTGCCCGGAGTGCGGCGTGGAGAAGGACGAGTTCGAGGCACTCGAGGACTGATGCCCGTAGAGACACGCAAAACACGGAGCGCTCTTGAGCGGCCGCCGGCCCGAAGGGCCCCGCGGAGGGCGGACTGATGGGTATCCTCGAGCTCCGTGACGTCACGCTGGAACTCGGCGGCCGCCGCATCCTGAACGGCTTGACCGTCGACTTCTGGGAGGGCCACGTCCACGCGCTGATCGGCCCGAACGGCGCCGGCAAGTCCACGCTGGCCGGCGCCATCATGGGCCTGCCCGACTACCGGCACCTGCAGGGCGAGATCCTGCTGGACGGCGAGCCCATCCAGGACCTACCGGTGGACGAGCGCGCTCGCCGGGGCATCACGCTCGCCTGGCAGGAACCGGCGCGGTTCGAGGGCCTTCGCGTCGACAAGTTCATCCTCGCGGGAGCGAAGGAGAGGTCGCGTACGACGGTCGAGCGTGTGCTGGGCCGCGTCGGGCTCGACGCGGAGAAGTACGCGGCGCGGGCCGTCGACAAGACCCTCTCGGGCGGCGAGCGCAAGCGGGTCGAGCTCGCCAGCATCCTCGCCATGGAGCCTCGCGTGGTGCTCATGGACGAGCCGGACTCGGGCATCGACGTGGAGGCGCTCACACGCATCTTCGACGCGCTCGCCGACTTCAAGGAGCGCGGCACCACGGTCATCATGATCACCCACAGCCAGGAGGTGCTGAAGCACGCCGAACATGCCTTCCTGCTCTGCGACGGACGCATCATCGACAAGGGCACCGTAGGCCACATAGACGACTACTTCGGCGACAAGTGCGTCTGCTGCGACCACACCAACCTCCCTACAGCGGACGAGATGGTCGTGGTGGACCGATGAGCGGCGCCCCGACCAGAGAACAGGTGGAGACCGCCCGAGAGCTGCTCGCCAGCCTCGGGGATCTCGGAGGGCACATCAAGGGCGACGACATCGCCCACCTCGAGATCCACGGCAACGAGGTCGTCGGCGCGCACCTGGTGCCGGGCCTGCAGGTGGACGTCGACGAACTCGACGACGGCATCGAGGCCTGGATCCACCTGGACAAGGGCGCGCGCATCGCCAAACCGGTGCACATGTGCTTCGGCATGCTGCCCACGGAGGGACTGCAGAAGATCGTCATGCACGTGGAGGCGGAGGAGGACAGCTTCGCCAGCGTGCAGGCGCACTGCACGTTCCCCAACGCCGTCGACATCACGCACAAGATGGACGCCGACATCGTCGTCGGCCCCGGCGCCACCTACGAGTACTTCGAGCGGCATCTGCACGGCGCCGAGGGCGGCGTGATCGTGGTGCCGAAGACGAAGGTGCACATCAAGGAGGGCGGCCGGTTCAAGACGGAGTTCGAGCTCATCAAGGGCATGGCCGGCGTGATCGACTTCGACTACGAGGCCGACTGCGACGCGCAGAGCACCCTCGACATGATCACGCGCATCATCGGCCGCGGGCACGACCAGATCCGCATCAACGAGACGGGCCACCTCAACGGAGAGAGCGCGACGGCCGTACTGCAGTCGCACCTGGCGCTGCGTGACGACGCCCACGCGGAGATCTACAACACCCTCACCGCGAGCGCGGCGCACGCGCGCGGTCACGTGGACTGCAAGGAAGTCATTCAGGGGAACGCGGTGGCCAAGGCGGTGCCGGTGGTCGAGGTGAACCATCCGCTGGCGCACGTGACGCACGAGGCGGCGATCGGCAGCGTGGACAGCAAGCAGCTGCAGACGCTGATGAGCCGCGGGCTCGACGAAGAAGCGGCGACCGACCTCATCATCGACGGACTGCTCGGCTGAGGCCGGCCCGGGAGGGCCTACAGCTCGGCAGGCGCCGGCTTCAGGCCCTCGGCGTACGCGATCAGCTCCTGGCGCGTCAGCGCGCCGGTGACGAACACCGCCCGGCGCGCTCCGGCCACGTACAGCGACGGCCCCGAGTCCTGATACCAGGTCGAGGCCGTCCTGCCCTTGAAGGCCCCGTACTGCAGGGTGGTCTCCTGGTACGAGAGTTGCGTGTCCTTGACGTTCGCGAGCAGTTCGTCGAGGCCAGGGGCGAGCGTCTTCATCGCTTCTGACTTGACCTGTTCGGCCGTGAACCAGCTGAGGCCACGTGTGTACAGCTGGAGGACGACGGGCAGCGGGGTCATCGTCGGAGGGGCGCTGGGTCCGACGTGGAGCCAGTCCAGAGGGCGGTAGCCGTCGGTGATCGTCGCTACCGCCTTGAGACCGTAGCCGTCGGGCGCCAGGTCTGAGACGAGCGGCTCGTAGCCGGCGGTCCTGCCGGCGGCTCCCGGCGAGGCTGCGTAGGTGTACCCGTCCGACGTCGCGGTCTTCACCGGCGTCCCGGCCGGCGCGTCGACGGAGTAGGTCGTGCCGGCCGGTGGCGGCGACGCCCAGTCCACGCTCGCGCTGAACGTCTGTTCGCCGTCGCTGTACCAGGAGACGATGCCCGCCTGCTGGTCCACGACGACGTCGATCACCTTGCCGTCCATGCGCATGGCCGCCCGCCAGACCGTGCGGTCACCCTGTTTCAGCGGCTTGATGCCCACCGAATGGTCGCCGTCCTCGACCGCCGCGCGCACGATGGCCGACAGTCCCTGGTAGTCGAGCGGGCTGCGCGTTGCGACCAGCCAGACCGGCGGCCAGGCGCCGACGACACGCTCGAGCCTCCCGATACCTTTGCCCGTGTAGGTGGTCTCCGTCCGCGTCGCCGCCTCATACGCCGACGCGGGTGCGACCGCACCGGGACTGGTCACCGCCTGCGTCCGGGTCGACCCGGACGCGTTCCCGGCGCTCACCGCGCTGAAGTCGCCCTTCTGGCCCACGGCGCCGGCGGCCTGCCACGAGTACGTTCCTTTGATGCCGTTCGTCTCCGGCGTCGGCACGCTCGAGCCCGAGCGCACGAAGAACATCCAGGCGAGGGCGAAGATGATGGCGAGCGCGATGAGGACCGCGGCGAAGCCGGGCGGGCGGCGGTTGATCCGCGCCGAGCGCACCTGACTGCTGACCCGGTCCGGTGGCGTCGTCTGCAAGGTCACTCCACCACGGCGCCGCTGCCGACGGGCAGTATGGCGCCGGGGAACGTCCGCTTGAGGCGGGCGTGGGCCAGCCGGCCCGTGCAGTGGCAGGGAGCCAGCACGGCGGGCGCCCGCCGCTCGAGGTCGGCGGCGACCAGGGCCACACGGTCGCTGGTCGCCGCCATGAGATGGGTGCCGCCGATGAGTCTGGACAGCGGCCGTCCGCCGGTGAGGGTGTCGATGTGCTCGAGCGTCGCCAGTACCCCGGCGTGCGCGCAGCCCAGGATGACCCACAGGCCCTCCGGCGTGTCGATCCAGAAGGACTGGTCGTCCGGCACCGGGTCGGGCATGGTGCAGCCGGGGTCGAAGAAGAAGTCCGGATCGCCCGGCTCGCGCGTCTCGTCGCGCGGCACGGGGCCGGTGCACCAGATCCCGGGCGCGAGCTCGGCCGGGTCGCCGGTCCACACGATCCTGTCCGCCGCAGCCAGCGCGGCGTCCCGTGACGCGGCCGGCATGCCGATGGGCTGCGGGCGGCCGCGTCGGCGGGCGTAGCGTGGCTGGAGCGCGGCCGGGTGCAGGTAGAGGTTCGCGTCCGGCGCGGCGCGCAGCGCCGCGGGTAGGCCGCCGCTGTGGTCGTAGTGCCCGTGACTGAGGGCGATCGCCTGCGCTTCGCCGAGATCGATGTCGAGCGCGTGCGCGTTGCTCAGGAACGCGTCGGTCTCGCCGGTGTCGATCAGTACCCTGCTCTGGCCGGCCTCGACCCACAGGGAGAGACCGTGCTCGTGAGCGAGGCTTCCGGAGGCGGTGCGGTTGTCGACGAGCACGGTCACGCGCACCGGACCCTCCGTCGGGCGGCGTGCCGGTGTCGCGGCGCGCGGCGTCATCGCTTCCCGGAGCCGCTGCGACCCAGGAAGAACAGCGGCAGCAGGAGGAGGCCGACGCCGAACAGGCGGCGGGAGACCACGTACGTCAGCACCGCGATGAGCACGGCGACGAGCAGGGCCATCCAGAAGCGTGAGGACATGGCTCTAGGGTGCCCCGAGCCACGACCGCCGTGCAAGCCGGCGGCGGCGCCCGCCTGGCCGAGCGCCGATCAGCGGTGGCACCGCGGTCGCGGCCTGTGATTGGCTAGTGCCCCCATCCATCAGGTGACCAGGAGCATGGTTGTGAAGCGGAACCTCTTCGCCGGCCGCCGCCGAAGCGGCGGCCTCAAGCTGGACGTCTTCACCGAAGACGAGATCCAGGACATCCATCTCGCGACCCTCGAGGTGCTCGAGCGCACCGGCATCTGGGTCGAGCTCGACGAGGCGCTCGACATCTACAGCGACGGCGGCTGCGTGGTCGACCGGGAGTCGCGCATCGTGCGCATCCCTCCGCACGTGGTGGAGGATGCGGTCGCCAGCGCGCCGCCCAAGGTGGTGCTCTGCGGCCGCGACCCGAGAAACGACATCTGCCTCGAGCCCGGCCGGGTGGGCTTCAGCAACTTCGGCGAGGGCATCAAGGTCATCGACCCGGCCGACGGGCAGCTGCGTCCCTCCACCAAGGAGGACCTCGGCAACATCGCGCGGCTCGTCGACGCGCTGCCCGAGGTGGACGTCTTCGAGATGGCCGTCGTCAGCGCCGACAAGCCGCCGGAGTCGTTCAGCCTGCACAACCACGAGGCGGCGATCGTCAATCAGACCAAGCCGATCTCCGGCGGGGCGCAGGACGGCGACGCCGTCCACCGCACGGTGGACATGCTCGCCGCCGTCCAGGGCGGCGAGGACGAGGTGCGCCGCCGGCCGATGATGGTCATGGGCACCTGCCCCGTCAGCCCGCTCAAGCTGGTCAAGGACTTCTGCGAGATCGTCATCGAGTCGGCGCGCGTGGGCCTGCCCAGCTGCGTTCTCAGCATGGCCATGGCCGGCGGCTCGAGCCCCGTCACCCTCGCCGGCACGCTGGTCACGCACAACGCCGAGGTGCTCGCCGGCATCGTGCTCGGCCAGCTCACCGAGCGAGGCAGCAAGCAGTTGTACGGCTCGTCGACCACCGCCATGGACCTGCGGCTGGTGGCGGCGTCCGTCGGGACGCCTGAGTGCGCGCTCATCAGCGCCGGCGCAGCGCAGCTCGCCAGGCAGTACCGCCTGCCGAGCTACATCGCCGGTGCGTAGGCAGACTCCAAGCTCGGTGACGTGCAGACCGGTCACGAGAAGACCCTCACGGCCCTTACGGCAGCGTTGGCAGGGACCAACCTGATCTACGGCCTGGGAATGATCGAGTCGGGCGTCACCTTCGATTACGCGCAGCTCGTCATCGACAACGAGATGGCGAGGATGATCAAGCAGGTCGTCGGCGGCGTGCGCGTCGACGACGAGTCGCTGGCGGTGGACGACATCGCCGCAGTCGGGTCGTTCGGCGACTTCCTCAGCCTGGACGCGACCATGCGCCACATGCACGAGACGTCACAGCCGGAGCTCATCGACCGCCGCGTCCGGGAGGACTGGGAGCGGCGCGGGGCGACCGACATGTACCAGCGCGCCATGGCGAAGGCCAAGGACCTGCTGGCGGACCATCATCCCGAGCCGCTGCCGGATGACGTGCTCAAGCAGGTGCGGAGCATCGTCGACAAGGCGGACAGGGAGCGCGCACCGCACTGACGCGGGGCCGGCTCGGGCCGGCGCGGTGCGCCGGCCCGAGCCTCGGTCTACTGCGCCGTGTAGTACTGCGCGTACGGCGCGACGGGCTGCTGGCGGACGGTCAGGGTGTAGCTCCCGCCGTCTCCCGGCGTGTACTGGAAGTCGCCCTTGGCGTCGGTGTTCGCCATGGCGGATCCCGACCAGGGGTTCGCCGGCCACCAGACGTGGGCGGAGCCTACGGCGCCGGTCCTGGTCAGCTGCCCGGATGTCGGGAGTGCGCCGGCGTGTGCCGTCTTCCACTCCTCGATGTACTCCTTCACCACCTGGACGGAAGCCTGGCAGCACATGTTCTTGAGCCTGTCGCGGATGCCCAGGTTCAGCTGCCACCAGTCGCCGTCCAGGACGTCGCCGGTCGCGTTGCCGGGGAGTTGGGCGGCGATGCTGTACGTGTTGCTCGACCCGTTCACGGTGTAGGCGTAGTTGCCCGCCCCCGGACCGCCGGCCATAGGCTGCCCGGTCCAGGGGTTGACGGGCCACGGGTCGAGGTAGTTGCCGAGGGTCGCCTGGGTGGCCGTGGGCGGCACAGTGTCGGCGTAGTCGAGCGCGTAGATGTCGACCGCGTTCTGGATCTTCCAGATGTTCGCGTTGGTCAGGGCGATCTTCAGCGACTCGACGGCCGACTTGAGCTGCTGCGGTACCGCGCCGCCGAGGAGGACCTGCCCGGACGATCTCATGACCCAGAGCGAGTAGGAGGCGCCGTCTACTCCTGGGGAGTAGCTGAAGTCACCCTGCTGGAAGCCAGCAGCCATCGGCTGCCCGGTGAACGGGTTCGTCGGCCAGTAGGGGAACATCTGGCCGACGGCGCCGGTGGCGGAGACGTCCTTGGCCGCCGGCGCCACGCCGTTGTAGAGCATGCCGTACTGTTCCACGTAGCCCTTGATGACGCGTGCGCCGAGCTCGGCGGCCTGGTCGCGCGCGGCGGCGACGTCGCCCTCCGCCGCGCGCTCGTGGGCCAGCCAGTCCGGGGTGACTCCGGTCAGGACGATGTAGCCGGAAGAGAGACGGCCGCTGAGGGCGTAGCTCGCCCCGTCCGGGGCTACACTGTACGTGTAGGCGCCGCGGCCCGTGCCGGGCGCCATCGGCTTGCCGGTCCAGGGGTTGCGGGGCCACACGGGAGCGGTGAGGCCGCCGCCCTTCCTGACGACGGCAGCGGCCGGGTACACGAAGCCGTGGTCCGCGGCATAGGCGTCCACGTAGACCTTGAGCAGCCTGATGCCCTGCTTCATCTGCGCGCTGTTCGTCTGCGCGCCGGCGACGGGCGCGGCGACGCCGATCACCACCAGGCACGCGAGCGCAACAAGGATGGACGGAACGAAACGGCGCATGACTCCCCTCCAGGATGTCCCCCACGACGGACCCAGTCTGCGTCGCGGTCAGGAGCGGGTCAAGCCGCCTAGAGCAGGCTTCTGCGGGTGAGCTCGCGGGAGAGCCGGTTCTGCCACCTGGCGCGGCCGTGCGGGAGCAGGTGCCAGAGGTCGTAGAAGTCGGCGGAGGGCAGGCCGAGCGCGCCGAGGAAGTCCAGGTAGGGGATGTCGTACCTGGTCGCGAGGTCCGTGCAGCCCTGCCTGTACGTGGTCAGCACGTCGTCCAGGTCGTCCCGGACGGCGACCACGTTCAGCGGCATCTCCAGCAACACCGGCCGGATGCCGCGGTCGAGGCAGGCCTGGATGAGGGTCTCCAGTTCGGCGAGCCGGTCCGGATAGCGCTCGGTGAAGCCCTCCAGATGGTCGTCACGCCACTTCTGCACGAGCTGTTGCTTCACGGACAGCGACAGCGGGCGCCGGGCGTCGTAGTGGTGCTGCCACCAGGGCCCCGGCGGGGTGGTCCTGACGGCCGTCCGGGGTACGGTCGCCGGTACGTGCTCCATGTTGAACCGCGACAGGCCGACCGTGATCAGGGCGACGCCGCGGTCCTTGGGGAGCGAGTTGACGACGCGGGCATCCTCGACGAAGGTCTGGCAGCTGGACGACACCACCCAGGCGGCGACGCGCCTGCCGAGCCGGGTGGACAGGCCGCGGCTCCAGCCGGACTCGTCGGTGACCGACTCGCGGGAGGTCGAGCCGCCGAGCAGGTAGACGACGTGTCTCGGCGGCGTGCGGTACCTCAGCCAGTTCACCACCTGGCAGACGTGGCCCCAGTCGCCGACGCGACCGCGGAAGCCGTGTCGCCCGGCCAGCACGGTGTCCAGAGACGGCGCCTCGGCCGTAAGCCCCGCGGCGGGTGCTGCGAAGGGAGTCGGGGCGGAAGCGCCTGCCGTCCCGACGCCGACGCCCAGCACCGCCGCGAAGGCCGCCGTCAGCGCGGACGTGCACGCGGCGGCGAGGAGAGCGCGGGCGGGGTGTGGCGTCCTCACGGTCTCAGTCCACCCGCAGCACGCCTCGGCCGACGGCGGCCTGGGGGTTGCCGGCGCCGTCGCGCACGCGGACCTGCCACCGGTAGGTGCCCGCCGGCAGACGCCAGGCGAACGAGAAGACGTGACGCCTGTCCACGGACACGCCTGGGCGCACGGCCGTGCGTACCCGCCTGTGGCCGCGGTACAGCTGGATGGTCACCGCGGCCGTGCCGGCGCGGGGCCGCGGGTCGTTCACGCGGAGCGCGAGCTGGATGGGCGTGTTCGCCCGGATCGGGCGCCTGGTGTAGGTCGTCACCGTGGGCCTCACCGTATCCAGGTTGGTGGAGCCGGCGACCGTGTCTGTCTGGCCGGTCGCCGTCCGGTACTCGCACAGGACGGTCTTGCGCCCGTCGCCCGGTTCGAGTGACCACTGCGACACGTAGGTGTACGGGACCCAGTCGCTCCACGTGCTGCCCTCGTTGCGGAATCGCCAGGAGAGGGAGTCGGCCCGCCACGTGAGGGCGTCGAGCAACGGCGCCGTGTCCTCAGCCAGGACGGCGCAGCCCATCGCGTTGGGGTGCACGTGGTCCCGCCGGTAGTAGGCGCGGTCGAGGTTGTCGCCGTCGTCTCCCATCCTGGGGTCGGCGGCGACGTCGACGAGCGCGTGGGCAAAGGTGGGCCACTGCTGGCGCACGAGGGCGTTGAAGGCGTTGCGCGCCTCGTTGAAGTCCGGGATGTCGCTGCGCGGCAGGAGCGTGAGCACCGCGACCTGGAAGCCGGCGGCGCGGCGTCCCTCGCAGTAGGCCTTGAGGGCGTCGAAGACCTCGCCGACGACCTCCGGCCCGTCCTTGAGGTCCGACGCGCCGCCCTGGACCACGCAGACGTCGGCGTCGGAGGCAGGGTCGTGGTGCGCGTCGATCTCGCTGGGGGCCTCCGCGATCATGTCGTCGATGTCGGCCCCCGGAGTGGCCGAGACGTAGAGCCTGGTCGGCCTGCCCAGCAACTGCTGCGTCTTCTGGGCGAACATCTTGGGAGGGTCGATGCCGAAGCTGCCCATGACGCTGCCGCCGTCCCAGGCGATCACTCCGGGCGTGGTGAACGGCGTCTGGCCGCCGTCGCCGACGGTCACGAGGGTGGAGCCCACCCAGTCCCTGTCGTCGGCGACGCGGAAGTCGGCCTGGGGCAGACCGGCCGAAGCGGCGGGGGAGGACCAGGCGAGACCGCTCTGGGCGGCGAGCAGGAGGAGGCCCGCGAGGAAGAGCCCGTGCACGCGCTCGCGTGACCTGGCCGCTCCGTGCGTCATCGATCCTCCTCGTCTGCGTCTCCGTGCTTCCGCGGAGACGCG
>Ga0315271_10001205_pt1 | contig 15506 bp, 15 predicted proteins | sample C3_top_MG_FD_204664 | JGI IMG/M metagenome (GOLD analysis project Ga0315271, IMG submission 204664) | Sediment microbial communities from Yellowstone Lake, YNP, Wyoming, USA - C3_top | ecosystem: Environmental > Aquatic > Freshwater > Lake > Sediment | place: USA: Wyoming | collected 2017-08-01 | reverse complement strand
CGCCGGGTCGCGCGTTGCCTGCCAGGGCATTGGCACCTTCTTCACGGAGACACGTTTGACCGAGCACCCCTGGATCAAGTCCTACCCCGACGGCGTTAAGTGGGACGCGCCACTGCCCTTGATGCCGGTGCAGAACCTTCTGGACGACGCGGTGCGGCGCTGGCCCGACCACCCTGCGCTCGACTTCATGGGGCGCGTCATCAGCTATCGCGAACTTGGCGAACTGGCCAGCCGCGCGGCCAAGGGCTTCCAGCAGATCGGCGTCGGCCCGGGCGTGCACGTCGGGCTGTACCTGCCGAACACGCCGCACTACCCGATCGCCTTCTTCGGCGTGTTGAAGGCCGGGGGCACGGTGGTGAACTATTCGCCGCTCGATGCCGAGCGGGTGCTCGCGCACAAGATCGAGGACAGCGAGACCGACGTGCTCGTCACGCTCGACCTGGCCGTGCTGTACCCGCAAATGGCACGCCTGCTCGGCGCGTCGCGCCTGCGAAAGCTGGTTATTGGCAGCCTCGGCGACCATTCCGCCCAGCCCGCCGCGGTGCGCGCGCAACTCCAAGGCGCCGGCCAGCTGAGTCCGGTGCCCACCGACGATCGGCACATCGGCTTCGACCAACTGCTCGCGAACGACGGCACCTACCGCCAGCATGCGCTGGGCGACCTGCGCCAGGCGATCGTCGCGCTGCAATACACCGGCGGCACGACCGGCCTGCCGAAGGGCGCGATGCTGACGCACGCGAACCTGAGTGCGGCCTGCGCGCAGTACATGGCCACCACCCAGGGCAACCCGCGCGTGCTCACCGAGGGCGCGGAGCGCATGCTGGTCGTGATCCCGCTGTTCCACATCTATTCGCTCACCGTGAACCTGCTGTTCGGCGTGCGGCTCGGCGCCTTGCTGGTGCTGCATGCGCGCTTCGATCTCGATGCGGTGATCAACGACCTGGTGGCAAAGAAGATCAGCATCTTTGCCGGCGTGCCGACCATGTACACGGCCTTCATCAACCACCCGAAGGTCAAGGACGGGGCGTTGCGTTCGCTGCAGTTCTGCGGCTCGGGCGGCGCGCCGCTGCCGGTCGAGGTCGCGAACCGCTTCTTCGAGCTGACCGGTTGCCAGCTCAACGAGGGCTGGGGCATGACCGAGACCTCGCCGACTGGCACCTTCACTCCCGTGCACGGCCTGCGCAAGGCGGGCTCGTGCGGCATGCCGCTGCCCGGCATCGAACTGAAGTTCGAGAGCCTGACCGAACCCGGCCACGACGCGGCCGCCGGTGAGCCCGGAGAGCTGTGCATTCGCGGGCCAAACGTCATGAAGGGTTACTGGAAGGCCGACGAAGCCACCGCCAAGTCGATGACGCCCGACGGCTTTTTCCGCAGCGGCGACGTGGCAAGAATGGACGCCGACGGCTTCGTCTTCATCGTCGACCGCACCAAGGACATGCTGCTGTGCGGCGGCTACAACGTGTACCCGCGCGTGATCGAGGAAGCGATCTACGAGCACCCGTCGGTGGAAGAGGTGTGCGTGATCGGCATCCCCGACGAATACCGCGGCCAGTCGCCGAAGGCCTTCATCAAACTCAAGAAGGACGCACCCGCCTTGTCGCTCGACGCGTTGCGCATGTTCCTGAAAGACCGCATCGGCAAGCACGAGATGGTCCAGGAGATGGAGTTGCGGGCGGAGCTGCCCAAGACGGCGGTGGGCAAGCTGTCGAAGAAGGACCTGGTGGACGAGGAAGCGCGCAAACGCGACGCGGCGGCTGCGTGATGCCCAGCGGGTTGAGTCCGTCGTCCTGAACCCATCCAACTGCCCGTGAAGGCTCGAATGGCCACTAAAAGCACTGCCAGAAAATCCGTTTCGAAGACCGGCCGGCGTGCGCTCGCCACCGAGGTCAGCGAAGTGACGCCGGCAAAGAAGCCGGTCGAGGACAAGGGGCTGCTGAACCTCGCGCGCGACCTGCGCTCCTGGACCGGCTTCGTGCTCGGCCTGGCCAACTCAGCGGCCGACATGTCTTTCCGGGTCGCCAGCGCGCGCCTGACCAAGCCGTCTCACAAGGCGGCCGTCGACAAGGCCGGCAGCCTGTTTCGCAGCCTGCGCGAGGGCGCCGGCCTGACCTTGCAGGACCTCGGTCACGCGATCGACCTGAAGGACGTTTCGCTGCTCGAAGACGTGGAGGTCGGCAAGGTCGGGTTGCCGTTCGAGATCATCCTGCGCCTGGCCGGTGTGCTCGGGCGCAACGACCCGATCCCGGTGGCGATGAAGCTCACGCGCACCTACAACCCGAAGCTCTGGGCCACGCTGGAGAGCCTGGGTGTCGGCCGCCTGGCGGTGCAGGCCGGACGCGAGCGCGAATTCGCCAACCTCTACCGCGCCAGCGATGCTGCGCGGCAGCTGAACGACGAGGAGTTCGCCTCGGCATTGAAGTTCGTGCGTGCCTCGTTCGAGGCGGCACTGACCTTTCGCGCCGAATCAGCGACCGTCGCGAAGGCGGCCAAGCCCACCGGCAAGATCAAGGGCGCAGTGCCCAGGTGATGCAGCGATTGTTGGCGGGCATCGCGCGGTCGTCGACGCGCACCAGCCCGTTGGCAAGCGCCAGGGCCTCCACCGCCTCGATGTCCCGGATTCCGCGGCGCGGATCAGCGGCGCGCAGCGCGGCATCGAAGGCCGCATTGCTCGGGCTCGTGAACCGTCCGGCCTCGTTGAACGGGCCGTAGACGGCCAGCACGGCACCGGGGCTCAGGATGCGGGGCAGGCCTTCGAACAGCCGCACCACTTCGTCCCAGGCCATGATGTGCAGCGTGTTGGCGCTGAAGGCCGCGTCGAACGGACCGGCCGGCCACGCTGCGTTGACATCGAATGCGAGCGGTTCTGGCGTGTTCGGCAGGTGCGCCTCGGCCAGCCACGCGCGGATGCCCGGCAGGTGTTGGGCAACATCGGAAGTCTGCCAGGTCAGGTGCTTCAGGGCTGCCGCGAAATACACCGCGTGCTGGCCGGTCCCGCTGCCGATCTCGAGGACTTGGGCGCGGTCGGTGAAGTGCTTGCGCAGCACGTCGAGAATCGCGTCGCGGTTTCGATCGCTGGCGGGCGAATGGGGCTTGTGCATGGCGTGCATTCTGCGACTTGCGCGTCGACTCGGTGACAGCCGGGTGCGGAGCGAGCGGCTACAGTGGGTGGATGGCCCGACGACCTCTCATTGCGCTCGACGCCGATGGCGTGCTGCTCGACTTTCACCTCGGCTATGCCTCGGCGTGGCAACGGGCGTTCGGGCAACCGCCCGCCGAGCGCGACCCGCTGGCCTATTGGCCGATCGACCGCTGGCACGTCGAGCGTCTGGACGCGGAGCGCCGCGAGCTGTTCCGGGCTTCCTTCGACGATCACTTCTGGGCTACCGTGCCGGCCATCGATGGCGCCGTTCAGGCCTGCCACCGATTGCACGAGGCAGGCTTCGAACTGGTGTGCGTGTCGGCCCTTGACCTTGAGTTCGAAGGTGCCCGGCTGCGCAACCTGCGCGAGCTCGGCTTCCCGATCGAGCGCGTGATCGCGACCGGCAACGCGGCCGGCGAACGCAGCCCGAAGGCCGATGCGATCACCGAACTTCGGCCACTGGCTTTCGTTGACGACTACGCGCCCTACATGCGTGGCGTTCCGCAGGACGTGCACACCGCGCTGGTGCTGCGGGCACCCAACGGCAGCCCGAACGTCGGCGAGGACATGGCGCTGGCCAAGTCGGTGCATCCCGATCTGGTGGCGTTCGTCGAGCATTGGCTGGCGCGCTGACGCGCGGCGGCTCAATTCGGCCGCGGGGTGGGCTGGTCGGGATCGGGGTCGGGGTTGGGCACTTCCGCGTCGGCATCGACGCTGAAGCGCTCGCTGGCCCAGGCGCCGAAGTCGTTGTTCTTGCAGCGTGCGCTGCAAAACGGCCGGTACGAGTTCTCCGGCGAGTAGACGCAGGCGCCGCCGCAGCCCGGGCAGTGCACGGTTCGCGGCTTTGGTGCGGTGGTGCTCATGAGCACAAGGTCAGCTCGAAGGAGGTGTCAGCCGGGCTGGGCCGCAGGCGACCTTCGGTGTCCTGCTTCATCAGGCGCACCGAGACCATCAGGCGGTGGCCGCTGATCTCGGGCACCAGGTCTTCGGCGGCGTCAATGCGCACCCGCAGCAACTGGTAGACGCGACCTTGCGGCAGGCTCTGCTGGTACTGTCCGCCGGGGGCAATGGCCTTGTGCGGGACGCCGGAGTCCCGCAGCAACCCGAGCAGCACCTGCAGTGCCTCGGCCAGCGGCATCATCGACTCGGTCCAGTGCAGCAGGTCGGCACGGCGCCGCTGTGGCGCGTACTGCTGCCAGGCGTAGTAGGCCGGCAGGTCGAATTCGCAGGTGCCGCCGGGAATGCTGATGCGGCTGCGGATGCTCATCAGCCATTCATTGCTGTTCAGGGCGGCGCCGGCCTTGCCGGACAACTGGTTCAGGCCGTTGAAAGCGTGATCGATGCGGGCCGTGATCTCGTCGAGTGCGCTCTCTGAAATGGACGGGTTGCCGCGGTACCCGTTGAGTTGCTGCTTGTGCTTGTCGAGCTCTTTGAGCAGGTCGGACTTCAGGTCGGCGCGGGCTGCAACGTCCATGATCTCGAACAGCGTGGCGAGTGCGTAATGGTGGTCGACCGTGCTGTCGCGCGCGATCAACTGGCCGAGGCGGTCGAACAGGTGTTCGAGCCGCAGCATCGTGCGGATGCTTTCGTTGAACGGGTATTCGTAGAGGATCACGGTGCGGGTTCCAGGGTGGGCGCCGGTGGGCCTTCAGGACGCGAAGGCCCGGATTGTTTCACAGGCGCTGCGAGCCACAGACGCCCGCTTCAGGTGCGTGCGCCGACCCATCGGTGCCACACCTGGTGCACTTCCTGTGCAAGCTGTTCGGGGCTGATCGCGTCGTTGAAGATGACCGCGTCGGCGCACGCGCGTCGCCGCACGCGTGACGCCTGCTGCGCGATGACCGCCTGCACGGCCGGCGCCTCCCAGCCCGAGCGTGACACGACACGGCGAACCTGCGTCTCTTCGAGGCAATCGACGACCAGCACCTTCTCGACCCGGGCCCGCCAGCGTCCCGACTCGACCAGCAGCGGCACGTCGAAGACAACCGCCGGAGCGGCGTGCGCCACTGCGGCCTGGCATTCGGTCTCGGTGCCGATCAGCGGGTGAAGAATGACTTCCAGGCGGCGCTTGGCGGATGGGTCGGAGAACGCCAGTGCCCGCATTCGCGCGCGATCGAGGCTGCCGTCGGCGGCGATGAATTCCGCACCGAACGCGGCCAGGATCGGCTCGATCGCGCCGCCGCCAGGCAGGGTCAACTGGCGGGCGATGGCGTCGGTGTCGACCACCACCGCACCTTGCAGCGCCAGCAATGCGGCCACCGTGCTCTTGCCACTGCCGATGCCGCCGGTCAGGCCGATGCGCCGCGGGTTGCTCAGGCGGGCGCGAGCCACAGGCGCGTCAGTTGCTCGCCGAAGAACATCGCGGCAAGGCCGCCTCCCGCCAGATAGGGGCCGAACGGGATCGGCACGTCCTTGTCGTGGCGGCGCAGCACGATCAGACCGATGCCCACGAACGCGCCAACGGCGGAGGACAGCAGGATGATCGACGGTATCAACTGCCAGCCCATCCAGGCACCGAGCGCCGCGAGCAGCTTGAAGTCGCCCGCGCCCATGCCCTCCTTGCCGCGGATCAGCCGGTAGGCATGGAAGACGAACCACAGCGACAGGTAACCCGCGACCGCGCCGCCCACCGACGCCGCCAACGGCACGGACGTCCAGCCGAGCGCGGAGGCGACGATGCCGGCCCACATCAGCGGCAGGGTCAGGTCGTCGGGGAGGAGCTGGGTGTCGAGGTCGATGAAGGCGAGCGCCACGAGCGTGGCCGCGAGGCCGCACCACAGCAGCGCGGCGGGCTGTGCGCCGAAGTGCCAGCCACAAGCGGCAAACAGCAGCGCGGTGAGCAGCTCAATCGCCGGGTAGCGCAGCGAGATCGGCGTCTTGCAGGCCGAACACTTGCCGCGCAGGACAAGGTAGCTGACAAGAGGGATGTTCTCGTACCAGCGGATCGGGTGGCCACACGCGGGGCAGCGCGAGCGGGGCGCCGACAGCGTGACCGGCTCCGCGGCAGCAATCGTCACGCCCAGCAACTCGGCGCTTTCCACCCGCCAGCCATGTTCCATCATCAGCGGCAGGCGATGAATCACCACGTTGAGAAAGCTGCCGATGCACAGGCCCAGCAAGGCCAAGACGATCGGCGACAGGAAGACTCCCGCGGTTTGCGCGTCCATCGGCGCGAAGTTCAGACGACCGCGCCGAGCTTGAAGATCGGCAGGTACATCGACACCACGATGCCACCGACCAGCACGCCCAGGATCACGATGATGAACGGCTCCATCAGGCTGGACAGGCCCTTCACCGCCTCGTCGATCTCGTCTTCGTAGAACTCGGCTGCCTTGCCCAGCATCTGGTCGAGCGAACCCGATTCCTCGCCGATGGCGCACATCTGGACCACCATGGTCGGGAACACGCCGGTGGCCTGCATCGAGGTGGTCAGCGCCGAGCCGGTGGACACGTCCTTCTGGATCTGCTCGGTGGCTTCCTGGAACACGGCATTGCCCGAGGCGCCGCCGACCGAATCGAGGGCTTCGACCAGCGGCACGCCGGCGGCGAACATGGTGGACAGCGTGCGCGTCCAGCGCGCGACCGACGACTTGTTGACCAGGTCACCAAACACCGGTACGCGCAGCAGCAGCCGGTCCATGAACTTCTGCATCTTCACCGAGCGTTTCCACGACTCCAGAAAGAAGTACGTGCCGCCACCCAGGAACCCGAAGATCAAGTACCAATAGCTCGTGAAGAACTTCGACAGCGCAATGACGAACAGCGTCGGTGCGGGCAGGTCGGCGCCGAAGGATTTGAAAACGTCTTCGAAGGCCGGGATCACGAAGATCATGATCACGGCAAGCACGACGAAGGCCACGACCATCACCGCCACCGGATAGATCAGTGCCGACTTGATCTTGTTCTTGATCGCCATCGTCTTCTCCTGGTAGATCGCCAGGCGGTCGAGCAGCGCTTCAAGAATACCGCCCGCCTCACCGGCCTCGACCAGGTTGCAGTACAGGGCGTCGAAATACAGCGGGTGCTTGCGGAAAGCCGAAGACAGGCTGGTGCCGGTCTCGACATCGGAGCGGATGTCGGTGAGCAGGCGCGTCATCCTCGGGTTGGTGCTGCCGCGCGCGACGATGTCGAACGACTGGATCAGCGGCACCCCGGCGCGCATCATGGTCGAGAGTTGGCGCGTGAAGACGGCGATGTCTTTCTGCTTGATCGAGCGGCCGCCGTTCAACCGGCGCTTCTTGACCTTGCTGACCAGAATGCCCTGGCGGCGCAGGCTCGCGCCCACGACAGCCTCGCCGCCCGCGCGCATTTCGCCGCGAACGATCTTGCCGTTCTTGTCCTTGCCTTCCCATTCGAAGACAAGGTCCTTGACGCTCTTCACGGCCGTTGCAGTCGCCATAGTACCTTTCGAGGAAACCGATCCTCGCCCCATCGATTGTGATTGTGTGCGGACCCGCTCATTCGTTCGTCACCGAGATCACTTCCTCGAGTGTCGTGACGCCGGAGCGGACCTTTATCAAGCCGGACTGGCGCAGGTCGCGGACCTGTTCGCGTTGGGCCTGCACCGCGATGTCCATGGCCGTGCCTTCGTTGAGGATGATCTTCTGGATCTCCTCCGTGATGGGCATGACCTGGTAGATGCCGACACGGCCCTTGTAGCCGTTGCTGCAGGCCGAGCAGCCGATGGCGCGATACGGGCGCCAGGTGCCATCGAGGTCGGCGGCTTCGAAGCCGGCCTTGAGCATGGCCTCGCGCGGGTAGTCAGCCTGCTTCTTGCAACTCTCGCAGAGCTTGCGGGCCAGACGCTGTGCGGTGATCAGCAGCACGCTGGAGGCGATGTTGAACGGCGCGACGCCCATGTTCAACAGCCGGGTCAGGGTGGTGGGCGCGTCGTTCGTGTGCAGGGTGGACATCACCATGTGGCCGGTCTGGGCGGCCTTGATGGCGATGTCGGCCGTTTCCAGGTCGCGAATTTCGCCGACCATGATGATGTCCGGGTCCTGGCGCAGGAAGGACTTGAGCGCGGCTGCGAACGTGAGGCCGGCCTTGTCGTTCACGTTCACCTGGTTCACACCAGGCAGGTTGATTTCAGCCGGGTCTTCGACCGTCGAAATGTTGACGCCGGGCTGGTTCAGGATGTTCAGGCAGGTGTACAGCGACACGGTCTTGCCGCTGCCGGTCGGGCCCGTGACGAGCACCATGCCGTAGGGCCGCTGGATGATCTTCAGCAGCCGGTCTTTCTCGATCTTCTCGTAACCAAGCGCCTCGATCCCCACTTTGGCGCTCGACGGATCGAGGATCCGGATCACGATCTTCTCGCCGAACAGTGTCGGCAAGGTGCTGACGCGGAAGTCGATCGCCTTCGAGCCGAACTTGAGCTTCATGCGGCCGTCTTGCGGGACGCGCTTCTCGGCGATGTCCAGCCGCGAGATGACCTTGATGCGAGAGGACAGCTTGTCCTTGATGGCGATCGGCGGTTGGGTGATCTCGCGCAACTCGCCGTCGATGCGGAAGCGAACGCGGTAGTGGTATTCGTAGGGCTCGAAGTGCAGGTCGGAGGCTCGAGCGTTGATCGCATCGATCAACATTTTCTGTAGAAAGCGCACGACCGGCGCGTCTTCGACTTCCGACTGGGCGTCGGTGCTCTCCTGCGGGGCCGTGACGTCGTCGGTAACGTCGAACTCGAAGTCTCCGGAGGACATCGACTCCAACGTCTCGGTGGCGCTGGCGCCGGCACCCTCCAGCAACTTGAGGAGTTTGTCCTGCTCGACGATGACCCACTCGGGCGAAAGCTGCGTCGCGAACTTGATGCGTTCGACGGCTTCCTGATCGGTCGGGTCGGCGCCACCGATGAACAGCCGATTGCCGCGTTTTCCGAGCACCACGATCTGGTACTGGAGCACCATCTTGGCGTCGATGACGTTGCGGGGCAGTCGCTGCGGGTCGACCGACGCCAGGTCCAGCAGCGGCAGGGCCAATGCCGCGGAGAGGGTGTGTGCCAAGTCGGCAGGCGACACGGCACCTGCGGCAATCACCGACGAAATGAAGCTGCTGCGCTTCTCCTTGGAACTGCGCACCAAGTCTTCGGCGACCTTCGCGCTCAATTTGCCGGCGTGCACGAGGACGCGCGCGACCCCTGAGAGCGCGGATTGTGGAGCGTCGGCCAGTGTGTCCACAGTTCGTAGGTTCAATTCACGCTCAAAACGTGTGATGGTGTCGGACTTCGGCGTCACTGTAAACGCCCGCCACGGAGATTCAAGCCGTCAACTGACGCCTGAATGCACACATTTGCAACAAAAATGAACCCGCGCAGCCGCTCTTGACCGCGACGACCGGTGCCCGAGGCCGGCACGAACCGGCTGGCCGTCGCACCGAAGCGACTACAGCGCTCACTGCAACCATCAACAAATGGGAAACTGGTCGGGGTGAGAGGATTCGAACCTCCGGCCTCTACGTCCCGAACGTAGCGCTCTACCAGGCTAAGCTACACCCCGAATCTGTGACTTCCAGTGGCGAAACGCGCAAGCCTTCAACAGACCTTTACGCGAGCCACCGCTCAAGACGAGCGTTCAACAGACCGAACCGCTAATTCTAGCAGAGCTTCACGAAAGGCAGACGCAGGCAGCGCGCTCAGAGAACGTTGTGCCTTGTCCGCCTCGGCGCGTGCGGCCTGTCGGGTGGCATCGATTGCCCCGGTTCGCCGCACGATTTCGACGATTTCCGGTAAGCGCGCCACCTCGCCATGCTCGATCGCGTGACGAATCAGCTCGCGGTCGGCCGCAGTCCCTCGTTCCATCGCCAGCAGCAAGGGCAAGGTGGGCTTTCCTTCTCGAAGATCGTCGCCAACGTTCTTGCCGAGCTGGGCCGTCTCGCCTTCATAGTCCAGCAGATCGTCGATCAGCTGGAACGCCGTTCCCAGCGAACGACCGTAGGCGGCGCACGACTCCTCGACCGAGTCGCCGACGCCAGCGAGCAAGGCCCCGAGGCGCGCACTCGCTTCAAACAGTTTGGCAGTCTTGAATCGGATGACGCGCAGGTAGTCGTCCACCGACAAGTCTGGGTCGTGCATGTTCATCAGCTGGAGAACTTCGCCCTCGGCGATGACATTGGTGGCGTCGGCGAGCACCTCGAGCACGCGCAGGCTGTTGACGGACACCATCATCTGGAACGCGCGCGAGTAGACGAAGTCACCTACCAGCACACTCGCCGCATTTCCAAACAGCGCATTGGCCGTCTGTCGGCCGCGACGCAGTGCAGATTCATCGACCACGTCATCGTGCAGGAGCGTTGCGGTGTGGATGAACTCCACCGTTGCCGCCAGCTCAAAGCGTTCGCGACCGTCGAACCCGAGGGCGCTGGCAAACAGCAGCACGAGCAGCGGGCGTATGCGTTTGCCTCCCGCGCTGATGATGTAGTGAGCGATCTGGTTGATCATGACGACATCGGAAGCCAAGCGGCGCTGGATCACGCCGTCCACCTCGAGCATGTCGGCTGCCATCAATGCCACCGCGGTAGGCGCAGGGGCTTCGTCCTCCAAAGTGGGCGGCGGGGGGAATGGTGGTGAAGTGGGTTGCACGCGGAGCTCTGTGAGGCCCGGCGATTATAGAAAGTGCACCGGTCGATCAGGTGGGGCGTCTTCACAAAAGCTTGGCGTGCTAGAATCTTTGGCTCTGCGGGTTTTGCAGGGCTGCGGCACACGGGCGTTGATTCCTGTCGTTCGAGGTTGCAGAGGTGTTCATCGAAAGGGCTGATATGTACGCGGTCATAAAAACCGGCGGCAAGCAATACAAGGTTGCTGCGGGCGAAAAGATCAAAATAGAACAGATTGCTGCGGATGTTGGCCAAGAGATCACGATCGACCAGGTGTTGGCAGTCGGCAACGGCGCTGACCTGAAGGTCGGGACTCCCTTGGTAACGGGCGCAAGCGTGGTGGCCACAGTCGTGGCGCATGGCAGGCATGACAAGGTGCGCATCTTCAAGATGCGTCGTCGCAAGCATTACCAGAAGCGGCAAGGTCATCGCCAGAACTTCACCGAAATCCAAATCGGTGCGGTGAACGCGTAAGCGTGCTGTAACCCAAGTCAAGGAGCTACAACCATGGCACAGAAAAAGGGCGGCGGTTCCACACGGAACGGCCGCGACTCGCAACCCAAGATGCTGGGCGTGAAGGTGTTCGGTGGCCAGAAGATTCCGGCCGGTTCGATCATCGTGCGTCAACGCGGAACCAAGTTCCATGCCGGTTCGAATGTCGGTATCGGCAAGGACCACACGCTGTTCGCGCTGATCGACGGCCAAGTGAGCTATGCGATCAAGGGCCCGCGCAACCGCCAGACGGTGATCGTCACGGCACTCTGATCTTCCCATTGTCGCCAGGCGGCACGCGACGAAGCCCCGGCATGCCGGGGCTTCGCTCTTTGTGCGTTGCATTACGATCAATGCCTTACCCGGGCCATACCCATGAAATTCGTTGACGAGGCCACCATCGACGTCGTGGCAGGCGACGGCGGCAATGGCTGCATGAGCTTTCGCCGCGAGAAGTTCCTGCCCTTCGGTGGGCCAAATGGCGGTGACGGCGGCCGCGGTGGCAGCGTATTTGCGGTTGGCGATCGGAACCTGAATACGCTGATCGACTTCCGATATGCGCGCCGCCACGAGGGGCGGCGTGGCGAGAACGGTCGCGGCTCAGACCAGTACGGCGCCGCCTCGGAAGACATCGTGCTGCGCATGCCGATGGGCACAGTCATCACCGACCTCGAAACCAATCAGGTGATCGCCGAGTTGCTTGTGCCGGACGAGAAAGTGCTGATCGTCAAGGGCGGCGATGGCGGTTTCGGCAACCTGCATTTCAAGACCAGCACGAATCGCGCCCCGCGTCAGAAGACACCGGGCTGGCCCGGCGAGCAGAAGAAGCTCAAGCTCGAACTGCGTGTGCTCGCCGATGTCGGCCTGCTGGGCATGCCCAACGCGGGCAAGTCGTCGTTCATCACGGCCGTGTCCAACGCCCGGCCGAAGATTGCCGACTATCCGTTCACTACCCTGCATCCGAACCTTGGCGTGGTCCGGGTCGCGCCGGAGCAGAGCTTTGTCGTGGCCGACATCCCCGGGTTGATCGAGGGCGCGTCGGAAGGGGCCGGCTTGGGCCACCTGTTCCTGCGCCACCTCCAGCGCACCCACTTGTTGCTGCACATCGTGGACTTCGCACCGTTCGACGATGCCGTCGATCCGGTCGCGCAGGCGAAAGCCATCGTCGCCGAATTGAAGAAGTATGACCAGTCGCTCTACGAAAAGCCGCGTTGGGTAGTGCTGAACAAGCTCGACATGGTGCCGCACGAGGAGCGTGAGAAGCGCGTCAAGGACTTCGTCAAGCGTTTCAAGTGGAAGGGCCCGGTGTTTCAGATTTCAGCGCTCACGCGCGAAGGCTGCGAGCCGCTGATTCGGGCGATCTATCAGCACGTCGCGGCGCTGAAAAACGTCATCCCGGACGACCCCGATCCGCGCTTCGACGCCGCCGCTGCGAGTGCCCCCCCGCCCCCATGACCGAGACGATGAAGCGCGCGCGGCGCATCGTCGTCAAGGTCGGCTCCAGCCTGGTGACGAACGACGGGCGCGGCCTCGACGCCGAAGCCGTCGGCAACTGGTGTCGTCAAATGGCTGGCCTCGCCGCCCAAGGGCGCGAAGTCGTGATGGTGTCCAGCGGCGCGATTGCCGAGGGCATGAAGCGGCTGGGCTGGGCGGTACGGCCGAAGGAGATTCATGAGCTTCAGGCCGCGGCTGCGGTGGGCCAAATGGGCCTGGCGCAGATGTACGAATCGAAGCTGCGTGAGCACGGCATGGGCAGCGCCCAGGTGCTTCTGACGCACGCCGACCTGGCGGACCGGGAGCGTTACCTGAACGCCCGTTCGACCTTGCTGACGCTCTTGTCGCACGGGGTGATTCCGGTGATCAACGAGAACGACACCGTGGTCAACGACGAGATCAAATTCGGCGACAACGACACGCTGGGTGCCTTGGTGGCCAACCTGGTGGACGCCGATGTGCTCGTGATCCTGACGGACCAGCGCGGGCTGTATTCCGCCGATCCGCGCAAGGATCTGAACGCCCGCTTCATCGACGAGGCGCCGGCTGGCGCGCCCGAACTGGAGCAGATGGCCGGCGGCGCCGGGTCGAGCATCGGGCGCGGCGGCATGATCACCAAGGTGCTTGCCGCCAAGCGTGCGGCGGGCAGTGGCGCGAGCACCGTCATCGCGTACGGTCGCGAGCCCGACGTGCTGCTGCGCTTGGCCGTTGGTGAGTCGATCGGCACGGCCTTGATGGCGTCGACGCAGAAGCTCGCGGCACGCAAGCAATGGATGGCCGACCACCTGCAATTGCGCGGTGCGGTCATCATTGACGACGGTGCCGCGGGCAAGGTCCGGGACGAAGGCAAGAGCTTGCTGCCGATCGGCGTGGTCGAGGTGACCGGCGAGTTTCATCGCGGCGACGTGATCGCCGTGCGAAACCTCGCTGGCACGGAGTTGGCCCGGGGACTGGCCAACTACGGCAGCGCCGAGGCGCGCCTGATTGCGCGCAAGCCGTCGAGCGAATTCGAACGGCTGCTCGGCTTCACTGGTGAACCCGAGATGATCCACCGCGACAACCTGGTGCTGGCATAGGCTGTATTCACCGTTGCATCGTGCCGCCCTCGGGCGGAGGTGGTCGATCAGCCGATTGACTTCGGTTCCGACTGGTCCTGGGCATGGGGTTCATGAGTGGCCCCTTGCGCCGCTTCATCACCGTGGTGCCGTTCCACATCGTCGTGATGATGCGGGCGCATGCCTGATCGCAGGTAGCGATTCTGGTGGGCACCGCGTGGCAGGAACCGGGCCAGTTCCGTGAGCGCCATCTGGTACACGTCGCGCTTGAATTCGATCACGAGTTCCAGCGGCACCCAGTACTCGTTCCAGCGCCAGGCATCGAACTCGGGGTGGTCGGTCGCGCGCAGGTTCATGTCGCTGTCGCGACCGACCAGTTGCAACAGGAACCATATCTGCTTCTGGCCGCGGTAGTGGCCGCGCGCGTCTCGTCGGATGAAGTGGTCGGGCACCTCGTAGCGCAGCCAGTCGCGCGTGCGCGCGACGATGCGAACGTGGTCGGCCACGAGACCCACTTCTTCATGCAGCTCGCGGAACATCGCCTGCTCGGGCGTCTCACCATATTTGATGCCCCCTTGCGGGAACTGCCAGGAGTGGGTGCGTATGCGCTTGCCCCAGAACACCTGGTTTCTTTGGTTGAGCAGGACGATGCCGACGTTGGGTCTGAACCCTTCACGGTCGAGCATAATCAACCCCAATTCATTCGTTGAATTCATTATCACACCGGCATGACGGGAATAGAACCCGCGGGTTTCCCTCAGCGCTCTGCCGGCCCCGCGCCTGCCGTCGCGGCTCTCACTCCACACTCGCCTGCCGCTGCATGAAAGCCACCCAGTTTTTCATTTCGACGCTCAAGGAAGCCCCCGCCGACGCCGAAGTCGTGAGCCACAAGTTGATGATGCGGGCCGGCTTCATCAAGCGCCTGGGTGCCGGCATCTACAGCTACATGCCGATGGGGCTGCGCGTGATCCGCAAGGTCGAGGCGATCATTCGCGAAGAGATGAACCGTGCCGGCGCAGTCGAGTTGCTCATGCCGGTCGTGCAGCCGGCCGAACTGTGGCAGGAGACCGGGCGTTTCGCGAAGATGGGACCCGAACTGCTGCGCGTGAAAGACCGCCACGACCGCGACTTCATCATCCAGCCGACCAGCGAGGAAGTCGTCACCGACATCGCGCGCCAGGAGCTTCGCAGCTATCGCTCGCTGCCGAAGAATTTCTACCACATCCAGACCAAGTTCCGCGACGAACGCCGGCCGCGCTTCGGTGTGATGCGCGGGCGCGAGTTCACGATGAAGGACGCGTATTCGTTCGACCGTGATGTCGAGGCGGCCGGCAGGAGCTACGAGCAGATGTACGCCGCCTACACGCGCATCTTCGAGCGCATGGGCCTGACTTTCCGCGCGGTCGCGGCCGACAACGGCGCGATCGGCGGCATCCGCTCCCATGAGTTCCAGGTCATCGCCGACACCGGCGAAGACGCGATCATCTACTGCCCGACCTCCGACTACGCGGCCAACATCGAGATGGCCGAGGCCTTGCCGCTGATCGCGCAGCGCGCCGAAGCAAGCGCAGCGATGGTGAAGACGCCGACTCCTGGCAAGAGCACCTGCGAGGACGTGGCCGTGCTTCTCGGCGTGCCGCTTCAGAACACCGTCAAGTCACTGGTGCTGGCCACCGAAGAGAAGAGCGAGGCCGGCGACGTGTTGCAGGTCACCCTCTGGCTGCTGCTGGTGCGCG
>Ga0315271_10001204_pt1 | contig 15524 bp, 12 predicted proteins | sample C3_top_MG_FD_204664 | JGI IMG/M metagenome (GOLD analysis project Ga0315271, IMG submission 204664) | Sediment microbial communities from Yellowstone Lake, YNP, Wyoming, USA - C3_top | ecosystem: Environmental > Aquatic > Freshwater > Lake > Sediment | place: USA: Wyoming | collected 2017-08-01 | reverse complement strand
GTTCCCTCGGCTCCGATCAACCGTCCCCATTCCGCCCCCATGCGATCCGGCCAGCTTCCGATGGGCCCGAGGGACAGCTCCTTTTGAGCGGCGGGATCGAGCGAGGTCACGGCGCGGGAGGCGAACTCCGGACTGCGAATCAAGACTCGCTCACGCTCCAGGATCGCGCCCAGACGAGTGACCTCCGTGGACATCCGCGCGAGGGGGTTCGCGGCCATGGCCTCGGCGATGGCGACCACCGCGAGGCCTTCGTACACCGGGCGCAGCGTGTAGTTGTAGATGGTGGCGCCCACGAGCGAAACCACGAGACCCAGGGCGACGAGCCGCCGCCTGCGGACGACGATCATCCACTCCCGGCGCAGTCCGGGGACGATGTCGAAGCGTTCTTCGTTCAATGAGTTCTCATTCGGAGCGTCGAGGGGGCCGGACACTGGCGGGTAGCGTATCCCAACGTCCCTGACCGCGCTTCCGAGGATCTTCTCAGATGTGGAAGGTCCGGCGAGGCGAATAGAGTAAGCGCCGCCCCAAAGTCGCCTCCAACCCGCATCAAACGAGAAACGAGAGCCCGCATGTTCCTGACCTCAAGCGCCCTTGCCCTTTTGCTCGCCGCCGAGGCGCCGGATCGCATCCTCGTGAACGGTGTGGTCCACACCATGGATGAGACCCGGCCCCGGGCCGAGGCGGTGGCGATGACCGGCGGCCGGATCTCGGCGGTCGGGTCCACCGCCGATGTTCTCTTGCTCAAGGGTCCGCAGACCGAGGTCATCGACCTGCAGCGAGCCACCGTGGTTCCGGGTCTGAAGGAGAGCCATGGGCATTTCGTCGGCATTGGCCAGGCCCGGTTGGTCTTGAACCTCGTGGGAACGAAGAGCTGGGACGAGGTGGTCGCGCGAGTGGCGGCGGCGGTGAAGCAGCGTCCCAAAGGAGCCTGGATCGTGGGCCGTGGCTGGCACGAGGAGAAGTGGGAAACGAAGCCCGCGCGAGAAGTTCGCGGCTTTCCGCCCCACGACGCCCTCTCCGCGGTCTCTCCGGACAATCCCGTCTACCTCGTCCGCGCCGACGGCCACGCCGGCTTCGCCAACGGGCTGGCCATGGCGCTCATGAGGGTAACGAAGGAAACCAAAGCGCCCCCGGGCGGCGACATCATCCGGGATGAGACCGGACAAGCCACCGGCGTCTTCATCGACACCGCCAAGCGGCTGATCCAACCGCCGGATCCAACCGAAGCCGACATTCGCGAGGCCATTCGACTGGCCACGGAAGAGTGCCTGCGCAAGGGCATCACCTTCTTCGACGACGCGGGCGCCGACCTTTCGACCATCGCCCTCTACAAGGAACTGGCGGCGAAGAACCAGCTCGGGCTCCGCCTCTACGCGATGATCGCCGGCCTCGAGAACGTGAAGAAGTTCGGCCCACCCGAGCCCGGCGGCCCCGATTCGTTCCTGAGCATCCGCTCGGCAAAACTCGTGATCGACGGCGCCCTCGGCTCCCGCGGCGCCAAACTTCTCGAACCGTACGTCGACGATCCCGGCAACACCGGTTTGTGGGTTACCGATCCCGCGGTGGTTCGCGAGGCCGCCCTGTACGGAATCGAGCACGGCTTCCAGGTCAACGTGCACGCGATCGGCGACGCAGGGAACCGCGCGGTGCTCGATGCCTTCGAGGCGGCCTTCAAGGCGCATCCGGAGAAGAAGGACGTGCGTTTCCGGGACGAACACTCCCAGATCCTCGATGAAAACGACATCCCGCGTTTCGGCCGGCTCGGCGTGATCGCCTCGATTCAGGGAATCCACGGAAGCTCCGATCTGCCCTGGGCTTCTCAGCGTCTGGGCGAAGCGCGAGTCCTCGAGGGTGCGTACGTGTGGCAGAAACTGAAGAAGTCCGGCGCGGTCCTGATCAATGGGACCGACGCGCCGGTCGAGGATGTGGATCCGATCAAGTCCTACTACGCCTCGGTCACCCGCCAGAGCGAGTCCGGCGTCCCCCCGGGCGGATATCAGCCCGATCAGAAGCTCACTCGCCTCGAGGCGCTCCGGTCCTACACGAAGGACGCCTACTGGGCGTCCTTCGCGGAGGCGAACGGCGGCGTCATCGGCATTGGGAAATGGGCGGACTTCACGGTCCTGTCCCGGGACATCCTGAGCGTTCCGGATGCCGAGATCCTGAAGGCGCAGGTTCTCTACACCATCGTGAACGGCAAGGTCGCCTATCGCTCGAGCGGGAAATAGCGCGCGGGAGAGAAGGGGTCATGGTTTCCACCGCCGGCCCGCGACGCGCCGTCACCGCGTTTCCGACGAGCGAGGAAACCCTGGCCCTCCAGGCGAGTCTTCTCGACGGAGACCGCGCCATACAAGCCTGGCGGAAACTCTCGAGTTCCACCGGTCCGGAGCAAGGCGGGATCGCCTGGATCGCCCCGCTCCTGATGGCGAACCTCCAGCGCCTCATTCCCGACGACCCATGGGTCAAGGGCAATCCGCACTATCTGACTCTTGCTCACCTCAAGGGCCGGGCCATGACGAAGTCGGCGGAGCAGATTCTTCGCTGCCTCGCTGACGCCTCGGTTCGAACCCTGGCGCTCAAGGGGCTCGCCCTGGGCGCCTCGGTGTATGACTCGCCCGGTCTGCGCACCGTCTCGGATCTCGACATTCTCGTGCCCGGTAAAGACCTCTTCCGGGCCATGGAGGCCCTCAAGCGGCATGGTCTGCGGGCCGGACCCGGCGAACCTTCAGCACCCGCGGATCTGCGCGGGAATCACGCTCTCGGCTTCTACCCCTCGAAGCGGCATGAGCCGAGCATCGATCTCCACTGGCATGTTCTGGCGAGCGCGCGCGGAGATGACGACGACGTCTCTTTCTGGTCGGCGGCCCGGCCGCTCATGATCGGAAGCACCCCGACCCTGAGCCTGTGTCCGGAGGACCAGTTGCTGCACGTTCTGGTGCACGGTGTGAGGTGGACCCGCATGCCGCATGTTCGCTGGGTCGCCGATGCCGCCCTCCTCCTCCGTCGCGCGAAGGAGGGCTTCCGGGTGGAGAGATTTCTAGACGCGACGCGACGGCTCGACGCGGTGGTTCCGGTTCAGGAGGGCCTCGGTTTCGTGGCCGACATCTGCGGAGAGGGCCGCGAACTGTTCGAGCGTGCGTCAGCGCTCGGGAGATCCCGCTTTTCGGAACTGGCGTTTCGGGCTCGCACCACGTCCTACGAGGATCGAACGGTCACCGACCGCATCGTTCTTCGAATCGAATCGGCGGTCTGGACGCGGAGATCGCGCCGGCGTTCTTCCCACCCCGACACCACGAGCGACTAGGTCGGAATCGCCCCGCGGCGACCACAGCGGGTGGAAGAGGGAGCGAGGACCGAGGCCGCCTAAAACTGCTCAAAACCTTGACAACAGGCTCATCGCCCCGTACCATGCTCGAGACGATCCCATGGCCAGTCCCAGGTCCCGACCCACCCCACCCGAAGCGCCCGCCCCTTCCGACAAGGCCTACGTGTCGATCGGCGGCCTGTCCCGCGCCACCGGTGTTCCCGTCGAGACCCTTCGAACCTGGGAGCTTCGCTACGGTTTTCCGAAGTCGGTGCGAAAGCCTTCCGGACATCGACAGTTCGAATTGGCGCAGGTGGAGCGGATCCGCCGGATGGCCCAGGCCCTCGAGCGGGGCCTGCGCGCGGGCGAGGTGGTGCCGGCCACGGACGCGGTGCTCGAGTCTCTGCTCGCCACCGTCCCGGTGAAACCGGTGGCCCGGAACCGGGCCCTCCCTTTCGACGCCCCCTCTCTGGTCGAAGCGGTCCGGAGATTCGACGCCGACCGGCTGATGCGTTCGCTCTACAGCGACCTCGTCCACGAAGACCCGCTCGCCTACATCGAGACCCGCATCTCGCCGTGCCTTGAAGTCATCGGCACGGCCTGGGAGGCCGGGGAGCTCGACATCGCCCACGAGCACTTTGCCTCGGAGCGCATCTCGGACGTCCTGCGCGGAGCGCGCCTGCGGTTCGAGGAGACGGCCAGCGGACCGCTCGCGGTTCTCGCCACCTTGCCGGGAGAGGCGCACGGCCTCGGAGTTCAGATGGCGGCCCTGGTGCTCTCCGCGCGCGGCCTGAGGGTCCTGAGCCTCGGCACCGAAGTCCCGATCACCGAGATCGCCGCTCTTGCCGAATTGACCGGCGCCCTGGCGGTGGGCATCTCGGCCTCGGTGGTCACCCGAAAGCACGCGGCTTCCGCGATCACCAAGCTCAGGTCAGAACTCAGTCGGAAGATCCAGCTGGTGGTGGGGGGCGGGGGCGCGCCCCGCGGAATCAAGGGAACGACCGCGTGCTCCGACCTGCGCGAGCTGGATGCCTGGGCGGAGAACCTGAATCGAACTCACCGCTCTCACTAGGAGCGCCCCAAGGACAGTCTGCACGGCAGCCCGCCTGGGTCTGCCGCCTCGGTTGCGGCCGGGAGCTAGAGGACCTATCCTCCTGCCTCTTTCTGGAGGATGGATGCAAACAGTCTGCAAGCCGTTTTCGCAGCGTTGACCCTCGGAGCGTTCACCCCCCTGTTCGTGGCGGTGGGCCTGTGGATTGCCTTCGTGATCTACGGCCTGATCGCCCTGCGTCCGCACCCGAAGGGCCTCAACCCCCTCTTCTTCACCGAGATGTGGGAGCGCTTCAGCTACTACGGCATGCGCGCGCTGCTCATGCTCTACATGGTCGCCCCCGCCGAAGCCGGCGGGCTTGCCCTCTCCAAGGAGTGGGCGGGGACCATCTATGCCTTCTACACCTTCTTCGTTTACGCGCTGAGCATTCCCGGTGGCTGGGTGGCCGACCGGTTCCTGGGCTACCGCAGGGCGGTGCAAGTGGGCGGGACCCTTATCGTGCTTGGCGAGTTCGGCCTGGCGTCGGGGCCCCGGCCCCTGTTCTACCTGGGTCTCGTCGGAATCGCCGTCGGCACCGGACTCCTGAAAACGAACTGCACGTCGCTCGTCGGCATGCTGTACGGCGAGAACGACTCCCGGCGGGACGCGGGCTTCTCGATCTACTACATGGGGATCAACATCGGGGCCCTGATTGCTCCCCTGATCCTCGGCTTCATCGCGCAGGACCCGGCGGTCGTGAACGCTCTGGGTGCTTTGGGCTTGGGCACCGTGAACGGTTGGCGCTGCGCTTTCGGCCTCGCTGGCATCGCGATGGTGGCGGGTCTCGTGCAGTACACGCTGCGCCAGGGAATCCTCGGCGAGGTGGGGCTTCGGGCCGGCGCGCGCGTGACCCCGCAAGGGGACAAGGTCGCTCAGGTACCCCTCACACACGACGAACGGCAGCGCATGTGGGTGGTCGGGATCCTGGTGCTGTTCATCATGACCTTCTTCTTCGTGTTCGAGCAGGCGGGCACCACCCTCAACCTGTTCGCCGACGAGCACACCCGCAACTCGATCGCCGGCTGGGCCTTCCCATCAAGCTGGTTCCAGAGCGTCAACTCCACCTGGCTGCTGCTGCTCGCTCCCGTGTTCAGCTGGCTCTGGGTCAGGCTGGGTGACAAGGAGCCGAGCAGCCCGGTGAAGTTCGCCCTTGGCCTGCTCTTCGTGGGCGCGGGCATGCTTCTTCTGGTGCCGCCGAGCCTCGCCTACACCGCCGAACCCTCTCTCCGAGTCGCCCCCTGGTGGCTGGTGGGCACCTATCTCCTGCAGACCATTGGCGAGCTCTGTCTCTCCCCGGTGGGGCTCAGCACCGTCTCCAAACTGGCGCCTCCGCGCTACTCGGGAGTGATGATGGGCGTCTTCTTCTTCGCCATCGGGGCGGGCAACATGCTGGCGGGCTTCGCCGGCGGGTTCAGTGATCGGCTGCCGCCTTCGACCCTGTTCGGGGGCCTCTGCGCCATAACCACCGTCATGGCGCTGGTGCTGCTGGCACTCACGCCGACCATCAAGAAGATGATGGGCGGCGTGCGCTAGCTCGAGGGACCGCCCGCAGGCTGCGGGGATTGCCAGCGCGTGCTCCCTCGTCGCAGGTCCGGATTGCCTTGACCCATACCAAGACCCAGACCCGTCTCCCCAAGTCCGATCCGCCTCTCCGGGAAACCCGCGTGGCGGGGGCGCGCTTGACCTTCACCGACGAAGGCGCTTCGCGTGGGACCGTCTTCTTCGCGATCCATGGCGTGCCCGGTTCGGTGCGTGATTTCCGGTACCTCGGGCCGCCCCTCGCGTCGTTCGCCCGGCTGATCCGCGTGGACCTGCCGGGTTCCGGCGGATCGGAACCGCGGCGAGAAGCATTACGAAGCTTCGAGGCCCGGGCGGAGACCGTGCTGGGATTGGCCGATCAGCTCGAGATCAGGAAATTCGGGGTTATCGGCCATTCCATGGGCGCCGGGACGGCTCTCGTGACCGCGTCGATGGCGCCGGAGCGCGTCTCTCATCTGGTCCTGATCGCTCCCATGGGACTGCGGCCCCACAAGGGTCTGTCGAGGTCGCGCGATTCGTTCATGCGCATCGCCTTCATGCTGAAGACGCCGGGCCTGCGCCGCCTCGTGCTTCCGCGGGTCCGGGATCACTACAGGAAGCGGCGGTTTCCCCGGGCCGATGAAATGACCGCGAGCGAGTATGCGACCCAGTTCGAATCGTTCACCGCGGCCGACTATCCGCTCCTCAATCGCGCGGCCAGAAAGCCTCTGCCGAAAAAGACCCTCGTGGTCTTTGCCGAGGACGATCATCTGGTCGAGCCGCAGATTCCCGCGGAACTGGCCGCCGCGATTCCCGGGGCCCGCACTCTCCGCTTCGAAGACGGAGGGCACAGCATCCAGAAGCACAAGGCCGCACAGATCGCCCGCGCCATCCGCGAGCTCTAGCGGCTTCGACTTCTACCCGAGCTTGCGGCAGATCGCGTCGAAACGCTTGCGCAGGGCCTCGCCCTCGTCGCCCGTCACCGGGCCCAGCTTCTCGTAGATCGAACGGGCCTTCTCGACCTCGGCCTTGAAGTTCGACCCTCCGGGCTTGGCGCCCATGGTTCGCGACGCCCAGGCTTCCTTCAACCGGGTGGCGAGATCCATGGAGTCGACCTTCGCCTTGTCGTTCTCGAGCGCCTCGAGCTTGATCACCAGCTTCTCGAGCTTCTTGCGGTTCTCGTCGACGTCCATGTCCGTGCCCTTGAAAGCTTCGGAGTTTTTCGAGATGAGGCCGGCGAAGAGGGTCTTGAACTTGAGATCCTGCTCGCGACTCGGACGGCCGGACATCTTGCGCCAGCGGGCTCGGAAGTCGGACACCTTGTTCTTGTAGTCCCCGCCGCCTTCGGCGGCAGGTTCGACGCCGGCGAAAGCCTCCATCTCGGCGAGGAAATCCACGCGCTCGGCCTGGAACTTCTCGTCCTCGATGGAATCGCGGCGGCGATAGCGGTCGAAGACCGAATCCACCGCCTTATGGAACTTGTTGTAGAGCTTCTCTCGCTCGCGCATCGGGACCGGGCCGACCGCCTTCCACTCCGCCTGAAGCTTCTTGGCTTCCGTGGTGGTCTTGTCCCATTCGGTGGAGGCGGCGAGAGCCTCCGCGCGCTTCACCAGGTCCTCGAACGCCGCGCGATTCGCGCCGAAGGACTTGTCGCGCTCCTCCATGGCCCCCTTGCGGGCGGCGAAGAAGCGATCGGCCGGTGCCTTGAAACGCGGGATGAGATCCTTCTCGTGCTTGCCCGAGGAAGGAAGGGCTTTCCACTCGGTCTGAAGGGCCTTGAAATCGTCCGCACCCTTCTTCCAGTCGGTGGACTCGCTCGTCGCCGTAACCAGGGCCTCCGCCCGGACGATGAGCTCTTCCTTCTTCTTCTTCGCGTCTTTCTGCTCGGCCGTCCGTTTCGCGAAGAACTCGTTCAGCCGCTTGCGCAGGGGATCGCGGAACGAAGTGAACTTCTTCCACAGCTCCTCGCCCTGGTCCTTCGGGACCTTGCGGACCTCGGCCCAGCGCGCCTCGATATCGCGAAGCTTGTTGGCGGCCGAGTCAGGATTCTCGATGGCCGAGGCCGCCTCGATCTCCGCGATCAGGCGTTCCTGCGCGGCGAGATGGGCGAAGCCCGTCCATTCGACCGCCTCCCGCACTTCCTGGGTCTTGGCGAAGAGCTTGGGACGAACCTCCTCGAGTGCGCGGCCGATCTTCTTTCGCTCTTCGCCCTGGAGCATGCCCACGAGAGGCTCCATGGTTCGAAGCTCCCGCTGCGCTTCCTCGAGCTGGGAAACCGCGACCTCCTTCTGCTGGATCAGGAACTCCAGACGGGCCGGGAGGGTGCGCAGGGACTCGAGCTCTTCGTCGCGCTTCTGCTGCGAGGCGGCATCGATCTCCGCGAGGGCCTGCTCGACCTTGAGGGCCGCGGTCTCGAAGCGCAGGCGGCGAGGGTCGTCGTCGGGAACGCCGGCTTCCCTGGTGGTGTGGTCCCACTCGGCGCGCAGGGCGCGAACGCGCTCCCGCTGGTTGCGAATGACCTCTTCGGCTGCGAGCTTCTCCGCGCGCTCGGCCAGGGAATCGAGGGAGGGGGAGACGGCCGCGAAACGCTCGGCGCGACCCGCCGCCGCGATCTTCCGCGAACAAATGGTGCTGAAGCGTTCGGCGAACTCGTGCCCCTGAACCCCCGAGAGAGGGGGCAGCGCGGCCCACTCGAGGCGTGCCTCGACCACGGCGCTCCGGACTTCGGAGTTGGGGAGAGCCTCGACCTTCGCGAGGATCGCTTCGCGCGCCTGGACCGCCGCGTCGAAGTCGGCCAGCAACCGGGCCTCTTCGACGGGATCGATGGGAGCCGCCGGTGTCTCCACCTCCTCCGCGGGTTCGAGGTCGGACGTCTCGTCCGCCTCATCCTCTTCATCCTCCACCTTGCCGAGCCGGGAGAGGGCTTCGCGGGCGACCGGCTTCAGGCGGGCGCGTTCGGCCACCCTCGTGAGCGCGGCCTCGGATTCGATCTTTCCCACCGCGGCGGTGCCGGAGTCCTTGAACTCCGAGTGGAGGGCGATGTCCACCAGGATGCCTTCATCGGCGCCGTTCACCCGCGAGAACGCGGCGATGCGGACATCGTGCGAGCGCGCGGTCTTCGCGACGTCGGCGAGTGCTTTGGGCCCCTTGATGAAGCCGACCGACCGGGCGCTCGTCTCGCCGTGCACTTCCTTGGCGATCCGAACCAGCTCGTCGTCGGAGAGGTGGGGTGCGATCTCGGCGAAGAGCGAGGAGGCTTCGGGCTCGCTCGAGAGCAGGGCCTTGAACATGCGGTCCTGGGCTTCCTGTCGAACGTGGGCATCGGCATCCGCGTTCAGGACCCGCAGAACCAGAGTCGAACTCTTGAGCCGGCGCACCGCGACCTGGCGGACGCGCGGGTCCGGATCCTGGACGGCCAGCCGCTCGAGGGCGGCCTGATCCTCCACGGGCCACTCGCGCGCGGCTTTCGCGCGGACGAGGGGGTCCGTGTTCTCCAGGGGAGTCTTCTTGCTTGGGGAGTCCGAGGTGGGCATTAAAAAGCCGCCTTTACGGAAAAGGCGGACCGCAGGGGTTTGTGGAGGTCAGAGCTTAGCCGAGGGTCGCGCGATACGTTGCTTCGTTGAAGCCTACAAGCAGGCGTTTGCCGATTCGAGCGGTCGGCGCCCGAAGCCGGCCCGTGGGTCCGATGAGGGCTCGCTCCAGCAGCGCATCGCTTGGCTTGTCCTTCATCGACAGTCGTTCGACCCGGGCCCCCTTTGAAGAGACGATCTCATCCACGCCGTTCAGGAGCGCCTTCGCATCCTTGAAGACGAGATGCGTCTTCGTCGCGTTCACCACGGTCTTCGTTTCGGTTCCGGTCTTCGCAAGAAACTCCTGCGTCTTCTTGCAGGTCATTCAACCGTTGCGGTGATACATCCACTCGATCGTTTTCATGGCCGCGCTCCTCAAAAGAGTGGCCGATCCTATCGCGAGGGGCGGCCTCTCACGCGTCCATCCGGCTTGACGCCCCGATTTCGGGGACGCCCCCTGTTTTGAGACAGCGCCTTGCCGCCCACCCCTCCGGGCGGGGCGTCAAGGGCGCTTGACGCCCCGATCCCTTTGTCCGCGGATCCTTGCCCCCGGGGGTTCTCCGGAAGTGGACCTCCGAAAAGGCCTTGGCGGCCAGCGCCCGTGCTGGCACCGGCCTTGCCCAAGAGAGCCGCCATGACGTTTCACGGTGGGGGTCCTGGACAACTTGGGAGAGACCAGGGCCCCCGCCACCTCAATAACCATCAACCAACAACCACACCCATGAGGCGGACGACCCGCAAGCCAAAGTCGAGTTCGAAGCCTCGAACAAAGGAGAAAACCATCATGCGTTTCAACCAGATCAACCGTTTCGTCGCCGCCGCGCTTCTCGCGGCTCTCGTTCTCACCACCGGCCCTGCCTTCGCCGCCGCTTCGGCGCCCGTCGGCAAGGTCAACCTCAACACCGCCACGGCCAGCCAGCTCGAGGATCTGCCCGGCGTCGGTCCCGCCCTCGCGGCCCGGATCGTCGAGCACCGGCAGAAGAACGGCGCCTTCAAGTCCGTCGAGGACGTGATGGCGGTCAAGGGAATCGGAGAGAAGAACTTCTCGAAGATCCAGGGCTACCTGTCCGTGGGCGCGCCCGCGCCGACGAAGGAGACGCCGAAGCAGTAGGCGTCTTTCGAGGACCCTCGAATCGGGGCGCGGATGAAGAGTCCGCGCCCCTTTTCTCTGGCCTCGAGGATCCGCAGCGAAAGGAAAGACCATGAACACAGTTCCATCCCGCCTCCCCGCCTCCGGCTATTCGCTCCTCGAACTCATTGTCGCTCTGGGCATCATCCTGCTGATGGGCTCGGTGGCCCTCCCGAACATCGTTGGATACCGGCAGGAGGTGGCACTCCTGGGCGCCGCGCAGGGTTTCAAGATCGAGTTCATGCGGGCCCGTTCCATCGCCACCATGAAGAACACGCAGACCGCGATTCGATTCGAGACCGATGCCGCGGGAAGGACGACCTATTCGACCTATCTCGACGCGAACTTCAACGGCGTCCTCGCCGCCGACATCTTGAATGGAACCGACCCCCGGATCGCCGGGCCCTTCAGACTGGACGCCGGCCAGTCGGGCGTCGAGGTGGGTGTGTTGCCCGAGGCGCCTTCGCCCGACGGCGGCCGCCTTGGCCCAGAGCCGATCCGGTTCGGCAATTCGAGGATGGTGTCCTTCTCGCCGCTCGGGACGGGGACTCCGGGTACTTTCTACCTGCGGACGAAATCGAGCATGGCCGGGGTTCGGGTGACCGGGGGCTCGGCGAGGGTTCGCATCATGATCCTGCGCGGCACCCGCTGGATCGATCGGCAGGGGTGAGTCATGAGACCCAGAGACACGAGTCCCATTCTGAAGGTCATGCCGAAGGACCAGGAGACCGGCGTGCCGCGCGATGCCACCGTGCTGGTGACCGCGCCGCGACCGATGGACCAGCAATCGACGCAAGGCGTCAGGGTGCGAACCGAGGAGCGGGACGTCGATGGAGTTCTCGATATCTCGTCCGACGGTCGCCTTCTCTTCTGGCGACCGGCTCAGGCGCTTCAAGCCGAGGCCCGGCACGAGGTGACGATCTCCGGCGTGAGGGACGAACGAGGGGCGCCCTTCGACGACCACTCGAGTACGTTCGTGACCGGGGCCTTCTCCTATGTCGACCTCGAACTCCTCACGGAGTGATGTCTAGAGAAGCTCGGCCAGGAAAGAACCGGTGGCCGTGGTCTTTGCGCCCGCGATCTGCTCCGGAGTGCCGGTGGCCAGGATCCGGCCGCCCGCATGGCCGCCCTCGGGACCCACCTCGATGATCCAGTCCGCAGTCTTGATGACGTCGAGGTTGTGCTCGATCACCACGATGGTGTTGCCGGCATCGACGAGCCGGTTGATCACGCCGAGCAGCTTCTTGATGTCATCGAAGTGCAGGCCGGTGGTGGGCTCGTCCAGGACGTAGAGCGTGCGTCCGGTCGAACGCTTGGAGAGTTCGCGCGAGAGCTTCACGCGTTGGGCTTCGCCGCCCGACAGCGTCGGCGAAGACTGGCCGAGAGCGATGTAGCCGAGGCCCACATCGGCGAGGGTGTCGAGCGCCCTCTTGATCTGCGGATGGTGCTTGAACAGTTCGCGCGATTCATCGACGGTGATGGCGAGGACGTCGGCGATGGACTTGCCGTTGTACGCGACGGTGAGGGTGGCCTCGTTGAAGCGCTTGCCGAGACAGACCTCGCAAGGCACGTACACGTCGGGCAGGAAGTGCATCTCCACGCACTTGACGCCGTCGCCCTCGCAGGCCTCGCACCGGCCCCCCTTGACGTTGAAGGAGAAGCGCCCCGGCGTGTAGCCGTTCTGCTTGGCCTGGGGAAGTTCGGCGAAGAACTCCCGCACCAGATCGAAGACCTTGGTATAGGTCGCGGGATTGCTGCGCGGGGTGCGTCCGATCGGGGTCTGGTCGATGTCGATGATCTTGTCGATGTGCTCGAGACCGGTGATCCTGTCGTGCGCTCCCACCGTGACTTCGGTCCCATGCAGCGCGCGCGCGGCCGCCGGATAGAGGATGTGATTGACCAGGGTGCTCTTTCCAGCACCCGAGACCCCGGTCACGCAGATGAGCTTCCCGAGCGGGAACGTGGCGGTGATGTTCTTGAGATTGTTCGCGCGGGCGCCCACGACCTGGATGGCCAGCCCATTGCCCGGCCGCCGCGCCTTCGGCGTCTCGATGCAGAGCGTGCCCTTGAGGTACTGGCCGGTGATGCTCTTCGGATTCGCCTTGACCATCTTCGGCGTGCCCTCGGCCACGATCTCGCCCCCGTGCCGTCCGGCGCCCGGGCCGAAGTCGACGAGCCAGTCGGATTCCTCCATGGCCTCGCGATCGTGCTCGACCACCACCACGCTGTTGCCGATGTCGCGCAGGCGCTTCAAGGCCTCGAGCAGTTTGCGGTTGTCGCGCTGATGCAGGCCGATCGACGGCTCATCGAGGACGTAGATGACGCCGGTGAGCTCGCTGCCGATCTGGCTGGCCAGGCGGATCCGCTGTCCCTCTCCGCCGGAGAGAGAAGGCGCCGCACGGTCGAGGGTGAGGTAGGTGAGCCCCACGTCGACGAGGAAGCGCAGCCGATTCCGGATCTCCTTCAGCAACTCGACCGCGATCGTGGCCTCCGCGCCCTTGAGTTTCAGGCTTTCGAGAAACGCGTGGGCGTCACCCACCGACAGCGCGGTCAGGTCGGCGATGGTGAGGCCGTCGATCTTCACGGCCAGGGCCTCGCTCCGCACCCTTCGGCCCTGGCAGGTCGAGCACGGCCGCTGCGACAGGAAGCGCTGGTAGTACTGGCGCATGTCCTCCGACTGCGTCTCCTTCATCCGGCGCAGCATCGAGTTCAAGAGACCCTCGTAGCGCATGCGGAAGGTGCCGCCGCCCCAGGAGCCCTTGAACTTGATGGCGACGCGCTCGCCGCCGGTGCCGAACAGAAGCACATCCTTGTGCGCCTGCGAGAGCGATTTCCACGGCTTGTTGAGGTCGATGCCGCGCTCCTTCGAAAGCGCGCGCACGATGTCCGAGCCCCAGCTCGTGGCGTCGTCGAGCTTGCCCCACGCCTTCACCGCGCCCTCGTTGATGGAAAGGTCGGGGTTGGGGATCAGGCGGTCCGCGTCCATCTCCATGCGCGTTCCGAGGCCCGAGCAGTCGGGGCACATGCCCACGGGGGAGTTGAACGAGAAGAGTTGTGGTGTCGGCTCGGGGAAGGAGAGGTTGCAGTTCGAGCACGCGCGCTGCTGCGACATCACGCGATCGGGCTCGCCCTCGACGGCCACGATCACCACACCCTTGCCCAGCTTCAACGACTGCTCGACCGAGTCGGCGAGGCGCGTTCGATCCAGGTCGGGTTTCGCGATCAGACGGTCGACCACCGCCTCGATCGAGTGCTTGCGCTTCTTGTCGAGGCGGATGTCGTCCTCGAGAGAGATGACCGCGCCGTCCACCCGGGCCCGCGCGAAACCGGTCCGCCGGATGGTTTCGAAGACATCCTGATGCTCGCCCTTGCGGCCGTCCACGAGCGGCGCGAGGATGAGGAACTTCTTTCCTTCCTTCAGGGAAGCGATTTCAGCCACGATCTGCTGCGAGGACTGCGGCTTCACGTCGCGCCCGCACTTGGGACAGGAGAGGTGACCCACGCGAGCGAACAGGACGCGCAGGTAGTCGTGAATCTCCGTGACCGTGCCCACGGTCGAGCGCGGGTTGGCGGAAGCCGCCTTCTGCTCGATGGAGATCGTGGGGGCCAGGCCGCGGATGGAGTCGTACAGCGGCTTGTCCATCTGACCGAGGAACTGTCGTGCGTACGCGTTCAGGCTCTCGATGTATCGGCGCTGGCCTTCGGCGTAAAGGGTGTCGAACGCGAGAGACGACTTGCCCGAGCCCGAAGGCCCGGTGAACACCACGAACTTCCGCTTGGGTATCGAGAGCGAGACGTTCTTGAGGTTGTGCTGGCGCGCGCCGGTGATGGTGATCGAGTCTGGTTCCAAGAAACCCTCGGGAGAGAAGGAACGGTGTGGGCGAAATTATAGCGAATATCGGCCATGCGACGAACGAAAGCCGAGTCGTCCATAATCGCATTCATGACCACGTCACGCCGCTTCTTCTGCGATACCGCGATGGGCCGGGTCCACGGCGTCGAGTCGGGTTCGGGCGGGGGCGCGCCCCTGGTTCTGCTGCACCAGACCCCTCGTTCCGTCGATGAATTCAAGGAAGTGCTGCCGCTTCTCGCGAAGCATCGACGGACCATAGCCATCGACAATCCCGGCTACGGCTGCTCCGACCCGGTCGAAGGTCAGCCCACGGTGGGAGAGTACGCGCGGGCCGTGGTCGACGTCCTCGACGCCTTGAAGATCGACCAGGCGGTCTTCGTGGGCCATCACACGGGTGCGGTGATTTCCATCGAGCTGGCCGCGGCTTTTCCGGAGCGCGTGGATCGCGTGGTTCTCTCCGGACCCGTGTACACCGACGCGGAAGGACGAGCCGAACTCTCGAAGTGGTTCAAGCAGTGGACGGTCCAGAAGGACGGGTCCCACCTGAAGGAGAAGTGGGACCGGTTCTTTGAGTGGATTCCCGACCCGGCCCTGGTGCAGCGGCTCGTTCTCGATCTGTGGCGCGCGGGTGAGACCAGCGAGCAGGGCCACTTCGCGGTGGCCCTCTATCGCATGGAGGATCGCATCGGCCTCGTGAAGTGTCCGGCGCTCCTCATCTACAACAAGCACGACCCGTTCGCGGATCCGGTCAAGTCGAAACCGGTCCGTGACGCCTTCAGGCCGGCGACCGAGGTCTTCCTCGATGCCGGCGTGTTCGTGGCGAACGAGAAGCCGGCGCTGTTCGCCCAGGCCGTTCTCGATTACCTCGGATGACCGGAGGCCTCGCGTGACCATCGATCGGGACCACGAAGACCAGGGGTGTTTCGCGAGCAGCGAGGCGCCCAGTCGCCGCGACTTCGGGGCGCTGGCCGCCTCGGCCCTGCTCAGCATCGGCGCGACCACGCCGGTTCAGCCGCACCAGGGCCTCGCGGAACCCAAGGATGTCGTCCTCGAATGCGGCT
>Ga0315271_10001203_pt1 | contig 15526 bp, 9 predicted proteins | sample C3_top_MG_FD_204664 | JGI IMG/M metagenome (GOLD analysis project Ga0315271, IMG submission 204664) | Sediment microbial communities from Yellowstone Lake, YNP, Wyoming, USA - C3_top | ecosystem: Environmental > Aquatic > Freshwater > Lake > Sediment | place: USA: Wyoming | collected 2017-08-01 | reverse complement strand
ACGTTCTTCTCGAGCTCGCGCTCCAGCCGTTCCTTGATCTGCCGCGACGTCACGAACTTGCCGTCGCGCCCGGCGAACGGCGAGTTGTTGACGAGCATGTCCACCGAGATCGTCGGCTCTTCCACGGCAATGCCTTCCAGCCGCTCCGGATGCTCCGGGTCGGTGATGGTGAGGCCGATTTCCACGCCTTCCAGGCCCGCCAGCGCCACGATCTCGCCCGCCGAGGCCTCGGGAAGCTCGACGCGCTCGAGCCCCTCGAACCCGAACAGCTTGGTGACCTTGCCGGTCATCGGCTTGCGTTCGTGGTCGATGGGCAGCAGGTGCACCGTCTCGCCGACCTTCACCGTGCCACGCTCGATGCGGCCGATGGCCATGCGCCCGAGGTAGTTGGAGTAGTCGATGGTGGAGACGAGCATCTGGAACGAGCCGTCCTTGTCGTGCGGCGGGGGCGGCACGTGGTGCACGATGGTCTCGAACAGCGGCGTCAGGTCCACCGCGGGGACGTCCATGTCCATCGTGGACGTGCCGAAGCGGCCGGAGGCGTACACCACGGGGGCGTCGAGCTGCTGCTCGTTGGCCTCGAGCTCGATGAGCAGGTCGAGCACTTCCTCGTGCACGCGCATGGGGTCGGCGCCGGGGCGGTCAATCTTGTTGATGCAGATGATGACCGTGCGGCCGAGGGCGAGCGCCTTGCGCAGCACGAACCGCGTCTGCGGCATGGGCCCGTCGAACGCATCGACGACCAGCAGCACGCCGTCCACCATGCGCAGGATGCGCTCCACTTCGCCGCCGAAATCGGCGTGCCCCGGCGTGTCGACGATGTTGAGCTTCGTCTCCTTCCAGTGCACGGACGTGTTCTTGGCCAGGATCGTGATGCCCCGCTCGCGTTCGAGCGGATTCGAGTCCATGACGCGCTCGGCGACGACCTGGTTTTCGCGGAATGCTCCCGCCTGACGGAGCATCTTGTCCACGAGCGTGGTCTTGCCGTGGTCAACGTGGGCGATGATGGCGATGTTGCGGATTTCCATAGCCTTGTAACATAACGAGGGTCGGGCCCGGATTCACAGTGTCCGGGCCATTCTCGTGGCGGTTTCCGGTGCCTCGCCGGGCCTCCCGGGGCCTTTCCGGCCCCCGGGAGCGCCCCGGTTACCGGCGCCCCGCGCCCATCCCCGGCTTGGCCGGATTCGCCGCCGCCGCGGCCTCCGCCGCTTGCGCCACCTGCATCTCCGACTCGGCGAACGACACGTCGAAGCCCTTGGCCTTCATGGACGCCACGAACGCCGGCTTGTCCACCGACTTCATCCATGCCTCCTTGGGCTCCACTTGCTTGCTCTCGACCAGGCCCAGGAGCGTGTCGTTCATGGTGACCATGCCAATGCGCTTGGACGTCTGCATGATGCTCGGCACCTGGAACGTCTTCCCCTCGCGGATGAGGTTCGAGATGGCATTGGTGACGAGCAGGATCTCGCGGGCCGCCACGCGGCCGCCGCCGATCTTCTTGCACAGCACCTGCGACACCACGCCCTTGAGCGACTCCGACAGCATGGTGCGCACCTGCTCCTGCCGGTCGGCCGGGAACTGGTCAATGAGGCGGTCAATGGTGCTGGCCGCCGTGGTGGTGTGCAGCGTCCCGAACACCAGGTGGCCCGTCTCGGCCGTCTCGATGGCGATGGCCACGGTCTCGAGGTCGCGCAGCTCGCCCACCAGGATGATGTCCGGGTCCTCGCGCAGCGCGGCGCGCAGCGCGCTCTTGAACGAGTCGGTGTGCACGCCCACCTGCCGCTGCGTGATGATGCAGCTCTTGTTCTCGTGCACGAACTCGATGGGGTCCTCGATGGTGATCACATGGTCGGAGCGCGACCGGTTCACCAGGTCAATCAGCGCGCACAGCGTCGTGGACTTGCCCGAGCCCGTCGGTCCCGTGACGAGCACGAGTCCCTTGGTGAGGTAGCAGAGCTTCTGCACCTCGGGGGTGACGCCCAGCTGGTCGGCCGTCACGATGGTGGTGGGAATCACGCGGAAGACGGCGGCAATGCCCTTGCGGTCCTTCAGCGCGTTGGCGCGGTACCGGGCCACGCCCTCGATTTCGTAGGCGAAGTCGGTGTCGTTGTGCTCGGCGAACTCCTTCTTGTTCCGGTCGGGCATGATGGCCATGATCAGCGCCTCGAGCTCCGCACCGGTCTGCTTGGCGCCCTCCACGCGCGTCATCTCGCCGCTCTTGCGGATGATCGGCGGCTCGCCGACCCGCAGGTGCAGGTCCGACCCGCCCACCTCGACGAGCAGGCGGAGCAGCTTGTCCATCTGGACCTTCGCCGCCACGGGGTCGCTGAGCGCCGAGGCGTCCACCTTGGTGGCGGCGGCCGCCTCGGCCACCGACGGCGTCTCCATGTCCACGGCGCGGAACATCCCCGTGCGGCGCTCGAACTCGCCCTTGTCGTCCACCGTCAGCTGGCAATGCCACTTGTCGCCCTGCAGCATGGCGCGGACCAGGAAGACGCCCTCGGCGTTGGTGTACTGGAACTTCACCGGCACCTTGCCGTCGAGGTTCGACACCGCCTGCGTCGGCGCGATCTCCTTGAGCAGGCCCACCACCTGCGCGCCGTTGAGCGGCTTGGTGAGCGGCGCGTCGCTGCCGTCGAGCCGCAGCGTCGCGGGGGCGTCTTCGTCCAGCTCGAGCGCCTCGGCGCTCTTCTGGATCATGACGGCAAGGAGCTTGTCGAGTTGGGCCATTGGGGGAACCGGAATTCGGAGACGGACATGGGAACGCGGATTGCGACTGCGGAACCGGAACTGAGCCCGGAACGACCTGCCCTACGTTACCGCCGGAGCCTCCGGAACGCACTCCGCCAGCGCGCGTCCTTCGACCTGCACCGTGACGTGCCCAATGCCGAAGGTCGCCATGGCGGCGTGGATCTGCTCGAGCGCGTCCTGGTGCCGCGCCCCGTCGGGGACGACCACGTGCACGCTCATGGCCACCAGGCCGCTGGTGACCGTCCAGACGTGCAGGTCGTGCACCGACGCCACGCCCGGCACGCTCGCAATGGACTCGCGCACGGCCTCGAGCGCGATGTGCGGCGGCACGGCCTCGAGCAGCACGTCCACCGCCTCGCGCACCAGCTGCCACGCGCCGCGGATGATCAGCACCGTCATCACGATGGACGCGATGGGGTCGGCGATGGTCCAGCCGTAGTAGCGCACCGCCAGCGCGGCGCCGATGGCCGCCACCGAGCCCAGCAGGTCGCTGATGACGTGCAGGTAGGCGCCGCGCACGTTCAGTGAATGCGAGGCCCCCGCATGCAGCAGGCGCGCGGCCACGATGTTCGCCAGCAGGCCCGCGACGGCCACCATGAGCATGAGGCCGCTCTCTACCGGCTCGGGGTGCCGCAGGCGCCCGATGGCCTCCCACACGATGCCCACGCTCACCAGCAGCAGCATGCTGCCGTTCAGGAAGGCGGCCAGGATCTCCCAGCGCAGGTAGCCGTAGGTCTTCTTGGCGGTGGTCGGCTGCCGGCTGAACCACGCCACAAACAGCGACAACCCGAGCGCGCCGACGTCGGTGAACATGTGGCCCGCATCGGCCAGCAGGGCCAGGGAGTTGGCGAGCCATCCGCCGACGACCTCGGCGAAGAAGAAGACCAGCGTGATGATGAGCGCCGCGCGCAGGCCGGCCGTGGCCGCCGCGTGGTGGTGCTGGTGGTCGTGGCCGGCCGCCGAGCCGTGTACGTGACCGCCGGGCGTCCCGAGCCGGCCGCCGGCCAGCGGCGCACAGTCCGGGCGCTGGCCGAGCGGCGCGCCATCGCGATACGTTTGACCCATGCTCTCCCGTGTCGTGCTCATCGTTGTCCTGCTGCTCCTCAACGGCTATTTCGTGGCGGTGGAGTTTGCCCTGGTGCGCGCCCGCCGCACCCGGTTGCAGGCGATGGTGCGCGCCGGCGACCTGATTGCCCGCTTTGCGTTGCGCGCCTCGGAAAATCTGGTGCATGTACTCTCGGCCAGCCAGTTGGGCATCACCGTGGCCTCGCTCGGGCTGGGCTGGGTGGCCGAGGAGTCCATTGGGCACGTGTTCGAGGGGTGGTTCGCGATGCTGCCGTTTGCCATCGAGGCGTCCCTGCGGGTAAGCCTCGGCGCCGCCGTGGCACTGATGGCCGTCACCTTCCTGCACGTGGTCTTCGGCGAGCTGGTGCCGCGCGCGGCGGCGCTGCAGCACCCCGAGACGTGGGCCAAGTGGCTCGCGCCACCCCTGCTGGGATTTGCCTGGCTGGCCACGCCGTTCACCATGCTGCTGAACGCGACCGCCGACGGCGTCCTGCGGATCTTCGGGCTCAAGATTGACTCGACGCACGAGGCCGTGCACTCGCCCGAGGAGCTGAAGGTCATCGTCGAGCAGAGCCAGCGGGAAGGCGAGATCGACGAGGGGGATGCCGAGCTCATTGATGCGGTGTTCGAGTTCTCCGAGAAGAATGCGCGCGAGGTCATGACCCCGCGCACCGCCATCGTGGCGCTCGACGCCGGCGCGACGCTCGACGAGGCGCTCGGCATTTTGGTGGACGCCGGCTTCTCGCGGTACCCCGTGTTTGAAGACTCACTCGACAACATCGTGGGCATGGTGCGCGCCAAGGACCTGCTGCCGGTGCTGAGGCACCGGCCGGCGACGTTCTCTCTGGCGTCGGTGATGCGCGACGTGCACGCGGTGCCGGGCTCGCGCGAGGTCGAGGAGGTGCTGGCCGACTTCAAGCGGCTCAAGGAGCACATGGCCATCGTGCTCGACGAGTACGGTGGCACGGCCGGCCTGGTGACCATGGAGGACCTGCTCGAGGAGCTGGTGGGCGAGATCCTCGACGAGCACGACGAAGGCGCGGCCATCACCCACCGCACGGCGCAGGGCGACACCCTGGTGCCGGGCCAGATGGAAATCGGCGACCTCAATGAGCAGCACGGCCTGCATGTCCCCGACGAGGACTACACGACCGTCGGCGGCTTTGTGTTCGGCGCGCTCGGCCGGCTGCCCCAGGTGGGCGACCGCGTCAGCGGCGGCGGCGCCACATGGACCGTAAAGGAGATGGACGGCCGGCGCATCGCGATCGTGGAGATGAAACGGGACTGAACTTCTACCGCGAAGGGCGAAGAGCGCGAAGGGGCGCGAAGGACTAACTGGGTGAACGACAGTACGCCACGCGATTTCGCGTGGCGCACGTTGTTTCCAAAGGCATTTCTTCGCGCCCCTTCGCGCCCTTCGCCCTTCGCGGTTGAAGTAAGCTCGCGGTAGAAGTTCAGCTGCGAACTGCCAGCCGCGCCGCCAGCAGGATCGCCTCGATCATGGACGACGCGTCGGCCTTGCCCTGCCCCGCGATATCCATGGCCGTACCGTGGTCGGGCGACGTGCGCGGAAAGGGCAGCCCGAGCGTGACGTTCACTGCCGATCCAAAGCTCGCCACCTTGATGGCCGTCATGCCCACGTCGTGGTACGGCGCGATGACCGCGTCGAACTCGCCGCGCAGCGCGCGTACGAAGACCGTGTCGGCCGGGAACGGCCCCAGCAGGCCGCTGGCGCGCGCCGCCGGCCCCAGCAGCTCGTCGTCCTCGCGGCCAAACCGGCCGCCGTCGCCGGCGTGCGGGTTCAGCGCGCACAGCGCAATGCGCGGCTCGGCTATGCCATACGCCGTGCGCAGCCCGTCGCGGGTCACGCGCGCCGTCCGCGCAATCACCTCCGCGGTGAGCAGCGCCGGCACGTCGCGCAGCGCCACGTGCGTGGTGGCGAGCACCACGCGCAGGCGGTCGCTGGCCAGCATCATCACCACGTCGCGCCCGGTGAGCGCGGCCAGCATTTCGGTGTGCCCGGGATAGTCGTAGCCGCCGGCCAGCAGCGCGTGCTTGTCTATGGGCGCGGTGACGATGCCCTGCACCGTGCCGGCCACGGCCAGCTCCACGGCGCGGGCAATGGCCTTGCCCGCCAGTCGCCCGGCGTTGGCCTCGCTCTGCCGCGCGTGCCACTCGCCAATCACCTCGTCGGCCGGGCACTCGAGGCCCGACGGTCCCACCACCACCCAACGGCAAGCGCCCGCCACCCGGGGGTCGGCGAGCGCCTTGCGCGTGATCTCCGCGCCAATGCCGCGCGGGTCACCAAGGGTGATGGCGAGCCGCGGCGTCGTCACATCCGGATGGAGACGTAGAGTTCCCGGCGCAGCTGGTCGAGAATGCGGCGCGCCGTCTTCTCCTGCACCAGCTGCGAGCGAATGCGGTCGCGGACGTCCGACACCTTCATCTCGCCGCCCTCCTCGGACGTTTGGAGCTGCAGGATGACGATCTTCACCTTGCCGCTCTGCGGATTCGGAATCTCGAACGGTCCCACATAGTCGCCGGCCTTCTTTCCCGCCATCGCGGTGCGATACGCATCGGGCAGCGAATCGCGCGGCACGGGATCGGCCATCAGGCGCAGCTCGGCCTCGTCGTGGTGCTTGGTGACGAGGTCGTCGTACCGTGTGCCGATCCGCCACAGCCCCAGTGTGGTATCCGCTTCGGCGCGCGCCCGCACGACGTCGGCCGAGTCGATGTTCCACTTGAGCAGGATGTGCCGCGCCTTCACCTCGGCGGGGCGCACGCGATCCACGCGAATGATGTGCGCGCCAAAGACGGTCTCGACGATGGGACTGACGACGTTGGGCACGAGCGCGAACATCATCTGGTCGAACGCCGGCACCATCATGCCGCGGCGCGCCCAGCCCAGGTCGCCGCCGAGCTCCCTGGAGCCCGGGTCCTGCGACTCGCGCTTGGCCACCGTCTCGAACTCGGCGCCCTTGATGATCTCGTTGCGCAGCGAGTCGAGCTTGGCCAGCGTGGCCGCCTTGCTGGCCGGGCTCGGCTTGGGCGCAATGATGATCTGGCGGAACGTCACCGTGGCCGGGCGCCGCGGCATGCGGTCCTTGGCCTTGGCAAACGCCTCGTTGATCTCGGCTTCCGACACCGCCACCGACGGCATGCGTCCCTTGGCCTTCAGGGAGTCAATGGCGCGCTGCTGGTACAGGTCGCGCTTGGCGCGATCCACGCGGATCTTGCGCAGCTCCTCGAGCGTGCCGAAGCCCTCGGCCTTCAGCGCGTCGCGATACTCCTGCTCCGTCTTGAACTGGTCGCGGATGCGCTTCATCTCGGTTTCCACCGTCGACAGCACTTCGGCGTCCGTGACGTCAATCTTGTACTGCTTGGCGGTGGCAATCAGCACTTCCTGGTCCACCAGGTCGCTGATGACGGCGCGCGCGTACGCCACGAAGGCCGTGGAGTCCTCGGGAATCTGCGCGCCCTGCTGCTTCTGGAAGTTGATGTACTCCTGCACCTCGCTCCACATGATGGGCTTGGTGCCGACCACGGCAATGACCTTGTCTACCGGCAGTTCACGCAGCTTGGGCGCCGCGCCCTGCTGGCCAAGGGCCGGCAGGGCGACGACGCCGCAGAGCAGTGCTACGGCAAAGAGCGTGCGGTGCATTACGGCTTCTTGGCGGGTTCAGCCGGCTTCGCGGCCGGCTTCTGGGCCGGCTTGGCGGCCGGCGCCGGTGCCGCCGGCTGCGGAGCGGCCTGCCCCTGCGGCGCGGCGCCACCCGGCATCGGCACCGCCGACTGCGGCTGCGGCTGCGATGCACGGGTCGAGTCGGCCACCTGGCGGATCTTGGTGGCGCGCTCGAGCGCGCGCTCGATGCCCGCCTGCACCACGCGCGACTCGTACTTGGCGCGCAGCGCCTGCGTGACGAACTCGGGGATGTTGACGAACTGCGCCTTCTCGTTCAGCAGCGCGTCGAAGTACGTGTCAATGCGCGACGCAGCCAGCCGCTCACGCTCCGACTCGGTCTTGGCCGAGTCCTTCAGGAAGAACGGCGACACCTTCAGCTCGGCCATGGCGCCCATCACCTGGGCGTAGAACGCGCCGCGGATGTTGTTCATGGCCGCCGAATCAGGCGTCACCTTCAAGCTGTCGGCCGCGCGCAGCACGATCTCGTTGCGGGCGACCTGCTTGAGGAAGTACGGGATGGCCGTGTCGGGCGCGGTGATCAGCTGCTGCCGGATGTTCGACTGCGGCGGCATGGCGCTGAGCCACTGCACCAGGCGGCTGGCGCGGAGTTCGCCGCCCTTCCACGACACCAGCGACGTCTTGTCGTCGCGGTGCGCGTCAATGTCCTCGGCGATCGTCTTCACGACCTTGGCGGCGCCCGTCTTCACCTGCACGTCGGCGCCCTTCTCGAGGCCGGCCAGGAACAGGCTCTCCGCCTTCTGCACGGCCACCTGCCCGTACGCCTTCGCGAAGTCGGCCGAGGCCTCTTCGTACGTGAGGCGCTTGACGATGTGGTAGCCGAACTGGGTCTCGAACACGCCCGACACCTCGCCCGGCTTGAGCGCCTTCACGGCGGCCTCGAACTCGGGGACCATGGCGCCCGGCGGGAAGACACCGAGGCTGCCGCCGTTGGACTTGGAGCCGTCCATGGACTTGGCCTTGGCCACGTCGGCGAAGTTCGCCACGGTCACGGTCTTGCGGATCTTCTCGAGCTCGGCCTTCACCGAGTCGCGCGACTTCTGCGTCATGCCCTGGCGCGGCGCCATCAGCAGGATGTGGCGCGCGGCCAACATGTCGCCCGCGGCGTACTTGGCCGGCAGCGTGGCGCTGTCAACCTTGGACCACTCCTTGGAGATGCGGTCGTAGAAGGCCTTGGACTTTTCCTGCGCGATGGCCGACCACATGGCCGCATCGGCAATCTTGGGGTCCTGCAGCGTGTCGCTGTGCGCGCCGGCGTAGCCGAGCAGCTGGTACGACACCCAGATCTGCGCCACGGCGGACGCGACGTCCTTCCGCAGCGGCACCTTGGCGTTGCCGATCAGGTCGGCGAGGCGATTGACCGACAGCTCCTGCGTGCCGGCACGGGCCACCACGTCGACGTGAGCGGTGAGCGCTTCCTTGAAGCCATCGCAGGCGGCGATGCCAAGGGTGGCGACGAGGGTGCTGGCGAGGATGACGTTGCGCTTCATCGGTGACGTGGGAAGGCGGGCATTGGACGACCGCCCGGCGATTGCGCCGGCGGACGACGATCCCGTAAATGGTGTACTACTTCGACTCGGGCCCAATTGTTCGCAGCACGCGCACGAGCCCTTCCAGGACGGGCGTAGCACCCAGGCGCGTGAGCTTCAGCGACAGGGGCTGCACCCGGCGGACATCGACCTGGAACTGCACGTCCCGGAAGGCCGCGGCCAAGGGCTTCATGCGCGGCAGCGCATCAGCCCTGAAGTTAACACGGGCCTCGTCCCCGCGCACCAGGATGCCCTCGATTCCCAGGGCGCCGCCCGTCAGCCGGAGCTTGGCCGACGCCAGGTACGCCTCGGCCGCAGCCGGCAGGGCCCCGAACCGGTCGCGCACCTCCTCCCGCACGGCCTCGATGCTCTCCAGGGTCGGGCAGGCCGCCAGCCGGCGGTACAGGTCCAGTTTGGCGTCGGGCGAGGCAATGAAGTCGTCGGGCAAAAAGGCGGCCACGTCCAGTGTGACGTCGGCCGGCGGCGGGGGCGGCGCGCTGTCGCCGCGCTGCACCCGCTGCACCGTCTCCTCGAGCATCCGCAGGTACAGGTCAAAGCCCACCGCGTGCACGAAGCCCGACTGCTCGGGCCCCAGCAGGTTGCCGGCGCCGCGCAGCTCGAGATCCTTGAGCGCCACGTGGTAGCCGGCGCCGAGCTCCGTGTGGTGCTCGAGCACCTTCAGGCGGCGCTCCGCGTCGAGGTCCACCTGGGTGTCGGGCACCATCAGGTAGCAGTAGGCGCGGCGGTGCGAACGTCCCACGCGCCCGCGCAGCTGGTAGAGCTGGGCCAGCCCCATGCGGTCGGCGCGGCTGACGAACATGGTGTTGGCATTGGGCACGTCGAGCCCGCTCTCCACGATGAGCGTGCTCACCAGCACGTCCACGGTGCCGTCCACGAACTCCGACATCACCTTCTCGAGGTCGCGCTCGCGCATCTGGCCGTGCCCCACCGACACCCGCGCGCGCGGCGCGATGCGGCGCACGTGGTCGGCCACGGCCTCGATGGTCTCGATGCGGTTGTGCACCACAAACACCTGGCCGCCGCGGTCGAGCTCGCGGGCAATGCCCTCCTCGAGCAGGCCGTCGTCCCACGGTTCCACAAAGGTCAGCACCGGCGAGCGGTCGCGCGGCGCCGTCTGCATGAGCGTCAGGTCGCGCAGGCCGGCCAGCGCCAGGTGCAGCGTGCGCGGGATGGGCGTGGCGGTGAGCGTCAGCACGTCGGTCTCGAGCTTCATCTGCTTGAGCCGTTCCTTGTGCTTCACGCCAAACCGGTGCTCCTCGTCCACCACGATCAGGCCGAGCTGGCGGAACTCGACGTCGGGCGACAGCAGGCGGTGCGTGCCGATGATGACGTCAATGGTGCCCTTCTTCAGCTCCGCCAGCTCGGCCAGCTGCTCCTTGTGCGTCTGGAAGCGCGACAGCACGGCGACGCGCACGGGAAAATCGGCAAAGCGGTCGCCGAACGTGCGCGCGTGCTGCTCGGCGAGGATCGTCGTGGGCACGAGCACCGCCACCTGGCGCCCGCTCTGCACGGCCTTGAACGCGGCGCGCACGGCAATCTCGGTCTTGCCGTAGCCGACGTCGCCCACGAGCAGTCGGTCCATGGGCCGCTCGCTCTCCATGTCGTGCTTCACGTCGCGCGTGGCGCGCAGCTGGTCGGGCGTGTCCTCAAAGAGGAACGAGCTCTCCAGCTGCTTCTGCCAGTCACCGTCGGGATGGTGCGGCGGCCGGTGCGCGATGTGGCGGCGCGCGTACAGCTCCAGCAGCTCGTGCGTCATCTCCTGGATGGCGGCGCGCGTCTTGTCGCGCTGCTGCGTCCATTTCTTGCCGCCCAGCCGGTGCAGGCGCGGCGGGGGCGTGTCTTCCGACACGTCGCCGGCCTGGCGGAAGCGCTCCACCTGGTCAATGCGGTACAGCGGCACGTTCAGCTTGTCGCCGCCCTCGTACTCGATGACGATCACCTCGACGGTGGCCTCGCCGACGAAGATCGTCTCCATGCCGCGGTACATGCCCACGCCGTGCTCGAGGTGCACCACGAAGTCGCCGGGCTTCAGCGCGCCGATGACCTCCAGCGCGGTGCCGCCCACATACTTGCGCGCGCGGCGGATGCGGCGGTCGCGGCGGAAGATCTCGTGGTCGGTGAGCACCCGCAGCCCGCCGGGCGCGCCGCGCGGCGGCATCACGAAGCCGCCGCCGAGCACACCGATGGTCAGCGCGGGCAGCACCGTGCGCCCGTCGCCGCTCATCAGTTCTTCCAGACGCTCGGCCTGGCCGCTGTTGTCGCACAGGATCACGGTCGGCGTGCCGTCGCTGACCACCGCGCGCAGGCGCGCCATGTCGCGGTCAATGGGCTCGGGCGGTCGCAGCGGGAAGGCAATGCCGGCGCCGTCCTCGATGGCCGGCACGATCTCGAGCGTCGCAAACGCCTGCATGGCGCGCGTGGCCGCCCCCGGCGTCAGCAGCAGGTCGTCACGCGATGCCGCGTCCTCGCCGCGACGGCGCGCGAGGTCCAGGTGGTGCGCCGCCTCGTCCCACGTGCGCTGCAGCTCGGGCTGCAGGTGCACGCCTTCGGGGATCACGACCAGCGAGTCGGGGGGCCAGAGCGCCGACAGCGAGGTGCGCTCGGCCTCCACCGCGTGCTCGTCGTCGTCCGCCGTGGGCACGACATCCACCGGTAGAATGACCACGCGCTCGATGGCGCGCGTGGTGCGCTGCGACAGCAGGTCGAACTCGCGCAGCTGCTCCAGGTCATCGCCCCAGAACTCGAGGCGCACGGGCGCGCCCATGCCGAATCCGTAGACGTCCACGATGCCGCCGCGCACCGAGAACTGGGCCACGTCCTCCACCATCTCCACCTTCTCGAATCCCACGCGCGTCAGGTGCGCGGCCAGCTCCTCGAGCCGCCACGTTGCGCCGCGCGCCATCTCGATGCGCGCATCGGCCAGGGCCTTGGGCAGGCGCGTGCGCTCCTGCACCGCGCGCGCCGTGGTGACGAGCACGCGCACGGTGCCGCGGCTCAGCCGCTCGAGCGTCTCCACGCGCTCACCGGCCACCTCGGCGTGCGGCTCGACCTCGCCGAAGCCCTCGCGCGAGGGATACAACGCCACAAACCCCTCGCCGAGGATCGCCTCGAGGTCGGCGAGCCAGCGCTCGGCCTCCGGCACCTGGTCGGCGACGACCACGAACAGGCGGTTGGGCATGTCGCCGGCCAGCGCCGCCACCAGCAGCGCGTCACCCGACCCGGCCAGCCCCGTGACGGGCAGCACCTCGCCGCCGCGCAGCGTGCGCGTGCGCAGCACCTGGAACTGGGGGAGCGCGCTGAAGCGCTCGAGCAGCAGCGGCAGGCTCATGCGATGTCGGCCAGATCGCGGCGCGACACGTACGTCTCGGCCGCAAGGAGCAACAGGACGCCCAGCAGCAGTCCGACGATGATCGGGCGCGGCGACTTGTCCGACCACGCGCGGTCGGCGGCGCGCGACGGATCGCTCACTCCCACGGCGCCGCGTCCCGTGAACCGGGCGGCCAGCGCCGAGGCGCTGGCGCGATCGAGCACCGACTCGCTGGCCTCGGGTGCGACGACCAGCGCGCCCGCGCGCTCGGTGCCGCGGCGCAGGAAGTACACGCCCGTCTTGTCGGGCGCGCGCAGGCGCGGGCCGCTGAGCGCCTGCACCGTGCCGTCGGGCGCCTCGAGCCCCGTGGCCCACGCCGGTCGCGGCAGCGAGCTCGCTGGCGCCGCATCCAGCACGGGACCCGCGTCGGCGGCGAGCCGGCGCGAGATGGCGTGGTCGAGCCAGGGCAGGAACGCCGCGCGCAGCGGCAGGTCGCTGTCGGCGGGATCGAGCGCGACCGCCATCAGCACCCAACCATCTCCGGCCACCACCAGCGGCTCCGCGCCGGCGCGCACCAGCGTGTCGCCCGCCGCCGCGCCCTGCGGCTGCAGCGCGTACCAGCGCTGCACCGTGGCCCCGTCCAGTGCGTCGCCGCGGGCGAGCACGGGGCCGCTGCGGCGTTCGCCGAATCGCCACGGGATGCCCGCGCGCTCGAGTGCGCGATTGGCCAAAGCCACGCGCACCGGATCGGCCGGCGCCACGATGAGCGCGGGCAGCGCGGCGACATTCTCGGCCGAGACGATCGCCACGCCGCCGCCGTCGCGTGCGCGCCCGTCGGCGACGAGCGCCGCGAGCGCGGTGCGCGCGAACGCGCCGACCGCGGCGTCCACGTGAGCGGCCGGGGCGGCGCCCACGTGCAGCGCAAACGGGCGCACGTCGTCGGCGCGCAGCTCGTCGGGCGGAAGTTCAATGACGCCGGCGATCCATCCGCGCGCGTCGGGTGTGGCACCGGTCTCGATGGTCCCGCCGCCGGCGACGGTGCCGCGCGCCAGCGTGGTGGCGCCCAGCGCGGCGCGCCACGACAACGCCTCACGGGCCATCACCGTGGCGCGCAGCGTGCCGCGCGGCGCCCAGTGCGGCGGGTCGGCGACAATGCGCGTGACCGCGTGATTCGCCGGCGCCGGCGTGGCCGGCGCGTAGAGCAGCACCTCGGCGCCATCAATGCCCAGCTGCGCCGGCCATGCGTTGGCCTGGCCGTCGGTGATCACCACCACGCGCGACGACGGCAGGCCGGCGCCCGGAGCAAGCGCGGCCGCGCGCCGGGCGGCCGCTGCCAGGTCACCCGCGCCGGCCAGCGGCGACGCGCGATCAATGGCGGCGGCCACGTCGCCGCGCGCGCCGCCAGTCACCACGCCGTCGGCCGTCACCAGCCACACCCGGTCGCTCGCGCGCGCCTTGTCGAGCACCGCGTGCGCCGCCTCCTGCAGGTCGGCCAGCACCGAACGTCCGTTCACCACCGCGCCGGTGCTCATCGAATTGTCGAGCACCAAGGCCAGCGCCGTGGGGCCATGGCCGCTCACGCCGAGCCGCGCGAGCGGCCGCGCCGCGGCCAGGGCCACCAGCAGCACGATGGCCACGCGCAGCAACATCAGCAGCACGTTGCGCACCTTCAGCTCGCGCGCATGCTCCTGCTCGGCACGCAGCAGGTAGCGCACCGCCGGAAAGTCCACGCGCAGTTCCACCTTGCGGCGCCGCAGGTGCAGCCAGAGCGGGATGGCGGCGGCGAGGCCGAGCAGCAGCGCCAGCGGCGCGAGAAAACTCATGGCAGCCGGCGGCGCGAGAGGAAGGCGCGGCGCACGGGTACAATGAACGGCTGGTCGGTAAAGATCGGCTCGTACGACGCGCCGGCGCCGGCGAGGCGCGTGCGCCATTCGGCAATCGCCTCCACCACCGTGGCGCGGTACGCGGCGCGCACGTCGCCGACGGACGCCTCCACCTCGGTACCCGTCTCGGTGTCCACAAACACCACCTCGGCGCCCTGCACCGACAGGTCGCGCTCGGCCGGGTCGAGCAGGTGCAGCACCGTCACCTGGTGGCCCGCGCCGCGCAGGGCCTGAACGGCCTCGACGGTCTCCTGCGGATCAATGAGCAGGTCGGAGACCACGATGACCATGCCCGGGCGCGGCACCAGGCGGGCCGCGCGCAGCAGCGCACCGTGGGCATCGCTTCCCTTGCCCGCGCCGGGTTCGGCGAGCGCAGCGAGGATGCGGCGAAAGTGCACGTCGCGCGACCGCGGCGGCAGCACGGTGCGCACCTCGTCGTCAAAGCGCACCAGTCCCACCGCATCGCGCTGCTTGAGCAGCAGCAGCGACACCGCGGCCACCAGTGTCTCCGCGTACGCCAGCTTGGTGAGGCGCGCGGGCGAGCCGGTCCAGTCCATGGACTTGGAGACGTCCAGCACGACGGTGGCGCGGAGGTTGGTCTCCTCCTCGAACAGCTTGATGAGCCACTTGTCGGCCCGCGCGGCCATTTTCCAGTCCATGTAGCGCAGGTCGTCGCCGGGCTGGTAGGCGCGGTGCTCGGCGAACTCCACCGAGAAGCCCTTCTTGCGCGAGCGATGCAGCCCGGTGAGGAAGCCCTCGACCACCCAGCGCGCACGAATCTCCAGCCCGCCGAGCGCGTTCAGCTGGGCGGGATCGAGGAGTTCTGCGCGCATCGGAGTGGCTGGTGACGTCATTGCGTGACTAATAGTACGCGGAAGCAGGCCAAAACGCGGGGGCGGCCCCGTTTGGTGCCTTTGAGGAAGGCCTGCAGGTGGCTAACTTTCAAGGCTACCCTGAACCGCAAGGCCCGTGGACCAAAGCCGCATCCGCAACTTCTGCATCGTCGCCCATATCGATCACGGCAAGTCGACGCTCGCCGACCGCCTGATCGAGGCCACCGGCATGCTCAAGAAGCGCGAGATGAAGGCGCAGGTGCTCGACACCCTGGACCTCGAGCGCGAGCGCGGCATCACCATCAAGCTCAACGCCGTGCGCATGACGTACGTGGCGAAGAGCGGCGAGCCCTACGAGCTGAACCTCATCGACACGCCGGGGCACGTGGACTTCACGTACGAAGTCTCGCGGTCGCTGGCCGCGTGCGAAGGCGCCA
>Ga0315271_10001202_pt1 | contig 15540 bp, 9 predicted proteins | sample C3_top_MG_FD_204664 | JGI IMG/M metagenome (GOLD analysis project Ga0315271, IMG submission 204664) | Sediment microbial communities from Yellowstone Lake, YNP, Wyoming, USA - C3_top | ecosystem: Environmental > Aquatic > Freshwater > Lake > Sediment | place: USA: Wyoming | collected 2017-08-01 | reverse complement strand
ATCCGGGCACCGTGGATCAACTCCCCCGGGCACCGCACATCAACAAATCCGGGCACCGTGGATCAACTCCCCCGGGCACCGCACATCAACAAATCCTGGCACCGTGGATCAACTTCCCCGGGCACCGCACATCTTTCCGGTTCGTAGGGGAGGGGTTGACCCCCTCCCGCCCTAATTGAAGACCTCCTCGGTTGCCGAGACCGTCTCGGCCTGCATGTCGGCCTCCCGGCGCATCCGCTCGAGCGAGGTGCGGTACTCGATCGGCATGACCTTGACGAAGTAGGGGAGGCGCGACTGCCAGTTGTCCAGGATCATCCGCGCCTGGGGGCTCCCCGTCAGCTCGAGGTGGCGCTCGATCAGGCCGCGCAGCGCCGCCTGGTCGGCGGGGGTCCAGACGCCTTCGAGATCCACCATGTCGAGGTTGCAGCGCGTGTCGAAGAGGCCGGTCTCGTCGTAGACGTAGGCGATCCCGCCGCTCATCCCCGCGGCGAAGTTCACCCCGGTGCGCCCGAGCACGACCACCGTGCCGCCGGTCATGTACTCGCAGCCGTGGTCGCCGACGCCCTCGACGACGGCAGCGGCGCCGCTGTTGCGCACGGCGAAGCGCTCGCCGGCCCTGCCGTGCAGGAAGACCTCGCCGCCGGTGGCGCCGTAGAGGATGACGTTTCCGGCGATGGTGCTCTGGTGCGGGACGAAGGTCGCCCCCGCGGGCGGGACGACGATCACCCGCCCGCCCGAAAGGCCCTTGCCGACGTAGTCGTTCGCGTCCCCTTCGATGCGCAGCGTGATGCCGGGGCAGAGAAAGGCGCCGACGCTCTGGCCGACCGAGCCGGCGAGCGTGACGTCGATCGTCCCGTCCGGAAGGCCGGCCGCACCAAAGCGCGCGAGGACTTCGCCGGCGAGCAAGGTCCCGACCGTGCGGTGCACGTTGCGCACCGGCAGCGCGATCTTCACGGGCTTCCCGTTCTCGATCGCGGGCCGGGCGAGCCGGATCAGCTCGTGGTCGAAGTGGCTGGCGACCGCGTGCTCCTGGGCCCGCACGCAGCGGCGCGGGAAGTCGCCGCCGTCGAAGACCGGCGGCCGCACGATGGCGCTGAAATCCAGCAGCTTCGCCTTGGGGTTCTGGGGGTCGGGCGCCGCGGCGAGCCGCTCGGTGCGCCCGACCATCTCGTCGATCGTGCGGAAACCCAGCTCGGCCATCTGCTCGCGCAGGTCGCGGGCGAGGAAGCGGAAGAAGCGCTCGACGTGCTCGGCCGCGCCGCCGAAGCGCTTGCGCAGCTCGGGGTCCTGGGTCGCCACGCCGACCGGGCAGGTGTTGAGGTGGCACTTGCGCATCATGATGCAGCCGAGCGCCACGAGCACGATGGTGCCGAAGCCGAACTCCTCGGCGCCCATCAGCGCGGCGATCGCCAGGTCGCGCCCGGTGCGCAGCTGGCCGTCGACCTGGACGCGGATGCGGTCGCGCAGCCCGTTGGCGACCATCGACTGCTGCGCCTCCGCCAGGCCGAGCTCCCAGGGGAGGCCGCAGTGCTTGATCGCGGTCAGCGGCGAGGCGCCGGTGCCGCCGTCCGCGCCGGAGATCAGCACCATGTCGGCCTTGGCCTTGGCGACGCCCGAGGCGATGGTGCCGACCCCGACCTCGGAGACGAGCTTGACCGAGATGCGCGCCGCCGGGTTGGAGATCTTCAGATCGAAGATCAGCTGGGCCAGATCCTCGATCGAGTAGATGTCGTGGTGCGGCGGCGGCGAGATCAGCGTCACGTAGGGCGTGGTGTGGCGCACGCGGGCGATGTCGCGGCTGACCTTGTGGCCGGGCAGCTGCCCGCCCTCGCCGGGCTTGGCGCCCTGGGCGACCTTGATCTGCAGCTCGTCCGCGCCGCGCAGGTACTCGAGCGTCACGCCGAAGCGCCCCGATGCGACCTGGCGCACGCGCGAGCGGCGCGAGTCGCCGTTGGGCAGCGGCACGGCGCGTGCCGGGTCCTCGCCGCCCTCGCCGCAGTTGCTGCGCCCGCCGAGGCGGTTCATCGCGATCGCCATCGCCTCGTGCGCCTCCTGGCTGATCGAGCCGAAGCTCATCGCGGCGCTGACGAAGCGTGGGAAGATCGCCTCCTCGGGCTCGACTTCGGCGAGCGGCACGGGCGTGCCGGGCACGAAGGCGAGGCTCCCCCGCAGCGTGGTGTGCCGCCCGGCCGCGGTGATGATCCGCACGTAGTCCCTGAAAGCCGCAGGGTCGTCGCGGCGCACGGCTTCCTGGAGCTTCGAGATCGCCTCCGGCCCGAGCGTGTGGCGCTCCCCGTCAAAGCGCAGGTGGTAGTCGCCGCCGGTGTCCAGCAGGCCGCTGGGGCACCCCGACTCGCACCAGCCGCGGCGGTGCCGTGCGATCGCCTCGGCGGCGACCTGCTCCAGGCCGATCCCGCCGATGCGCGAGGCGGTCCCGGTGAAGTACCGCTCGATCAGCTGCCCGCCGAGGCCGACAGCCTCGAAGATCTGCGAGCCGAAGAAGCTGCGCAATGTCGAGATGCCCATGCGGCTGAAGGTCTTGAGCAGGCCCTTCTTGACCGCGGTGATGTAGTTGTCCAGCGCCTGGGCGGGGGTGACCGGGACCTCGAGGAGCCCGGCTTCAGCCAGCTCGCGGATGGTGGCCAGCGCGGTGGTCGGGCAGGCGGCGTTGGCGCCGTAGGCGAAGAGCAGCGCGAAGTGCATCACCTCGCGCGGCTCGCCGCCCTCGAGGATGATCCCGGCGTGGTTGCGCAGGCCGGCGCGGATCAGGTGGTGGTGCAGCCCGGCGACGGCGAGCAATGCCGGGATCGGGGCGCGGCCCGGCCCAACGGCGCGGTCGGTGAGCACGAGGATCGTCGCGCGGGCGGCGATGGCGGCCTCGGCCCTGCGGAAGATGTCGTCCAGTGCCCGTTCGAGGGCGTCCCCGCCGCCGTCGGCCGGGAAGGTCATGTCGAGGTCGGACACCTGCACGTCGGGGTGCCCGGCCAGCCGCAGCCGGTCCATGTCCTCCGGGGTCAGGAAGGGCTGGCGCAGTTTGAGCTGGCGCACGTGCTCCGGGGTCTCGTCGAGGAGGTTTTTCTGCCGGCCGATGAAGCTCATCAGCGACATCACCAGCTCCTCGCGCAGCGGGTCGATCGGCGGGTTGGTCACCTGCGCGAAGAGCTGCTTGAAGTAGGAGAAGAGCAGCACCGGGCGGTCGGAGAGCACCGCGAGCGCCGCGTCGTTGCCCATCGAGCCGACCGCTTCCTGCCCGCGCGCGGCCATCGGGGAGAGCACCATCCGGCACTCCTCCTCGGTGTAGCCGTGGGCGTGCTGGCGGGCGCGAAGCAAAGCCGGGTCCTCGGCGGGAATCTCCGAGGACTCGAAGAGGCCGCGCAGCTCGATGCGGTTGGTGTGCACCCAGTTGCGGTAGGGGCGCTGGCGGGCGATACGGGCCTTGATCTCGCGATCGGGGACCACGCGGTGTTCCTCCAGATCCACGAGGAACATCCGGCCCGGCTGCAGGCGGCCGCGACGCAGGATGCGCTCAGGCGCGAACTCGATGACGCCGGACTCGGAGGCGAGCACGACGAGGCCGTCCTTGGTCTCGGTCCAGCGCGCCGGGCGCAGGCCGTTGCGGTCGAGGGTCCCGCCGATGAAGCGCCCGTCGGTGAAGGCCACCGCCGCCGGCCCGTCCCAGGGCTCCATGAAGGCCGCGTGGTACTCGTAGAAGGCGCGCCGGTCCTCGCTGATCTGGTAGCGCGGCCCCCAGGCTTCGGGGATGAGCATCATCATCGCGTGCGGCAGCGAGCGGCCGCCGAGCACGAGCAGCTCGAGCGCGTTGTCGAGCATCGCGGAGTCCGAACCGTCCTCCTGGATGATCGGCAGCAGCTTCGGCAGGTCGTCCCCGAAGAGCGGGGAGGCGAGGATCGCCTCGCGGGCGCGCATCCGGTTGACGTTGCCCCGCAGCGTGTTGATCTCGCCGTTGTGCGCGAGGAGGCGAAACGGCTGCGAGAGCGGCCAGGAGGGCAGCGTGTTCGTCGAGTAGCGCTGGTGCACGAGCGCGAACGCGCTTTCGAACAGCGGGTTGGCGAGGTCGGGGTAGAACGGCAGCAGCTGTGTCCCGGTGAGCATCCCCTTGTAGAGGATCGTCCGCGCGGAGAGGCTCGCCACGTAGAAGAAGCGCGTGACCGCCTCGCCCCACGCGGCAGCCTCTTTCTCGGCGAGGCGGCGCACGAGGTAGAGCTTGCGCTCGAGCGCGTCGGCGGCGACCGAGCCCAGACCGAGGAAGACCTGGCGGATCGCCGGGAGCGTCGCGCGCGAGAAGTCGCCGAGGTGGTCGGCCGACACCGGCACGTCGCGCCAACCGAGGACTGCGAGTCCCGCGGACTGCGCGTGTCGCCCGATCAGATCGCAGCAGCGGGCGGCCTCCGCGGCGGCGGGGGGAAGAAAGACCATGCCGATGCCGTACTCGCCTGCGGAGGGGAGGGTGATCCCGATCCTGCCGGCCTCGGCGCGCACGAAGCGGTCGGGGACCTGCAGCAGCAGCCCCGCGCCGTCGCCGGTGGTCTTGTCGCCACCGACTGCGCCGCGGTGCTCGAGGTTCACGAGCACGCGCACCCCATGCTCGACCACCTCGTGGAGCGGGACGCCGTCGAGCCGCGCGACGAAGCCGACGCCGCAGTTGCTCCGCGGGGTCTGTCCGTCGAACAGGCTTCGTCCGGCTCGCTTCACTGCCAGATTGTCGGCTGCCATTCCCGTCCCTGCTTGGTTGAGAGGATTGCGTATTCTATCACATGGCATCGGGGTCTCGGTTGCGGCATTTCACTTCGGCCGAACGATGCGTACGTCCTGTAGCAGCGGCAAGGCGCGCGCGGCTCGTGTGGAAACGCGCCTTCAACGGGGCTGGCGGGCGATTTCCAGGAAGTTCGCGAAGAGCATGCGCACGTGGCGGTTGACCTCGGGGGCGAGTTCGTCGCAGCGGCGCAGGATTTCGACACCGGCTTCCTTCCCGGCAAACCACTCCGCGAGCAGCGCGCGGTCCGCCTCGAGGTGGAACTGCAAGCCGTACGAGCGCCGGAAGCGCAGCGCCTGATGGTGGCAGTCGCTGCCGGTCGCAAGCAGCGCGCCACCCTCCGGAATGCCGAAGGTGTCCCCGTGCCACTGGAAGACCGGGAGCGTCGCGGGCAGGCCGCGAAAGAGCGGGTCGGCCTGTCCCTCGCCGGTCAGGCGCACCGCGCTCCAGCCGACCTCCTCGACGTGGTTCTTCGTCACGGCGGCGCCGGCGGCCTTGGCGATCATCTGGGCGCCGAGGCAGATGCCGAGCACCGGCAGGTCGCGCTCGGTCGCCGCCTGCAGAAAGCGCGTCTCGTCGCGCAGGAATGGGTATCGCTCTTCCTCGTAGACGTTCATCGGCCCGCCCATCGAGAGCACGGCGTCGAACTCCCGCGGCTCGGGGAGAGAGTCGCCGAGGTGCAGCCGCGCGACCCGGACCTCGACTCCTGCGGCCTGGAGGAGCTCCCCGAAGACCCCGGGGCCCTCGTTTTCGACGTGCATGATCACCAGGACCCTCACCTCAAGTCTCCTTTCCCGCGTGCATCAGGTGCTCCGTCCAGTGGTTCGTGATCGGCAGCCGCCGGTCGCGGCCGAAGGCCCGGGGGGTGATCTTCACGCCCGGGGGCGCCTGCCGCCGCTTGTACTCGGACCCATCCACCAGGCGGATGACTCGCCCGACCGTCCGCGGGTCGAAGCCCAGCGCGGCGATCTCCTCGGGGGTTCGCAGCTCCTCGATATATGCGGCAAGAATGGCGTCGAGAACGGGGTAGGGCGGGAGCGAGTCCTCGTCGCGCTGGTTCGGCCTCAGCTCGGCGGAAGGGACGCGCGCGATCGTGCTCTCGGGGATCAGCTCGCATCCGGCGCGGGCGTTTACGTGCGACGCGAGCTGCCAGACGAGAGTTTTCGGCACGTCCTTGATCACCGCGAAGCCGCCGGCCATGTCGCCGTAGAGCGTGCAGTAGCCGACGGCGGTTTCACTCTTGTTGCCGGTCGTCAGCACGAGCCAGCCGAAGTTGTTCGAGAGAGCCATCAGGATGTTGCCGCGCACGCGCGCCTGGAGGTTCTCGCCGGCGACGCCGGGATCGCGGTGGTCGAAGGGGCCCGCCAGCAGCTCCAGGTAGCCCTCGTAGACATCCTGGATCGGGATCTCGAGGAAGCGGATGCCGAGATTTTCCGCGACCCGGGCGGCGTCGCCGCGGGTTTCCCCGCTGTTGAAACGCGAGGGCATCGAGACGCCGACGACCCGGTCGGCGCCAAGCGCCTCGACGGCGATGGCGGCCGTGAGCGCCGAGTCGATGCCGCCGGAAAGTCCGATGACCGCCTTCGAGAAACGGTTTTTCCCAAGGTAGTCACGCGTGCCCAGGACGAGTGCGGCGTAAATCTCGCCGAGGCGGTCCGGGTCGGGAGCGACGGCCGCGGTGACCGGCGCACGCCTGCCCCCCGGTCCCGTGGTGAACTCGACGACGAGGAGGTCCTCGTCAAAGCGTTTTGCGGCAGCGGCGATCCGCCCGTCGGCAGTCATCGCGAAGCTGCCGCCGTCGAAGACCAGCTCGTCCTGGCCGCCGACGAGGTTCGCGTAGCAGACGGGCGCCCCGGCGGCGCGGGCGAAGCGCGCCGCGGCGGCGTGGCGCTCGGCGAGCTTGCCGGCGTGGAAGGGGGAGGCGGAGAGGTTGAGCACGAGGCCGGGATGCCGTTCGCGGGCCAGGCGCTCGACGGCGCCGCCGGCCACCCAGATGTCCTCGCAGATGGTGACCAGGCATGCGGTTCCACCGGCCTCGAACACAAGAGGCTCGGTGCCGGGCGCGAAATAGCGGTGCTCGTCGAAGACGCCGTAGTTCGGCAGTTCGGTCTTGCGGGAGATCGCCACCACCGCGCCATCGCGCATGAGCGCCGCTGAGTTGTGTACGCGCCCACCAGCGCCCTCGGGGAAACCGACGACCGCGTCGATGCCAGAGCACCGGCGGGCCGCCTCGTGGAGAGCCGTGCGGCACTCGCGCACGAAGAGCGGGTTGAGCAGCAGATCCTCGGGCGGGTAACCGCAGAGCGAGAGTTCGGGGAAAAGAGCCAGGTGTGCGCCGGTCTCTCGCGCGCGCCCGGCGAAGGCGGCGATGCGCTCGAGATTCTCGCGCAGGTCCCCGACCGTGGGGTTGATCTGCGCCAGCGCGACTTTCATGATCTCACCCAACTCCCCGTCCCGGCGTCACCCGGGCTATCTGCGGCGGCACCTTTGCGCATCTCCGAGCAATGAGTATGCCACAACGCGTTCAGCGGCACGCCCGGAGGCTTGCGCCCGGTACCAGGCTGCTGAAAAGGACAGCTGCATTTTTCAGCACAGCGAAAGCGCAGGAAACTGCCATGGTTGTTGGCAATTTCCCGCGCTTCCGTATGCTGCTGCCGGCCGCGACTCCCGGCTCAGAAGAGGGAGGTGTTGATGTCCAGCTGGACGGTCCACTTCCATTTGCCGTTGATCGCCTCCTCGTTGAAGAAGACCGGCCCGGTGAGCACGCTGATGTCCTTCGTGAAGAAGTAGTACAGTCCGGCGCCGCCGCCGCCGATGGCGTTCTTGCCCGAGGCGTAGTCCGCCGCGAACACCACGCGGCTGAACTCGTTCCCCTCCTTGTCCTTCACGGGAAGGAACGCCCGATCGTATGCCACCATGAAGCCGGTGTTCTCCTTCTCCCCGGTCTTGTCCACGAGGACCTTCTTGTTGCCGATATAGGCTCCGGCGGAGATTCGCCCGAGGACCGGGATGCTCTTGCCGACCACACCGAAAATGATGTTCTGGTTGGTGACGTCGGACTTCGTGCCGACATTGAAGATGCCGAGCTGCAGTGTCGGCTGCCAAGTGAAGAAAGCGTCCTCGGGAATCCCGATCTTGGCGTTGAAGTAGAACGGGTTGTCCGAGGACTCAAGGAGATCGACGCCAATTTCCATCTTCACCTTCTCGAACGGCAGTACGCCCATGGTCAGGCCAACGTCGGTCGGGAACATGCCGCCGCCGTCCTCGGCGTTGCGGAAGACGGTGAAGTAGTTGTCGACGCCGGTGTGCAGGACACCGTAGGACTGGATGTCGACTGTCATCGGCGTCCAATAGGTGGTTGAAGGGGTCGCGTGCGCGGTTCCCGGGGCGCCTGCGACGAGGCCCCCCAGGGCCAACCCGAGTGCCGTTGCGTACGCTCCGGTGATGCCGGAGATGCTCCTGGTGAACTTCATGTCCGTTCCTCCCCGTGTCTCGTTCGGCGGATGCCCCACTGCATCTTCGCCATTCGACAGAGTTGAAAGGCAAGAGCTGTGCCATGGTGGAATCGAGATTGTTAAGGCATTGAAAAAAAAGAATAAATTGTATTATGCCAGCACGAGGCACTTGAGAGCGATCTGCATGACATGATACTATTTAGTAGCTAGTATTCAAATTAGCTACCTTTTGGTATTGTCATGAACCCGCGGTAGCGGATAGCTCGAGATCGCGACCCGATTCCCCTCCGGGTCGCGAAAGTAGATCGTGTGCTCCGTGCGCGCTTCGACGGGGTATCCGGCCGCTGCGAGCGATCTCTCGAGCGCGTCGCGCTCAGCCGGTTCTGCCGCCAGGGCGATGAGAAAAAGGCCGGCGCTGACACCCGGCACCGGGCGGACAGGTTCGTCACTATGTTCGATCATCAGGACCGCCCCCCCCAGATCGAGCCAGATCGACCGCAGTCCGCCCCCCGGCTCATGGTGCCTGCTCACCTCGCGCAGGCCGACCAGATCGCGGTAAAAAGCCGCGACGCGTTCGACGTGGCGTGCGCCGAGCGCAAGGTGGTGCAGGTTCCTCGCCATGGGGTTCTCGCGATCTGTCGGCATGGTTCAAAAAAACCGTGCTCCGCCCTCGAGTTCCGTCACGGGTATGACCAGCGTGTCGCCACGCTGCTCGGTCGTCAGAGCGACCGGGACACAGGAGCCGGTCCCTTGCGCGAGGCTGTCCAGCTTGAAGCGCATGTCGCACTTGAGACAGACGACCTCTTTGCCGTCGAGGACGTAACCCTTCTTCCAACGATAGCAGGTGCGGCAGGCGTCCAGGACCGCGTGCGGCACCCCGGAGCTTTCGCGATAAACGAAGAAATCGACCTGCTTCCCGGAGCTGGAACGGTAGCTGTGGAAGCGCCCGCCCTCGAAGCCGATGCCGGAAATGTCGATCGGCACGATCCCGTCCTGGGCGAGCGTTTCGGGGTACTTCGCCACGTTCCCAGAGCAGCCGGAGGCGGCCGCCTGCAGGAAGGCGACGAGAACGAGCGACATGAACGGCCGCCACAGACGGGACATCACTCGTTCCAGCAAGACCACAGTCACTTTCTGACCCTCGTGAAATCCCAACTTCCAGCGCTTTCGAGAAGAGTACACCATTGGTCGAACCGGCGACTCGGAAGACATTGGGGCGTTTCTGTCAGAGTGAGAGGGCGCCCGTGCGGACGCCCTCTCGTGAACTGTTTTTAGAACATAACCTGAAGACCCGCGGTCATGAACCAGCTGGTTTTCATCTGCGGGCCGTTGAGGTTCTGGTAGAGCGGGACACCGAATTCCAATCCCAGGCTCGCCGGGCCGAGGCTGACGCTTGCGCCGACCGCGCCGTCGATCTTGGTGCCGCCGTAATTGTCGGGATCAGCGTCCGGCATGGGAGACCAGGACTGCAGGGCTGCGATCTGCATGTCCTCGCCCTGGATGCTTCCGGTGTTGCTGCCGGCAATGCGCAGCCAGCCGGCGGCAGGCCCGAATGCGCGCTGCAGCCAGCCGTTCACCTTCAATGCGTCTCCATAACTCCAGCCGTTTTCGTTTGTCCCCGTGTGCCACGTATACAGCGCCTGCGCGCCCCAGTTCCACTTCGCATCAGCGCTCAGGGCGCTATAGGTAATCGCGGGCTTCAGGTCATAGGTTCCGGAACCGAGCTGCATGTCGTACGGTGCACGGAACGTCGAGCCCATGCTGGTGACCGTCTCGCTGACGCTCCCCGTCGGCAGGCTCAACCCGAGGCTTGCGGTGAGGACATTGTTGATCTTGTACGAGCCCCTGACCTCGGTGTCGCCCAATCCGCTGGTTTTCATCGGATCGGATGGCATTGCCCCCATCTTGCTCATCATGGGGCCCATGTCCATGAGCATGTCCATCTTCGTTGCGACATAGCTCGGCATGACCATGACGGTCCAGTTGTCGGTGATGCCGTACATGGCCATCAGCATATGCATGTCCATGGTCATCTTGGTCGGGATCATCATGTATTCGTATTCCAGGCCCCTCTTATATCCGACACTGTCGCTATCCACATCTGAAGTTCCGTCGCGAAGGCCGCTCATGTCCATGTGCATGTACTGGTAACTCAGCATCCACATGCCCGCGGGGTGGGTGTGATAGATCTGGTCACCGAACGCCGGATTGAAAATCAGCTGCGAGCCCGCTCCCATCTGCATGTGCCCCATGTCATGCCCGGCGGGCATCGCCTGTCCCGGCTTCATGCCGCCACCGTCCGCAACCTCTGCTTCGGCCATTCTCATGACCTGGTCGAACATCGCAACCTTGCCACCCTGTGCTGCGACGAATTTCTGCGCTTCCTCTTCCTTGGCGAAGGCCCATTTTGCCGTTTGCGTCATGGTGCCCCGGAGATCCCCGCCGACAACCCAGACGGCGGACTTCGCGTCAAGAAGTTCCTGGGTGGCGTAGTCAGCGACCTGGAGGGATTGGACCGCCTTGCCGTTGCTCCTCTTCAACTCGGCTGCGGCGCAGTGGATGCTGCACACGCCAACCGCGGTGCCGTCTTCGTAGGTGAGAAGCATCCGGCTTTGTGCGTTTGCCGTTCGGTCCATACCACAGACGCTGCAGCTCTGGGGGTTTTCGACCGCAGTTGCTCCAAGGGAGGCCGTCGGCATGGCCAACAGGAGATAAAAAAGCATCGAGGTGACGGCAAGCGTTGTCGACATCAATTTGATTGCTGTTCTCACTGTGTGTTTCCTCTCCGCAAGAGTTTTCTGTTTCCGTCTGTGGCGGCGGCGACCTGTGCCTCCTGCCAGGGTTCAAGCAGTTGGCGCCGCGATCTTCCTGGCGGCTGTGCTGGGAGGGCTGCCGTTCCTCCGCTCGAGAGTCCTGGTGAAGTCGGGGAGAAATTCCCCGGGCCTGCTCCGTTGATTGCCGGGAAGAGAGCCGTAGACGGTGCGCACGTGGCCGTCCCGGAACCCGGTCGCGGATCAGTATCCGTGCCGGATCAGCACCTTGAGGCCGTCAGGCCACGAGGTGCCGCATCCCCAACCGCGGAGCGATCAGAGCTGCGTGGAGAGTCGCGGCGGGCGGTCTATGGGGGGATGGAATTCGTCGGGTACGAAAGCGGCGGCCTGCAGGACAAGAGGCAGCGCCTCGGTCGACGGAAAGAGGCACGGGGCCCCCGGGAGAAGTACAGGGAGATCGAACATGACGCCGAGGAGGGCGTCCCCGTGGTCGCAGACTTGAAGCGGTTCGATGCTGCAGGTGCTTCCACGCTCTCCGCCGGGAGCGGCAGGCGCGCACTCCACGGATCCCCAAGGGAGGACCTGCAACCCCAGGAGCGTCACGAGAACGACCGACACCGCGGCTCGAAGGGCAGGGCTCAGCCGAAAACGCAATGCACGGCTCCCTCGAGATACATGTTTCATGAGGCTTTCATAAATAAAGGCGGGAAATGCCCGTGTCAAGAATTGCCACATCTTTCACGAATCGGCGGGCGCCGCCCGGTCGCGTCGATGCGTGGCCGGCAGCGGCCCTCAGTCCAGCAGCGTGTACGCCGACTCCCGGTGTCCGGTCAGGTCGAGCCCAACGCGCTCCTCGTGTTCGCTGACGCGCAGGCCCATCACCGCATCAAGCACCTTGAGGATCACATACGTCCCGACGAGCGCCCAGACCGCCGCTACAAGAGTCCCCTTGATCTGAGCCCACAGCAACGCGCTGCCCCCGTAGAAGAGTCCGTCCGCGCCGGCCGCGTTCACCGCCTTCGTCGCGAAAAGCCCCGTCGCGATCACGCCCCAGATGCCCCCGACGCCGTGCACCCCGAACGCGTCGAGCGTGTCGTCGTAGCCGAGTTTCGCCTTGAGGATCACCGCCATGTAGTAGCACAAGGCTGCGGCGCCGATGCCGATCCAGATGGCACCGGTCGGCTTGACGAAGCCCGAGGCTGGCGTCACGGCCGCCAGCCCGGCGACCGAGCCGGTGATGATGCCCAGCACGGTCGGGCGCCCGTTGTGCATCCACTCGATGAGCGCCCAGGTCAGGCCGGCGGCGGAACCGGCCAGGTGCGTCGCGACGAACGCGCCCCCGGCGACCGCCCCGGCGCCCAGCGCGCTGCCCGCATTGAAGCCGAACCAGCCGAACCAGAGCAGGCCGGCGCCGAGCACCGCGAACGGCAGGTTGTGCGGCGGAGCGACGTTGTTTGGGTAACCGAGGCGCTTGCCGAGCATCATCGATGCGACGAGTGCCGCGATGCCCGCGCTGATGTGCACGACGATCCCGCCGGCGAAATCCAGTGTGCCGCCCGCGCGCAGGAAGCCGCCGTCACCCCAGACCCAGTGCGTTATCGGCGCGTAGACGAAAGTGGCCCAGAGCAGCGAGAAGACGCAGAGGGTCGAGAACTTCATCCGCTCGGCGAAAGCGCCGATCACGAGTGCCGGCGTGATCACCGCGAACATCATCTGGAAGGCCATGAAGACGATGTGCGGGATCGTGGCCGCATACGCAGGGTGTGGTTCGGCACCCACGCCCTTGAGGCCGAACCACGAGAGGTCGCCGATCAGGCCGCCGTGGTCGGGGCCGAACGAGAGGCTGTACCCGAAGAAGACCCACTGGATCGAGACGATGCAGATGATCACGAAGCACTGCATCAGCACCGAGAGGATGTTCTTGCGGCGCACCAGGCCGCCGTAGAAAAAGGCCAGGCCCGGCGTCATCAGCAGCACCATCGCCGAGGCAGTGAGCACCCAGGCGGTGTCGCCGGTGTCGATCTTCGAAGCCTGGTCGGCGGCGGCGGCGACCGTCGCGGCGACGGTTGTGGCGAGGAATGCGAGCAAGGCCAGAAACGGCCCCAGACGGGTTAAGCCCCGGTGAGCGGGTCGTGCCATCGTGACATCCTCCCATGGGTGGTGTTTGCCAATATCTAGTAAAAGCAAATGGCATGCCAAGAAGCTACCCTGTGGTGCGAAGCAACTTACGCCCTTGAAAATGCACGTGATTATGAACGGCAGGGCTCTTCAGCTCGGTGCAATGAGAAAAACTATCATACCGTGCGGTATGTTCCTTAGGATCGTCCGGATCGATGATTGGCCCTCGTCCGCCAGGAATTGCCAGAGATTCCAGCAGGGCCGTCTTCTCACATGGCTGGAGACAAATCGAGAAATCTGTGGAAGAATCCTTGCCGTGAGCGACCCGACTTCTCCGGTGACTCTCGGAGAGCAGTTGCGCGCCTGCCGCGCCGAGCTGGTCGAGCAGCGCACCGCCCGAGAGCGTGCTGAGGAGGCGCTCGAGCGATCCGAGGGGATGTTCCACTCGATCGTCAAGGCCCTGCCCATGGGCGTTCACCTGTACCACCTGGAGCCGGACGGGCGCCTGACGTTCGCCGGGGCGAACGCGGCTGCCGACTGGATCCTCGGCATCGATCACCAGCCGCTTGTCGGCAAGTCGATCGAGGAGAGTTTCCCGTCCCTGGCCGGGACCACGATCCCGGAAACCTATCGGCACGTTTGCACGAGCGGGGAGTCCTGGCACACCGAGCAGATCGAGTACGAGGACGAGCGCATCCGCGGCGCTTTCGAAGTCTTCGCCTTTCGAACCGCCCCGGGCATGATGGCGGCCCTCTTTCTCGACATCGCCGAGCGCAAACGGGCCGAGAAAGCTCTGCGGGAGTCCGAGGAGCAGTACCGGCTGCTCGTCGAGAACGCCGGGGACGGAATCTTCATCGCACAGGACGGCAAGGTTCTCTTCGTCAATCGGCGCGCCTTCCAGATGGCCGGCTACGAGCGCGCGGAGGAGGTCATTGGCCGCAGCATGCTGGATTTCATCTGCCCCGAGGATCACGCATTGGTGCTCAACCGGCACGTGCGCCGGCTGCGGGGGGAACAGGTCCCCTCGACCTACGCACTGAGGATGCTAAAAAATGATGGCACATCGTTCTGGACGCAGCTCAACGCGGTCACGATCGACTGGAAGGGGCGGACGGCGGCGCTGAACTTCATCCGGGACATCAGCGAGCAGAAGCGGTTTGAGGAGCAGCTCGCGGCCGCCGAGCGGCTGCGCTCCATCGGCACGCTCGCCGGGGGCATCGCGCACGACTTCAACAACATCCTGATGGGCATCCAGGGGAATGTTTCACTGCTGCTGCTGAGCCTGGACCCCGCGAGCCCCCTGCGCGTCCGGTTGGAGGACATCGAGCACGGTGTCGAGAGCGGCGCCGAGCTCTCCGCCAGGATCCTCGGGTTCGCCCAGGGGGGGAAGTACCAGCTGGTCCCGACCGACCTCAACGGCCTCGTGCGGGCGAGCCTGGAGATGTTCAGCCGCACCCGCAAGGAGATCGAGGTGCACGCCGCCGCCGGCGATCTGGCCACGGTGGAGATCGACCGGGCGCAGATCGAGCAGGTGCTGCTCAACCTCTTCGTCAATGCCTGGCAGGCGATGCCCGGGGGCGGCGACCTGTTCGTCGAGACGAAGAATGCGGACTTCAGCGAGGCGCAGGCCGCCGCGGCCGGGATCGCTCCCGGCCGGTATGTCCAGGTCACGGTCCGGGACACGGGGTGCGGCATCGACCCCGCGGTTCGGGAGCGGATTTTCGAGCCGTTTTTCACGACCAAGGACCGGGGGCGGGGGACGGGTCTCGGCCTCGCCTCGGCCTATGGTATCGTGCGGCATCACGGGGGCACCATTGGCGTGACGAGCGCCCCCGGTCAGGGATCGACCTTCACGATCACGATTCCGGCTTCCGACAAATCTGTCGTGGCCCCGCCGCCGCTCCCCGGAGGTCAGCTCCCTGGCGCCGGCACGGTGCTGCTCGTGGACGACGAGCCGATGATCCTCAACGTGGGCAGGGGACTCCTCGAACACCTGGGCTACGAGGTCCTGGTCGCGGCCAGCGGCGAGCGGGCCGTCGAGTTGTTCCAAGCGAACCGCGGCCGGGTCGACATCGTCGTGCTCGACATGGTCATGTCGGGCCTCTCCGGCGGCGAGACGTTCGACCGGCTGCGCGAGATCGACCCGGGGATCGGGGTCCTGCTCTCGAGCGGCTACAGCATCGACAGCCAGGCCCGTGAGATTCTCGCGCGGGGCTGCGACGATTTTATCCAGAAACCGTACGATCTGCCGGGACTCTCCCGCAAGCTGCGCGCCGTCATCGACCGCCGGGCAGGCCGCTAAAAAAGGCCCATCTGCGGCGGCGCGCTTCGCCCTTCGTCACTGCGGCGTACTGCTCGTACGCCTCATTCCTCAGGACTCGCGCGCCTTGCACCTGGACCTTTTTTAGCGGCCTGCCGCGCA
>Ga0315271_10001201_pt1 | contig 15540 bp, 17 predicted proteins | sample C3_top_MG_FD_204664 | JGI IMG/M metagenome (GOLD analysis project Ga0315271, IMG submission 204664) | Sediment microbial communities from Yellowstone Lake, YNP, Wyoming, USA - C3_top | ecosystem: Environmental > Aquatic > Freshwater > Lake > Sediment | place: USA: Wyoming | collected 2017-08-01 | reverse complement strand
CCTTTCTGGTGAATGATGCGACTGAATTGCAGCCGGAGTGGTTCGCAGGCAAGGCGCACGTGGGTATCAGTGCGGGCGCATCCGCACCCGAAGTGCTGGTGCAGGGTGTTATCGAACGGCTTAAGCAACTCGGCGCGCAGCGTGCCACCGAGTTGGAAGGAATCATCGAGAACGTGGTATTCCCTTTACCGAAGACGCTCATTCCCATCGCAGTAAAATCCTGAACGTGCAAACGGATTTCCTGATCGTCGGTGCCGGCGCGATAGGACTGACCAGTGCGCAGACCTTGCTTCAGGCGGGTTATCGCGTGACCCTGGTTGAGCGTGGCGCAGTCGGGCAGGAAGCCTCATGGGCCGGCGGCGGCATCCTCTCGCCGTTGTGTTCATGGGATTATCAGGAGGCAGTCACGCGCCTCGCGCATCGCAGCATGGCCATGTTCGGCGATGCTGCCGCGATGCTTCATTCCACCACCGGCATCGATCCCGAATATAAACGCAGCGGTATGTTGCTTTTGCCGCCTTATCAAACCGAGCTGGCCACCCAATGGTGCGGGCAACATCAGGTGGCGTTGCAGCACGTCAATCTTGCCGATCATTTGTCCGGTAACTTTTATGCGGAGCAGGGCAGCGGGCTGTTGTTGCCGGAAGTCGCGCAAGTACGCAATCCGCGCCTGTTGAACGCGTTGCGCGCCCATGTGGAAATGCTCGGCGGAGAGATCCTTGAGGAACATGAAGTGCAGCAGATCGAGACCGCGGACGAGCGGGTGGTTGCGCTGCAAACCGGGCAAGGGAAACTTGTCGCCGATTCCTACATTGTTGCGGCAGGCGCGTGGAGCAAGACGTTGCTCGGCGAGCACGCGCTCAACATGGACATCCGCCCGATACGAGGGCAGATATTATTGTTCAAGTTTGACACGCCGCCGATCCGGCACATCCTGCTGAAACAGGATCTATATATCATCCCGCGCCGCGATGGGCATGTGCTGGTCGGAAGCACGCTGGAGGATGTCGGCTTCGATAAATCCACCACCCTCGAAGCGCGTGACAATCTGCTTGCACGAGTAAGGGGTATTTTCCCTGAATGGCACGACTTTCAGCCGGTTCAACACTGGGCGGGATTTCGCCCCGGTTCGCCGGATAACATCCCGACCATCGGGCGACATCCGTATCTTGCCAACTTGTATGCCAACTGCGGGCATTTCCGTTACGGTGTGACCATGTCATTGGCTAGTGCGGAATTGTTGCTCAACGAGATCGAGGGAGGATCACAGCCGTTCCCGGTAGATGAATACCGCTGGCGGCCCTGACACGGCACAATCAGTTTTCAATGCGTCAAAGGTGTGGCACTTGGCGCATCTCGTCATTTATAATCCATAACGTTTTGCTGGAGTAGCTCAGTTGGTAGAGCAACGCACTCGTAACGCGTAGGTCGGAAGTTCGATTCTTCTCTCCAGCACCAGATTAAAGCCCGCAAATACATTGTGTTAGCGGGCTTTTTCTTTGTCTAAATTTTCCCCGATTTTCCCCGATTTATACCCATTTGCCACAGTTCATTGTGGCAAAATTGTGGCATGACTATGGCAGTTATTATCCTGTTGCATATATATACAAAAAAATAGGATAATAAAAGCGAACAGACCAGGCCGCGCCATTCGCGGCAGAGGATTGAAGCCAGGACTGCCACCACCCGCCCAGAAATGGGGCTTGCAACTTCGAAAGAAGGGGATAAGCGGCCTTACGTCTCACTCACCTTTATTTGGTGAATGGCGATAAGGGTAAACGGACCTGCACCGACGTAATCTCAAACTCCCCAACCCGTACATCACAGGCGAGATGTGCATGTAAATGCGGCGCGCTTGCGCGCCCCGCAATTTGGGAGTCTGTTCATGGACCAACATCATCTCGCTTTGCCGCATACAGTCGCGGCACACTTCAATTTTCTAACACAGCAATTCCCCGGAAAACTTTTAATTACGCCGGTCGAGGCGGGCGGGGTGCTGGGTTTCAGCAAGCCTGCAAGCTACAAACGTGTTTGCAACGGCGGGCGACAAGACTTCCCTAAATTTGTTATTTGCAGCGGACGCAAGATGGTGCGTCTCATCGACCTTGCAGAGTACTTGGACCGACTAACCAATACTCCCAGTACCACGCCATCCGCGCCCGCGCATGGTAAGCGAACGAGAGGCCGCCCTACAAAGGCCGAGCAGATAGCACGAGCGCAGCAGAAATGACATCCGGCCAAGGCCGAGGCGGCACCCCGATGAAAGCCGCCGAAGAGCTCGGCTCCAGCTTGGAGGTGTTAAACCCTCCGAACGCTGTCGCGCGTGCAACAAAACTATGGGAGGCCGAAAAATCCAGGCAGCGGCATCAGAGCAAACCACTGCCGTCAACCGTGGTGCAGCTTCCGTTATGGGCCGACGCGCTACGCTGCTTGCCAAACGAAATTTTCCGTTCCGCTCTGTTCAACGCCCGTAACCGCAATCAGGCCCGCGCCTACCTTAAGCAATCCGAAATCGCTGTGATCGGTGAAGGCCGCATTACCTTCACTGGCGAGGAGTTGCGACAAGACGATGAAACGGTGTGGCTGCAACTGATACACATAGCGAAGGAACTCCCTCTAGGGCAGACCGTTGAATTCACGCCTTACAGCCTTTGCAAAGCTATTCGCTGGCCTATAGATGGCAGCAGTTATACGCGCTTGCGCGGCTGCCTTGATCGGATGCAGGCAACATCCCTGGCGGTTGTTTCCAAGCGGCTAAAAGAGGGGGTGAGCATATCCATGATTCCCATATTCAAGTGGAAGGACAATGAGACAGGCCGAGCATTGCGACTCTATCGAGTTCAGGTTGCGCCGCAACTTGTTGAGTTGTTCGGGGACGTGCATTACACCTATTTGGAGTGGGAGCAACGCCTGGCCTTACCGGTTGGCATTGCCACGTGGTTGCATGGATATTTAGCCAGTCATCGCCAGCCCTATCCCATCAAAATCAACACTATCAAAAACGGTGCAGGCATGACTACAGAACGAGCTGCCAAGGGTCGTGAGTTGGTAGAAAAAGCGTTACAAGAACTGATGATTGTGGGGTTCCTTGCCTCTTGGGAGATTGTTGGCGAACTGATCCATGTGAAGCGGAAGTTTTGAGAGACCATGGGCTATTGTGTTTAGAGGGGCGGCAAAGGTGAGCGGCTATTGTGTTTAGAGGGACGGTTTATTGTGTTTAGAAGGATGGGCTATTGTGTTTAGAGGGATGGCCAAAATTTGGAAACCATGCATTGACGCGGCTTGCAGGATTCTTTCAAAACCTGCTAACCGTTTTTTAACCATTATTTAACCTCGCGCCTTGTGGATAACTCACCGGATTTTCCCAATGCGCGAGAAGCGCGGGACTCCCACATAAAGACAAGCCGCTTGCGTCCCCTATGCACCGTCCGCGCCTTCGGCTTGCCGGGGGCAAAGGGGTGTCGCTAACGCTCCATTCGCGAGAACGATCCAGGTGCGCAAAACTTTTAAACCCGTCTGCCAGAGAGAGACAAACATGAGTGCAAAATTACACCCGGCGCTGAAAATGACCTACACGGAAAAAATTGAGCGCGCCGCTCATAAACGTGCAGTGCTGCTGGACTTCCTTGCGTCCGGCGAGGTGTTCACCACCGTTGCCCTGGCGGCGGAGCTGTTGCAAATAAGCGAACAAACCGTCCTGCCCATGCTGAAGCGTCTTGTTGCCGAACAGATTTTGAGGGTGGACACGAAGGCGGTACCGTTTTCAAAACTGAAATTGTATGGAATCACTGTGCATGGCCTCGCACTGACTGAATCTGCAAATCCAGAGTGCAATGAGTTCAGAGTCGGACGGACGAAGCCCAGTTTTTTGGATCATCATCTGGATTGTCAATTTGTCAGGATAGTCATGCAGCAGCGCAACGGTTGGACGAACTGGGTGCCTGACAAACTCCTTCGAGGGGAGAACTCCAAGCGTTTAAACACAATTCCAGACGGTCTGGCCACCATGCCGGACGGGTGTAAGGTTGCGGTGGAAATTGAGCGCAACATAAAATCAAAACCTCGCATGACGGATAGGGTGGCTGGGCATATTCACCAAATGGTGAAGGGGCATTACTCAAAGGTCTATTTTTTCACCCCGCACCTGGCTGCGCTGAAACGGGTCTTTAAATCTGTCGAGGTGATCAAGATGGACGGAGTCTTCGTAAAAATATCAGAATATCATCGCAGCCGATTCATCTTTATGGATATCCGCAAGTTGAAAAACACGGACATTAATCCGGGAAACTCGGTTAGCAATGCGATAGTTGATCTCTCCCTGTGAATGATGCCGTGGGTGTTGCGAATGTTGGTATACATTCGACACCCACGGCATCACACCCCCAGCATCTATCCACGGCATCTTCATGCCTTGCTGCTCCCCGCCCCGGATTGCGCTCAGCGCGGGAATCGGAAGACATGGCATAGCGCCCAAAGCCGCGCCACCCAAGCATTAAAGCATCTCTAGGGACGTGGCTGGGAAGCGCCACTTTTCGCTGTCGCTCAACCCGAGCAGGTCAACTGCGCGGAAGTCCCCTCAAAAACCGCGCTGCGCGCTCGGGCAACCCGATTCAGACGTCGATTTTTCGCTGTGCTCAAAACCGCCTTGAATCGGGTTGCCCGAGCGCTCGCGGACGATAAAACTGTCCTTCGCTTCCGGGACTTCCGGGGCTTCGCCCCCACTGGATTTTCGGTCTTGGTGCGCGATGAAGCCGCTTACAAGACGCTCAAATTCCAGCGGCTCCCCCGATCCTTCCGCTTGCGCTACAGGAGGATTTCGCTTGTCGCTCATCCCCAATTCGCACGATGAGACTGTGCGCATCGGTGCCCCTGCGCCCTGCGGTTGCCAAAATCAAAATCCACGTCAAAACCAGAACAGGTTGGCAGACTGGGCACCCTTGCCCTATGTCTGTTTTTGGCTGACGCGCTCCGCTTGTCTCCGGTGTTCAGGAAACGGGGCTGGACGATGAAGCTGTCCAGTCCGTTTCCTGAAATCCGGTGGATCTAGCGGCTTGTTGTTCGGGACACGGGGGATCACACGCAGTAAGCGATTAGTGGTTATCCATTACACGTTTCGGAAATGCCTTGTTTAATCCAGTAGCCACGTCAATTAAGCAGGCCACGGCAAGTCATGCAGCGGAGCTGCGGCAAGGTGGCTAGATGCGATTTTCAACCTGCTGGCGATAAGGAGTTTGCCAGAGGGAAAGTAAACGCCTCCAATCGCGTTTAACAGAAAAGTCAGGTCGGCGACCTCGCATTGCGGATACCGCTCTGAAAATTAACGACAGCGTTTTTTTCAAGTCGAGAGTTGAATGTATGTGGCGTTCTGCTCGCCATTGACCGAACGGAGCATTGAGATTCATTGGCGAGTAAACTGGTAGTTATCGATTTGGCACACAAGGCAGAAATTAATGTCCGGCAGCTCTCCGCATCAATGTTGACTTTTACAGGTCTGACGAGCACCGAAGCGCGTCGGCGGCTCGATGAATTCGGGCCGAACTCCATAACAGAGGAAGCGCCGCCGCGTTGGCGGGTTTTCCTGACTAAGTTTTGGGCACCCATACCGTGGATGCTTGAGGCCGCGATCATCCTCCAAGTGGGACTTGGCCAATACATAGAAGCGTCGGTGGTCGGGGGCTTGCTTCTCTTCAATGCAACGCTCGGCTTCATCCAGGAAGGCCGGGCGGGTGCAGCGCTAGAGGCGCTCAAGAGGCGGCTCGCGCCGACCGCCCTGGTGCGCCGCGATGGCGAATGGGTCAGACTTCCGGCGTCGGAACTCGTACCGGGCGACGCCATCAGGCTGCCGCTCGGGGCATTGGTGCCCGCCGATGCTGCCATCGTTTCCGGATCGGTGATGATCGACCAGTCGATGCTCACCGGTGAATCCGTCCCGATCGATGCAAGCACCGGCAGCACCGTCTACGCAGGCTCCCTTATTCGGCGCGGCCAAGCGATTGCCGCAGTAACAGCGACCGGATCCAAGACCTATTTTGGCCGGGCAGCCGAGCTCGTGCGAGTCGCCCACTCCCGCAGTACCGAGCAAGCCGCCGTTTTCGGAGCGACGCGAAATCTCGCTATCGTGAACGGCACGGTCGCGATTCTCATCGTCACCTACGCCTATGTCACGGCATTCCCGGCTGGTGACCTGATACGCTTTGCTCTCACGGCGCTGCTAGCCTCGATTCCGGCGGCGTTGCCCGCCACGTTCACGCTGTCGGCCGCATTCGGTGCGCAGATACTTGCACGGCGCGGAGTTCTCTTGACTCGTCTCTCAGCCGCGCATGAAGCCGCCGCCATGGATGTTCTATGTGCCGACAAGACCGGGACATTGACGCGTAATGCACTGGAGGTCGTCGATGTTGTAGCGATGCCAGGGTTCGACCGTGAGCGCTTGTTGGCGCTTGCAGCATTGGCTAGCTCAGAGGCCGATCAGGACCCAATAGATGCCGCCATTCGGGGGGCTGCAGCGGATGCATCAAGTTCCGGCACAAGTGAACAGCTCGTGCGCTTTGTCCCCTTCGATCCGGCAACCAAGATGTCCGAGGCATTTGTCCTTGAACGCGATGGGAGCGAGCTTCGCATCGCCAAGGGCGCATTCCAGGTGATTGCCGAGGTTGCGGAGGTACCGGCAGATGCCAGACGCCAAGTGGACGATCTTGCCGGACGTGGGCATCGTGTCATCGCCGTTGCCGTCGGGCTGCCGCAATCGCTTCGTCTGGCTGGCCTCATCGCGCTCAGCGATCCGCCACGCGAGGATTCGGCAGAGCTGGTCGCCGTGTTGCGCGACATGGGCGTACGCACCGTAATGGTGACCGGTGACTCGGCGGTAACGGCAGCGGCGATTGCCCGCAAGGTTGGCATCACAGGCTCGGTTTGCCCCCCGGAACAAATGTCCGGCGAGTTTAACGCAGACGAATTCGGCATATTTGCACGCGTCGTGCCAGAAGAAAAGTACAAGCTGGTTAAGGCGTTGCAGGGCCGTGGTCACGTGGTAGGCATGTGCGGCGACGGGACGAACGATGCACCGGCACTGCGGCAAGCGCAGATCGGTATCGCCGTGTCGTCCGCCACCGATGTCGCGAAAGCTGCGGCCAGCATGGTCATGACCGAGCCGGGACTCGCCGGCATCGTGTTCGCCGTGCGGGAAGGCCGCATCGCATTTCAGCGGCTTCTTGCCTACACCTTCAACATGCTGATCAAGAAAACCGAGATCGTTCTATTTCTGGCGATCGGGCTCGTCCTGACCGGTCATGCGGTCATGACGCCGGCATTGATGGTGTTGATGCTCGTGACCAACGACTTTCTGGCCATGTCGCTCACCACCGACCGCGCAAGCCCGGCGCCGTTTCCCAGCCGATGGCGCATGCGCAACATTACCGCCGCCGCGCTCGTCCTCGGGCTATGCAAGCTCGGCTTCTCCACGGCGATGCTCGCGCTCGGAATGTTACGGTTCGGACTTGGTGCCGAAGAGATGCAGACGCTTGCGTTCGTCACGATAGTGTTCGGAAACCAGGCAGTGCTGTATGTGGTGCGCGACCGGAATCACCTTTGGAGTTCCAAGCCGAGTGTGTGGGTACTGGCGGCATCCGTAACCGACATCGCCATCGTTTCGGCTCTGGGGTTATCGGGCATCCTGATGGAACCGCTGGCGTGGCGCATCATACTGACCCTGTTTTCTGCCGCCATTGGATTTGCTTTCATCCTCGATCAGATCAAGCAGCGGATTATTGCGAAGATCAAAATCGAGTAGACTTAAAAATAATATCGGGCATAAAACTCGATCCTTCGCGAATTGGCTTTTTCGCCGAAATCGGTGGAAGCGCCGCCTTGGAGCATGAAAATTCTCAGGCGCAACTCGGTGTTGTTGATCCCTGTCGACCTTGCGTATTTGGGGCTAACCTATCGTAAACTGTAATTAAGACTTGAAGGATCGACACAGAACGGGAAGTGGACAATCAACACCGCACGCAGGTATAAATTTAGCTTATAACCTTATCGTGGTAACGATTTTCAGTTAAATGACCTCCGGCAAAGCCGGAGGCTTATTGGGTGAGCCCCTCAAAGGGGCCATTAAACCGTGAGCCGCCCAAGGCGGCTACAGTCCCAGTTTCATCTGGTCGTATCGCTCATCCTCTTCCTCTTGGTTACGGATGTATGTTCTAACCATCGTTTCATCAAGCCCCACTGTTGAGACAAAATATCCACGAGCCCAAAATACTTCGCCAGTGAAATTCTGCTCTCGCCCTCCGAAACGCCTTGCTATCGCTATCGCACTTTTGCCCTTGATGTAGCCCACCACATTCGACTCCGCATGCTTCGGCGGTATGCTGATGCACATGTGAACATGGTCTCCCATCAAGTGCCCTTCTACTATCTGCGCTTCCTTGTGCTTCGCCAGCTCCCGGAATACTTCCCCAAGGTGCTTGCGCAATACGCCGAATATCCACTTCTTGCGCTTCTTCGGGATAAATACTATGTGGTACTTACAGTCCCATCTCGTGTGGCTTAAACTCTGATATTCTTTCATCGTGAATCTCCATCTCTTAGTCGAGATTACAGATTCACACTCACCGTGGTATAGGTCAAACCTTTGTGAGTCCCCCGGCAGAGCCGGGGGTTTACCTCAGTGAATTACTGCTTGCCGATAGTTGTAATTACCTGGTCACAGATTTTTCACTGCAGAAAAGCGGAAGTTGACGACGTGCCACCGACACCTTTCGGATAGTCGTCACTCCACAAGCCCCTTGTATGCGAACTGTTTGGTGGATATATTCAATCCCCAGTTCAAGCGGCGCCCGCGAGAATTGGGTTTCAGCCCCTGGATCAGCATTCTTGCGAAGCGAGTCCGCTGGCATATTAGGGCCAACGGGTACTATCACTTTAACCGACTACTTCGGATTCTTTGCGCCGTAAAAAAAAATCATCGAAGGCAGTAATGCTGTCGGCTTTCGTCCAAACGCCCACTGCACCAGCGCCGGTGATGTGCTCGTCCTCATATTCGATATAGTCCTTGCCATCCAGGAGAACCTTGATCCGCTTACCCTGAAAGTCCACCCGAAGCTGGTGCCATGCGTTGCGAACAACAGGTGCATCGACGTATTTCAATGTTATGCGGTTACCCTTTTCAGTGTAATAGAGCGCTACGTTGTTCTCTAATGAATTGGCTCGCACGACATAGTAGTTATCTCCATTCTTCCAGCGCCATACGACACCACCCGCTTGGTCTTCTTTCCCGGAAATCGGCTTGAATCTGACTTCCACGAATCCATCGACTATCGAAGTGTCTTTCTTGATGCACCATGGAAACGCACCACTGCCAGACTGCTTGAGGACATTCGGTTTGCTCGGGGCTGACGCGTCCGCCTCAACAGACCACTTGAAACTGCCTCGTCCCGTAACGCCGGCAATCCAGCCAGCAGGGAGTGCGCCGGGTTTGTCCGCATCGAAACTCACTGATTCAGCATGTACGCTGATAGCCGTAACCATTAAGAATAGAGCGGGGAATATTTTTTTCATAATGCTCACTATCAGTCGTCGCTTGATATTTAGGCAGTTGCCGATCCCGTTATGTCTACTTTTTTGATGCAAGGGATTTGCCGGTCGGATTTATGATATGTCCACCACAACATGAACGCAATGCTTATGCTAAATCGCCTAGGTAGTTTGTCTAGCGACACGACAGTACGGTAGAGCAGGTTAAGTTAAGCCAACAAACGTCCGCTGCTGACTCAGCTGGCATTTACTTGGGTTTGGCGTGCGCCGGACGAAACACCTTGCATTGATCGGGATCGGATTCCAGGTACGCACCCTCGATCAGGTCGACGCAGTACGGGATCGCCGGAAATACCACATTCAGGCAGTCGTCGATCGCGGAAGGCCTGCCAGGCAGATTGACGATCAGGCTCTTGCCGCGTATCCCTGCAGTCTGGCGCGACAGGATCGCGGTGGGCACAAACATGAGCGAAGCGGTGCGCATCAGTTCGCCGAAGCCCTGTATCATCTTGCTGCATACAGATTCGGTAGCTTCTGGCGTCACGTCGCGCAACGCCGGGCCGGTGCCACCGGTGGTGACGATCAAGCAGCACCCTTCCACATCGCACAACTCGCGCAATGCTGCTTCGATCTGCGGCTGCTCATCGGGTATCACTTTTGACACCGCCTGCCACGGACTGGTCAGCACGCGCGTGAACCAGGCGTGTATCGCGGGGCCGCCCTTGTCTTCGTATTCGCCGCGACTGGCGCGGTCGGAGATAGTCACAATACCGATGCGTGCTTCCATCACCACTCGCCTCCCGCATCATTTTGAAATGCCGTGCCGTCCAGCAACTGCACCGTCACCCGGCTGTCTGCCGCCAGACCTTTGCTGGCTGCTGGCACGACCATCAAACCATCGGCTTCCGCCATAGAACTCAACATGCCGCTGCCTTGCGCACCCGTCGAAATGACCGCGTAGCCGTTCTCTTCCTTGCTCAGCATTACGCGCACGAATTCGGCTCGGCTATGCTTGTGCTTAACGTCGTGTGTCAGCCGTGCTGCAATGGTACGACGATAGATACGCACGTGCCCCATCATGCGGCGCAGCGCGGGCAATACGAATTGCTCGAAGCACACCATGCTGGAAACCGGATTGCCGGGCAACCCGAACACGAATGTATTCGCGGTGATGCCAAATGCAACCGGATGACCGGGCTTCATCTCTACGCGCCAGAATTTCATCTGCACACCCAATGCTTCCAGCGTCGGACGCACATAGTCATGCACTCCGACCGAGGTGCCGCCGGAGACCAGCAACACGTCGTACTGCAAACCACTTTGCAGTGCGCGATGCAATTCGTCCGGATTGTCGAGCGCGATACCGAGCAACACAGGCTGTATGCCCAACGTCTGTACTTGCGCCATTAAAGCGTAGCTGTTGGCATCAGGAATTTTGTTGGCATCGAAAGGATCATTCAATCCTTCCAACTCGTCGCCCGTGGAAAGAATAGCCACACGCGGCTGGCGATACACCGACACTTCAGCGCGCTTCACCATCGCCAGTAACCCGGCAACCCCAGGCGTAATCTCCGTACCCGCATGCAACACTACATCGCCTTTGCACATGCTCTCGCCGCGCAGCCGAATGTCGTTGCCGAGCTTCACCGCACAATTGATCTGAACTTGAGTGTCAGACACCGCTTGCGTATCCTCAACGCGAATCACCGCGTCCGCCCCTTGCGGCACAGGCGCTCCGATCATGATACGTGCGCACTGTCCTGCGGCCAACAATTTGGTCGGCATATCGCCCGCCTTGATGTCTTCAATGATCGCGAGCACAGCGGGCGCATTTTCAACATCCGCACCACGCAAAGCAAAGCCATCCATCGCCGATACGTCGTAGGGCGGCTGGTCGCGGTTGGCGAGGATGTCTCCTGCCAGCGCGCGCCCCAAGGATTGTTCAAGTTTGACGCTCTCAATGCCGAGCGACTTTACCGATTCCAATACGCACCGCTGCGCCGCTGCTACTGACAAATGCTCCATTACTTTACTTCCTCCCGATTCATTGCCCGCGCCACATCCTGCGGCGTATCCAGATCAAAAAAACTGCGCAGCTGTGGATCGACCTCCAGCAGATGTTCCTCTCTCACATAGCACACCTGCAATTTATCGAGCAGTGCACGCAGGCTGTGCTTTCCGCTGCCACCCAGGATTTCACGCACCACAACCAGACAACTTGTTGAATAGAACGCTGCCAGCGGTTGCGGTTGCCCCTGCACCATCGGCACCACAGCATGACAATTCGCTCGCTGCCCAGCAAGATATTCAATCACTGCCGGTGTGATGAACGGCATGTCGCAGGCCGCTGCGAATATCCACGGCATGGCGGCACGCTCCAATCCGGCAGCCAGTCCGGCCAGCGGACCGGTATGCAACGGGGAGTCGCAGACTTGCGGCATATCGCTTTCGGGCCGTGATTGGCGGACGCTGACAATGACTTCGGGAAAATTCTGTTGCATGACCGTCACCACGTGTTGCAGCAGCGTCTGTCCACCCAGTGTCAGCTTTGCCTTGTCTTGCCCCATACGCCGCGAATCGCCGCCCGCCAGCACGAGTGCGGTGCAATCCGTGATCATCTGCGGTTGAGTGTAAATTTCGCAATACCGGCAATGTCGTCGAGCGCGAAATGGGGGAGCTGCGGATAGACCTCGTCCATGTCCGTGACGATGGCAATCAGACCGTCTTCGATGGAGCAACGCGGCGGCTTGGCGCATTCGCGGCGCAGCACTTCGATCTTGGGCGTGGCGCACAACGAAAAGCCTTCCGCCAGCACCAGATCGGCCTCGCCCAGAAAACGCCGCGCCAGTTGCTCCGGCTCACGCCCTTCAGTCGCATCGGCGACCAGCTGCAACTTTGTGGTGGTCACCAACATGCTCAACACCGCACCGGCCTCCTTGTAGCGATAGCTGTCCTTGCCCGGTGTATCCAGCACCACCTTGTGATGCGCGTGTTTGATGGTTGCTACGCGCAATCCCCTTTCACTGAGTTCGCGAATGAGTTTTTCCACCAGTGTGGTTTTGCCGGAGCCGGAATGACCGACGATTGAAATGACTTTCATTGGTTATGAGTAGCTTAAATTTGGATGTTTTGATTGAATGAGAAATATTGTTCAAACCAATACGATTGGCAGCTATCGCCCCATTCAACATAGAGGCAATTGACCTGCAAGGTTATTATTGCGAAGGAACGATTGTCGTCCATGCTATGCCATGGCAATCATTTTTGCACCGGCGATGACAAGCACCACGGCGAGGAGTTTTTGGATCGTTGGATTGCCCAGACGTTTGCTACCATATTCAGCACCAACGAAGCCACCGACAACAGCAGCGACTGCCCAATAAGGCAATGCAGAAGGTAACGCTGGAACGGTAGTAATAACGCCCAGCAGACCGGCGATAGAATTGACGAGAATGAACGCGGCAGCGATGCCTGAGATGACCTTCACTTCGGCCCAACGAAAGAAGAGAAGCAGAGGACTCAAGAATATGCCGCCACCGACGCCGGTCAGACCGGAAAGAAAGCCAAGTACCGCACCGGCTACCAGCAGTATGGACAGATGGGGGAGCGAAGTAACAACCTGTGCTGGCTGATGCGCGGTGCGGTACGCACGCCACGCAGAGTAGATTAGAACAGCACCAACCAAAGGTTTATAAATGTGACTTGGCAGCGTCAAAGCACCACCAAGATAAGCAAATGGAATTGATGCAAGCGCAAACGGCCAGAACAAGTGCCAAGAAAATGCGCCCACGCGGTAATACTTGGCTGTTACGATGATGGCAACCAGGATGTTTAGCGTCAATGCAGTTGGCCTCATTACGGCTGGCGATACCCCAACAAACGCCATTGCGGCGAGATAGCCTGATGCGCCTGCGTGGCCAACCGAGGAATAAAGTAGAGCGGCAACAAGAATTAGTGCTGCAAGATTTATGTCTTCAAAGGGCATGTTTCGTCCTGGAATAAAGGCATAAAGTTAACTAGGCATAAAATATATCTGATAATCTTGCTTAGAATATCGCTCATGGATGCGGCACCACCCAGGAATCGCCTTGCGGCGTGATTTCTTTTTTCCAGATTGGCACGCGCTGTTTCAATTCATCGATCATCCAGCGGCATGCTTCCAGAGCAGCGACACGGTGTTCAGCACCCGCAGCGATGAAAACAATGTTGTCGCCGCCTTTCACCGTGCCGATGCGATGCACGATGCGCGCATCAAGCAAGCCGTATTTTTCTATGGCATCGCTGCGCAATTTGTTCATCTCGGATAGCGCCATGCTGTCGTAAGCATCAAAGCTGATCTCAGACACCTCGCGCCCCTCTGAAAAGTCGCGCGCGCATCCCAGAAACGTGGCAATGCCGCCCATGCGTTTGGAACTGGCCTTGAGCGCTTGAATTTCTTCGTCCTGGGAAAAATCTTCGTGTTGAATTTTGACGGGTGCTTGCATCCTACCCCCCCGAGAACTTGGCCATGAACACCACTTCGCTGTTGTCTGCCAGCGGAAAAGACATGTCGCGCACATGGTCACCATTGACCGCAGCGAAGCAGACAATTTCGAAGGCTTGCGGGTGTTGCTTTGATAATCCGTCGCGCAAATCCTGCAAGCGCACGCCTGAACGGTACTCGACTTGAATCGCATTACTGCCGATGCGTTCGGCCACTGGCCCGAAAAACAACACCTGGATCATTTTGCTTCCCCGCGTTTCCACACACCGCTCTTGCCGCCGCGTTTCTCTTCCAGTTGCACACACTCGATGCGCATGCCTCGATCTATTGCCTTGCACATGTCGTAGATGGTGAGCAGCGCGACATTGGCCGAGCATAGTGCTTCCATCTCGACGCCGGTCTGGCCGACGCAACTCGCGGTGGTGGCGACCTTGATGCCGACCCAGCCCTGCGCATCCGGTTCAAGTATCTCGCTGAATTTGACTTCAACGCCGGACAGGGCGATGGAATGACACATCGGGATGATGTCCGGTGTGTGCTTCGCTGCCATCACCGCGCCGACATCGGCAACGGTCAGCACGTCGCCTTTGGCAATCTTGCCTGTGCGGATGCGCTCCAGCGTGGCGGGCTGCATGCGCAACACGCCGCTGGCGATGGCGACACGCTGGGTATTGGTTTTTCCCGACACGTCTACCATGCGCGCACGTCCGGATTCGGAAAAATGGGTCAGCTCATTCATCTGTAATTTATTCTCAGCTCAAAAAGGGTATTGCCACGATCTGTCTGAGAAGTTCATACCTTCTTGATTGATCGCTCAAATGTCGGAGAGCCTGCTCAACCAGCCGCTCATCGTCAAATACAACGCTAATCCAGTTGCTTCGAAACCTTCTTGGCCTCGGTGCCTTTCATGAGCGTGATCTCTGCTATTGGGTGACCGGCATTCAAGGTCGGCATGACTCTTACCGCGCGATAGCCTGGGTTTGCCCTGACTGCGTCACGAACGGCCTTTTCGAGTGAGACTTTGGCCTTCGTAATGGCTTGGCTCTGTTCATTTGCAGTTTTGAGGTCGTCGCTGTCCGTGATCGTCTCAGCCTTCTTGATGCTGCCAGACTTGTTATCGACAATGACTTCGGAAAACTTTCCGCTTTTCGTGACATAGACGGACAGCTGAACGGCTCCATGTTCGAGTTCGAACTTCCCGGAAATCGGCTTGCCTTGTGCCTTACTAGCCTTGAGTCCTTGATCGAGTGACACGCTGACCGTCGAAAGCGATTGGGCCAACAGTGCCGTATCCGTTTCCTCTGCCCACGTCGGCAAAGTGACAGCAGCGCAAATTCCGGCAAACGCCAGCGCAATGATAAAGTTTTTCTTGCTCATTTTTCCTCCATTTTTCGTATGGCCGGAATTTAATTCGTCGAAGCAAACCTCCCGGCCATCGGTGTGCTTCGCGATGAAGATTTGCAATTTCAATTTATCTCAATTTAACAGGGGTTTCGCCACGATCTTTCGGTGAAGTTCATCCACCT
>Ga0315271_10001200_pt1 | contig 15550 bp, 16 predicted proteins | sample C3_top_MG_FD_204664 | JGI IMG/M metagenome (GOLD analysis project Ga0315271, IMG submission 204664) | Sediment microbial communities from Yellowstone Lake, YNP, Wyoming, USA - C3_top | ecosystem: Environmental > Aquatic > Freshwater > Lake > Sediment | place: USA: Wyoming | collected 2017-08-01 | reverse complement strand
CTGGTCGGGTATCGACCTTGGGGTAGATCACATGCGCCGGCATGACGCTGGCCAGCGCGGTGCCAAGCCAGTCGTAAGGTTTGGCATCATCGGCCAGAATGGCTTTGAGGCTGCGCTTATCCACCGGAATGTCGGTGTGTGAATCGGCCTTGACAAAGCCGTGCCCCGGAAAATGTTTGCCGCAGTTGGCCATGCCGCTTTGCAGCAAGCCGTGCATCAGGCTCTTGGCCAGCAGGCTCACCACGCGCGGGTCGCGGGCAAAGGCCCGGTTGCCGATCACGCTGCTCTCGCCAAAATCCAGATCCAGCACCGGGGTAAAACTCAAATCGACGCCGCAAGCGCGCAACTCGGCGCCCAGCACATAACCACAGGCGGTGGCGGCGCGCGCGGCGCGAAGGGCACCGCTGCCCTCGCCCGCCTTGCCGTCTTGCAGCCACAACTCGCCCAGGGCGCGCATGGGCGGCAAATGGGTAAAGCCGTCGGTCTTGAAGCGCTGCACCCGACCGCCCTCGTGGTCAACGCATATCAACAGGTCCTTGCGCACCTTCTTGATACTGTGGCACAGGGCGGTGAGCTGGTCGCGGCTCTGCCAGTTGCGGGCAAACAGGATCATGCCGCCCACCAGCGGGTGCTTGAGGCGCCGCTTGTCTTGTTTGCTCAAGCTCAAACCGGCAATGTCAATGATCAGGGGGGCGTGAAGGGTCATGATGGGCTGAATGAAAGAGGGTTAATGCGCATTGTCGCTTTTGATTTCCACCACGCAAAAACTCGCCGCGTAGTCGGTCTCATCGGTCACGCTGATATGGGCACTCAGGCCTTTGGCCTCGAACCAGCTTTTGAGCGCGCCGTGCAGCACGATGTGCGGCTGGCCGCTGGGCAGCTTGCCGACCTCGCAAAGGCGCCAGCTCATGGGCAGGCGCATGCCCAGACCGATGGCTTTGCTGAAAGCTTCCTTGGCGCTGAAGCGGGTGGCCAGGTAGCGCACCCCGCGCTCGGGCCAGCGCTGCGATCGCTGGTGCCAGGTGGCCAGCTCGGCGTCGCTCAAAATCCTTTGCGCAAAGCGTTCGCCATGGCGCGCCAAGCTGGCCTGGATGCGGCGCACATCGCAGATGTCGGTGCCAATGCCGTAGATCATTGGTCTGTCATTGCGAGCAAAGCGCGGCAATCCATGCAACCCAGAATCGCCACGTCGCTGCGCTCCTTTCCATGAACAGCCCCGTCATTGCGAACGCAGTGAAGCAATCCAGGACTTCCGCCTGCATGGACTGCCGCGCTTTGCTCGCAGTGACGAAGTCTCTGTTCAAGGTCCGTGAGCGGTATCAGACCGGATACGGCTGACTCGCGATGACGCTCACTCATGGCTTTCCTGCCTGAATGCAGCGCAGGTACTCCTTGACAGTGGCGCTGTAGCCCAGCTCCAGCGCATCGGCAATCAGCGCGTGGCCAATGGACACCTCGCTCACCCCCGGCACATGGGCGATGAAGGCGGTCAGGTTGTCGCGGTTCAGGTCGTGGCCGGCGTTCACTTCCAGGCCCGTGTCCAGTGCGGCCTGGGCAGCCTGGGCAAAATGCACCAGTTGCGCCGCCTGACCGGGCATGCCCCACGCCGCCGCGTAGGGCTCGGTGTAGAGCTCGACCCTGTCGGCCCCCACGGCCTTGGCAGCGGCCATGGCGTTTGCGTCGGCATCCATGAACAGGCTCACGCGAAGGCCCCAGGCGTGGGCCTGGTCGATCAGCGGCTTCAACACCGGCGCATCGGCCGGGAAATTCCAGCCATGGTCGCTGGTGAACTGGCCCTCGGTGTCGGGCACAAACGTGACCTGGTGCACCGGCAGTTGCTGTGCCACCAGTTGCCCCACCACGTCCATCAGGTTGTGCAGCGGATTGCCTTCAATGTTGAACTCGCGGTCCGGCCAGTCCTTGAGCAACTTGGCCAGCTCGGGCACGTCAGTGGCGCGAATATGGCGCTCGTCGGGGCGTGGGTGCACCGTGATGCCGTTGGCACCCGCCTGCAGGCACAGCGTGGCCGCGCGCGTGACGCTCGGGATACCCAGGTGCCGGGTGTTGCGCACCAGCGCGACCTTGTTGAGGTTGACGGACAGGGAAGTAGTTTTCATAAGCTTTGCAGATCGATCATCATTTGCCGGGTGCGAAGACTGGGCACCCCGCAATGGTAATTGAGCAGCGTGCGCAGCTGCGGTTTGAGGGCGCCGGCCACGTCGGCGCAGGCGTGCAACACAGTGGTCAGGGGCATGCGCTCACCCAGCGCCTGTTGCAGCGCCGTCCACTGGGCGCCGCTCAGGCTGCCGCGGTCAGAGGCATGGGTCTGGCGCAAACCACCCTCGGGCACCAGGCTGTAGCGTTCCTCGGGGTGCAGCACCAGCAGCGTCATGGTTTGCGCATCGAGCAGCGGCAGCAGGCCAATTTCACGCAGCAGCAGCAACTCGAAGGCGCGCAGGGCCGTCTCCAGCACATCGCCGTCTTCGCTGGCAATGAGTTGCACCACGGCGGCATAGACGTCGAACAGCAGCGGATGCGGGTCTTCGCGCGCCAGCAGCAGCATCAGCAGCTCATTGAGGTAATAGCCCGACATCAGCGCGTCACCCGTGGGCATGACGTGGCCGCCCTGCCATTCGGCGGCTTTGAGGGTTTTGATTTCAGCCTCGCCACCAAAAGCCAGGTGCAGCGGTTGCAGCGGCAGCAAGATGGGGCGAAAGCTTGAACTGGGCCGCTTCACGCCCTTGGCCACCAGCGCCATGCGGCCGTGGTTTCGGGTGAAGACTTCCAGAATCAGGCTGGTCTCGCTCCAGTCGTAGCGGTGCAGCACGAAGGCGGGCTCGTCAGAAATGCGTTGGGTGGCCATCAGTTGTGTTCAGTCCTTGGCACAGCTCAATCCAGCCAGCGCACCAGGTAATAAAGTCGCAAACCTTCTGAGGAACGCGACGGGCCCATCACCTCCACCGCATGCTGGTTGAGTTCAGGCCTGGCCCGGGCACGGGCTGCGGCTTCGTCAGCAAGCACTTCCACGCAGTTCTCGGGGAAGCGCTTGCGCGCGCCGCGCCTGACATGGGCGATGGCAAAACAAGCCTTCATCATTTGCGGCACGTCGGGATCGATGGTGATGCCATGGGTCATGACTGCCCCCTGAGAAGTTGAATATGCGCCAGCACGGGTTTGAACAGCGGCTCCAGATGCCTGCGCATCAGCGGCCCGACGGCCGTGGTCTTGTTCAGAATCGGTGCGGCATCGGCATGGCTCAAGCGCCCCAGCGCCACCATGGCCAGCGCCTCGAGCTGCAGGTTTTCAGGCCAATCACCCTGAATAACCAACGCATCGGCGCCGCAAAAATAGCGCCCCAGAATGTCCAGCATGAGATAAACCGCCTCGGCTGCCGGTGGTTTTTCGAGCACCAGCGCGGACGCACGCAAGAAACTCTGGCCACTGCCACCGTAACAGCGCACAAAGCGTTGGCCCCATGGGTCGCCAGCGGCAGCGCTTTGCGCCAGAGGTTGGGGTATCGGGCGCTCGGTCTCGGCAGGCAAATCATCCGGGCGAAGTTCCAGGAAACCCAGGAAATAGTGGGGCCGATGTTTGGCCTTGGCCCATAACTGGGCGCCTTTTGCCGGGTCGAGAAAGCCAGCGCCCACCACGGCGCGCACTGAGTTCATGGCCTGGATCGGGTCTTCGTCAAACGGCAGGTGCTCGATCAGAAAATCGGCCAGCACCTGGCCCATGGAGCCGGTGCGTACCAGCGCGTGGCTGAGCATGTAACGCGCAACGTCCATGGTCGGCAGCGCCCACCAGGCGCGGCGCGCCAATTCATCACTCAAGGTGGGGGCCTGCGCCACGGACTTCACCGCCTCGGGCTCGCCCAACAGCAACATCGCCTGCAGATTTTTGGCGCTGGACTGGCCCATGCTGGTCCAGCGCATCAAATGCACCGGGTAGCCGCCAGGCGAGCCCATGGCGTGGCCGCCAAGCAGTTCGCGCACGCGCTGCACATACAGGTCGGTGCGGCAATTGCGGTGCAGCACCACCTTGGCCTCGCCTTGGGCTGTCAGCGCATGGAGCGTCATCGCACCTTCGTCGATGCGCACGGCATGCACCTCACCGGCCAGCAGCACATTCAGGCGCAAATCATCTTCGGGTGAAAGTTCGTTGGCCATGTCAGTTAAGTTGAATGCGCTGGCCCCAGGGCACGGCTGCGCTACCCTTGACCAGCCACAAAACCGGAAAGTTGGGCGGCACCCGTGGCATGTCACCTTGCGCATCGGTGAAATACACCAGGGCATCAGGGTGCGCGCCTTGCCGCTCGATCCAGTCGAACACCGGCGCAAAGGCAGTGCCCCCGCCGCCTTCGAACTTGCGTGGCAGGCGAAATTCTTCCCAGGGTTCTGTCACCCAGGGTGCATCTGTCGCCAGCGCCGCATCGCAGGCAAACAGGGTCATGCGCACCGGCAGACTGCCCTTGATGGCATTGAGTTCGCCGACAAACCGGGCCAGGTCCGCATCCTCGATCGAGCCCGAGGTGTCCAGCGCCACAAATATGTCACCGGCATGGCTGCGCAAGCTCGGAAAAATGGCGTCGCCACCCATTTCACCCGTGCGTCGTGAGGGACGCAGCCAGGTGTAGTCGTCACGCGCAGCTTGCGACAAATACAACGCCAGTGCAGCGCGCCACGACACCTGTGGCGCCAGTGCGGCATCGGCCAGCCGCGCCATCCCTCCCGAGAGTTTGCCCGCTTCACGCGCGCGCTGGGCTGCAGCCGCCAGGTGGCGTTGCCATTGCTGCTGCAGGGTTTCCTTTTGCCCGGCGGTCAAGGGAGGCGGCGGGCTGTCTTGTGTTGCTGTGTCACTTGGCGCATCAGCCGCACCCGCCATTTCAGCTTTGGCACCGCCCGCGTCGGGGTCAGTGTCCTGCGCGGCGCTGGCGCCCTGGTTGCCGTCTTTGGGCGAAGCGTCGCCACCGCCACCCTGGCCCCGGGCGTCGCGGTCGCCGCTGCCACCCTGCCCGCCTTCATCATCGTCCCACAGATGCTCGTCCAGGGTCTCGTTGTCGAGACTGTCGTCCAGGCAGGGATAAATTTCTTCGGCCGCCATGCCGCGGTAAAGATCGAGCACTTGCGCACCCAGCGGCGGTTGCAGGCCCTCGTCGATCAGCAGCGGGTTGATGGCGAAGTCGCAGGCCAGGTCCCACTTGCGCTGCACCCGGCTGCCGCGCCGTGCGAAATGGCCCAGCGCGCAGTGCAGCGCCTCGTGTGCCAGGGCAAACTGCGCTTGTGCCATGCCCAGCGCATCAATCCACTGGGGGTTGTAGTACAGCTTGCGTGCATCGGTTCCGGTGGTACGGCACCAAGCGCCAGCCTCAACCAATGGCAGGCGCAAGACCAGCGCGCCAAGAAAGGGTTTGTCAAGAATCAGCCGGGTGCGCGCGGCGGCAAGCTTGGCCGCCGCGGCCTGACGCATGGCCTCGGTCAGCGGGCGTTCTGGCCTGGCTGGCGCACCGGCCACAAAGCCCAGTCCGTGGCTACTCGTAGAGGATGACGTCGGCAACGGCATTGGCCCAACCCGAAAACTGCGGCACGGCAAACAGGGCGGAGCCAATGCCGCGGTGCATGTCAGACACCAGCATCACACCCATTTCCTTGAGCGGCAGGCGCCGGGCGTAATCGAGGATGTGACCCCACACCTCTCGCGCCTCGGGTTTGCCCTTGACCCGCAAGGCGCGCCCGGCCAGCGCGGCGGCCACGGCGTACTGCAGGTCAATTTCGTCCGGCACATCCGCCTCGCGCCCCTCGGCGATGGCATCGAGGTCGGGCAGGCGGTCCAGGCTGTCGATGAAGGCGGCGCATTCGACACCGGCGGCCTGGCCGACACAGGCGCTCAAGGCCCCGACCAGCAGTTGCGGGCTGTCACCAAATTTTTGCAGGGCGCGGTGGGCGAATTCCCACGAGCGCGGGCTCGGGAAAGCCATTTCCCCGACCAGCGTGCGTGCCGCATCAAAGGCAAACAGCAGCTCGGGCTTGAAGCGCAAAAACGCAATCAGACGCTCGTCAATGCTGTGGGCGTAGGCCCAGGCGGCCCAGTCGTCGAGGTTGACCGTGACTTCGAAATGCGAAAAGCGGTTGGCCAGCGGTGCCGGCATGGCGTAAGTCACGCCGCGGTCGCCCTGGCGGTTGCCCGCTGCAAAGATGACCCAGCCGTCTGGAATGCGATAGTCGCCCAGGCGGCGGTCCAGAATCAATTGGTAGGCAGCTGCTGACACCGCCGGGGGCGCCGAGGTGATCTCGTCAAGAAACAGCACACCGCGCGGGCCGTGCCTGGCTGCATCGGGCAGCAGCACTGGCACCGCCCACTGCACCACATCGCCGACCCGGAACGGGATGCCGCGCAGGTCAGAGGGCTCCATTTGCGACAAGCGGATGTCAATCACCGGCGCCTGATGGCGCGCGCCAATTTGCGCCACGATTTGCGACTTGCCCACACCCGGCGGCCCCCACAACATGACCGGCGTGTGGTGGCCTTCAGCGGTGCTGAGGAATTCGCGTTCGAGGATCAAGGTCAGCTGGGCGGGGCGCATCGGCAGGCACTGAAGGTAAGTTCTCAGGTTTCAATGTATCGAAATATAACCTGAGCTGAAAGTATGCCGATTTGTCAGCGATACATTTCGTTACCATTCAAGGTCTAGCCGGGCAGCTTCATTGCCCAATCAACGCGCGCATGGTGCGTATGGCAGGGTCAGGCAGTCCTGAATTTTTCCCAGCAAGGTCTTGCACTCAAGTTTCAAATTGTCCAGCAGAGAACTTCGGCTGATGAAGTACGGAATCCGTGTGCCGCGGTGCTCGACCGCTTCCCCGACTTGTTGAAAATGAATGCCGAAACGGCGCAGCTGACGCGCCAGTCGGGGCTCCATCATGGCGAACACACCATCGAGCCCCTTGTTCAGCCCCATGGCCGTGATCGCCAGATAGAGCCCGAGGGCGATGGAAGGAAAAAGCTGCCTCGCATCGTCTTGCCTGGTGTCGATTTTTTCGCGCACGACAGTCGTCGCACCGGTCTCATGCCGGGAGCGACGAAAGTTCCCGGTAATGGCCAGACGGGAAATCTCGCCATACCTTTTGCGACCGGTTTCCTCTGATTTGTCAAATGACCAACGCAGCGACTTGCCACAGACCTGCTCAAACGGAAAGCCAAGTTCGGGCGCGTGACAGTCAGACAGAATCAACCGAACACAACCGACATAGGTCTGGCTGGGCTTGTGCAGCAGGAGGCAGTGCATCGAGTTGTTGTCGAAAGCATCCTGCTCAAGCTGGTTGGCGCGGTGCGGTTCATAACCCAGCTCCTCGCAATACACCTGATGGCGTATGCGGAAAACCTTGTCAAGCATGTCATTTTTAGTGGCGGGAACAATGTCGAAGTGCGTTTGAAAGAGGTCTGCAAGGCTCAAATTGTTCATGTCTGAATTTGGGGATTGGCGCTTTGGGATGACTGCGCCGTTTGGGTGGTTCAATAGGGCATATCAACAAGTCGAATCGTCTGCTTGGGCAATCCGTGCAGTTTAAGGCTCACGCGGGCGGCTGCGTGAGCCAAGTTGTAAGCGGACGTTACATAGCAGCGATGGCCTTCCAGACGCGCTCATCTATTCGTAGCCAAACGAGCGCACGCGCGCTTCGTCGTCGGCCCAGCCGGAGCGCACCTTGACCCACATCTCGATGAACACCTTGCAGTCAAACAGCTTTTCCAGCTCGACGCGCGTTTCCATGCCGATGCGCTTGATGCGCTCGCCCTTGTCGCCGATCACCATGGCCTTGTGGCCGTCGCGCTCGACCACGATGGTGGCGGCAATGCGCAGCAGGCGTTTCTGGCCTTTTTTCTGGGGCGGTTCTTCCTCGAACTTGTCGATGATGACGGTCGAGGTGTAGGGCAGTTCGTCCCCGGTCAGGCGAAACAGTTTTTCGCGCACCATCTCGGCGGCCATGAAGCGCTCGCTGCGGTCGGTGAGCTCATCGGCGGCATACCACCAAGCTTGCTCGGGCAGGTATCTGGCGCAGATGTCGAGCAAACGGTCAACATCCTTGGCGTTCTTGGCCGACATCGGCACAAACTCGGCAAAGGCGTATTTTTCCTGCATGGTCTGCAGCCAAGGCGCGATGTCGCCACGGCGGTGCACGTTGTCGAGCTTGTTGGCGATCAGCAGTGTGGGAATGTTCTTGCCCAGCAGCGCCAGCACGCGCGCGTCGGCCGGGGTGAAGCTGCCGGCTTCCACCACAAACAGGATCAGGTCCACATCGGCCACCGCGCCCACCACGGTCTTGTTGAGCGATTTGTTCAGCGCATTGCCATGCAGCGTCTGGAAGCCTGGCGTGTCGACAAACACGAACTGGGTCGCGCCCACGGTGTGCATGCCAGTGATGCGGTGGCGCGTGGTTTGCGCCTTGCGCGAGGTGATGCTGATCTTTTGCCCGACCAGCGCGTTCAGCAGCGTGGATTTGCCCACATTGGGCTTGCCCACAATGGCGATCAGGCCGCAGCGCTGTCCCGCCACAGGAGCCTCGGTGGCACCGGCCGGACGCATGTCGCGGCGCATGCCCGCCAAAAGATCTTCCAGGTTGTCCTGCACCTCAACGCCTGTCGTTGTTGCGTCAGATACTGTTTTTTTGCTTGTCTTCATCAATTCACCGTTGTTTTCAAAATTTGCAGCATCGCCGTCGCCGCCGCCTGCTCGGCAGCCCGTCGCGAGCCGCCAATACCGCGCTCGGCACGCTTGAGTTCGAGGATTTCGCATTCCACATCAAAGCTCTGCTTGTGCGCCGCTCCCAGGGTCGCCACCACCCTGTAACTGGGCAATTTCATGCGACGACCTTGCAGCCACTCCTGCAGTTCGGTTTTGGGGTCTTTGCCAATGGCATCCATCCCGGGGTTGATTTGCACCGCCTGGTACAGGCGCTGCACCAGCGCTTGCGCCGCCGCAAAACCGGCATCCAGATAGACTGCGCCAATCACGGCTTCGAGGGCGTCGGCCAGAATCGAGGGTCGCTTTTGACCGCCTGAGCGCAGCTCGCCCTCGCCCAGCAGGATCACCTCCGGCAAGCCCAGCGAAACCGCCAACTTGTGCAGGGTGTCCTGCTTGACCAGATTGGCCCTCACCCTGGACAAATCGCCTTCAGGCAGATTTTGCAAGCGCCGGTACAGCATGTCGGCCACCACCACGCCGAGCACCGAGTCGCCCAAAAACTCAAGGCGTTCGTTGTGGTCAGCCGAAAAACTGCGGTGCGTCAGTGCACGCTTGAGCAAACTGGCATCGACGAACGGGTGCTGCAAACGCTGCTGCAGTGTTGCCAACCCCGCATTCAAACCCTCAACCGGGTTTTCAATTCGACTGGCCACTGTACTTGAGGGTCAGGAAGGCGGGGCCCACCAGGTGAAATTCGCGCTGATAGGCAAAGCGGACCACCACCTTGTCATCTTCCTTGGTCACATCGAGGTCTTTGGCGGTGATCGAACTGATAGCGTCAATACTCGCGGCCCGGTCGAAGATCATGCGCACTTCAGGGACCGTGTTGCCCTCTTTGGCTTTGTTCACCGTCTTGAGTATGGTCTGGTATTCGATCACGGTGGGCACCACCTGGGCGGCAATCACGCCGGTCACGGCCACCAGGCCTCCCACAAAAAGCAGGCCAATCAAGGTCATGCCACGCTGGCTGGATTTGATAGCAGAAGTCATGTGAGTCTCCAGGTCAATTGAAAGAGCCGATGCGCTTGAGGTTGCCAAAATTCATCCAGATAAAAAAGGCCTTGCCGACGATGTTTTTGTCTGGCACAAATCCCCAGTAGCGCGAATCCAGCGAATTGTCGCGGTTGTCGCCCATCATGAAGTAATGGCCCTCGGGCACCTTGCACACCACGCCTTCAATACTGTAGCGGCAATTGGCCTTGAATTCAAATTCATCAGCGCCGGGAATGAAGGCGGGCCGCGCCGGATCGTTGAGCAAACGATGCGTATGGGTGCCAATGGTTTCTTCAAACTGCGGGAAATAGCGCATGGTGTCCTCGTCGAAAAACTCGGGCATGGCGTTGGTTGGCAGCGGCTGGCCGTTGATGGTCAGGCGTTTGTTGAGGTAGGCAACCTCGTCGCCAGGCACGCCAATCACGCGCTTGATGTAGTCCAGGCTGGGCTTGGGCGGGTAGCGAAACACCATCACATCACCGCGCTGCGGTGGCGTGCCTGAGGTGATCCTGGTGTTAAGCACCGGCAGGCGCAAGCCGTAATGGAATTTGTTGACCAGAATCAGGTCGCCCACCCACAACGTCGGAATCATCGAGCCCGACGGAATCTTGAAGGGCTCGAACAGGAACGAGCGCAGGATGAAAACGCCGATGATCACCGGAAACAGCCCCGCCGTCCAGTCCAGCCACCAGGGCTGCGCCAGGATGCGCTGCCTGGCCTCGGTGACATCGCTGTCCACCTTGGCGATGCCCATTTTGCCGAGTTCGGTGTTGCGCGCCGTGGCTTGCGTCTCCAGGGCGGCTGCCGCTTGTTGCCGTTGCGGCAAAAAATAGAAGCGCTCGGCCAGCCAATAGATGCCGGTCACCACCGTGGCCAGAAACAGCAGCAGCGAAAAGTTGCCTTCGAGCTGGCCAAAATACCAGGCCCCCACATAAGCGGCAAAGGCCGCCAGAATCACCCCGGTTAACGCCTGCATCATGCATCCACCTTCAAAATGGCCAGGAAGGCCTCTTGCGGCACTTCGACCGAACCAATTTGCTTCATGCGTTTCTTGCCTTCTTTTTGTTTCTCAAGGAGTTTGCGCTTGCGCGAAATATCGCCACCATAGCACTTGGCGATCACGTTCTTGCGCAGCGCCTTGATTGTCTCACGGGCAATCACGTTGGACCCGATGGCGGCCTGAATCGCCACGTCGTACATCTGGCGCGATATCACCTCGCGCATCTTGGCCACCACGGCACGCCCGCGGTACACCGACTGCGAGCGGTGCACGATGATCGACAGCGCGTCGACCTTTTCACCGTTGAGCAAGATATCGACCTTGACCACATCGGCGGTCCGGTATTCCTTGAATTCATAGTCCATCGAGGCATAACCGCGCGAGACACTTTTGAGCTTGTCAAAAAAGTCCATCACGATCTCACCCAGCGGCATGTCATAGGTCAACACCACCTGGCGGCCCTTGTAGGCCATGTTCATCTGCACGCCGCGCTTCTGGTTGGCCAGCGTCATCACCGGGCCGACGTATTCCTGCGGCATGTAGAGGTGCACGGTGACGATGGGTTCGCGAATTTCCTCGAGCCGGCCCTGGTCGGGCATTTTGGACGGGTTTTCCACCATCTTGACCGTGCCGTCGGCCTGCACCACCTGGTACACCACGCTGGGGGCGGTGGTGATCAGGTCCTGGTCGAACTCGCGCTCCAGCCGTTCCTGCACGATCTCCATGTGCAGCAGGCCCAAAAAGCCGCACCTGAATCCAAAACCCAGCGCCTGCGACACTTCGGGCTCGTAGTGCAGGGACGAATCGTTGAGCTTGAGCTTTTCCAGGCTGTCGCGCAGGCCCTCGTACTGGTTGGCCTCAGTCGGGTACAGCCCGGCAAACACCTGGGGCTGGATTTCCTTGAAGCCAGGCAGGGGCTCACTGGCGGTGGCCGCTGCGCCCCCCGTACCCGAAACGATCTTGGTGATGGTGTCGCCCACCTTGGCTGCCTGCAACTCGCGAATGCCGGCAATGATATAGCCCACCTCACCTGCCTCCAGCGCCTGGCGCGGCTCATTGGCGGGGGTGAAGACCCCCAGGCTGTCGGCGTTGTAAGTGGTTTCGGTGGCCATCATCTTGATGCGCTCACCCTTGGCCAGGCGGCCATCAACCACGCGCACCAGCATCACAACGCCCACATAAGAGTCAAACCAGCTGTCAATGATCATGGCGCGCAACGCGCCAGCCGGGTTGCCCCTGGGTGCCGGGATCCTGGCCACCACCGCCTCCAGAATGTCGTCGATGCCCAAGCCGGTTTTGGCCGAGCAGGCGATGGCCTGCGAGGCATCAAGGCCGATCACATCCTCGATTTCAGACTTGGCGTTGTCCGGGTCGGCATTGGGCAGATCCATTTTGTTCAGCACCGGCACCACTTCCACGCCCAGATCGAGCGCGGTGTAGCAATTGGCCACGGTCTGTGCTTCCACGCCCTGGCTGACATCCACCACCAGCAAGGCACCCTCGCAGGCCGACAGCGAGCGGCTGACTTCATAGGAGAAGTCGACATGGCCAGGCGTGTCGATCAGGTTCAGGTTGTACACCTTGCCGTCTTGCGCCTTGTAGTGCAGCGCCGCCGTTTGCGCCTTGATGGTGATGCCGCGTTCTTTTTCGATGTCCATCGAGTCGAGCACCTGAGCTTCCATTTCGCGCTCCTGCAAGCCGCCACAGCGCTGGATCAGGCGATCGGCCAGCGTCGACTTGCCGTGGTCAATGTGGGCAATGATGGAGAAATTTCTGATGTGTTGCATCCAGGAAAACCGCTTCAAGTAATTGATTGGCAAACAGAAAAAAGGGCGCGTTCCAGAGAGACGCGCCCCGAACCAAACGGATTGGCTACACCAAAGTCAAGTGACCTATTGTAATTAAGTCAAAGTCGGCCCAATTACTCGTTGAAGCGGATCACGGTGTACTGGGCCCACTCACCGCGGCGAAAAAGAATGTTGATGGGTTTGGTTTTGTCGAGCCCTGCAACCAGTTTCTCGAAACCGGCCACGCTGTTCACAACCACATTGGCCACGGACATGATCACGTCGCCTTCACGCAAACCCGCGCGCGCGGCCGCGCCAGAGGCGGCGCTGACCTGCACGCCACCCTTGATCTTCAATTCCTTTTTGACATCGGCAGGCAGTTCAATCAAGTCAAGACCCATCGCTAGGGCCATTTTGTTTTCGTTGGTCTTGGGGGCTTTTTCCGGCGCCTTGGCGACTTCTTTTTCGGCCTCGATCTCGGCCACGGTCACCGTCAGATCCTTGCTGGCGCCCCGGCGAAACACGGTCAGGGCGCTCTTGCTGCCCGGCTTGGTGGCGCCCACCATGCGCGGCAGGTCGCTCGATTTTTCAACTTTTTTGCCATCGAACTTGATGATGATGTCGCCGGCCTCGACCCCCGCCTTGTCGGCCGGACCATCGGTCTCCACGCCGCGCACCAACGCGCCATAGGGTTGGCCCAGGCCGATGGACTCGGCCACTTCCTTGGTCACCTGCTCGATTTGCACGCCGATGCGGCCCCGTGTGACGCGACCGGTCGCGCGCAGTTGCTCGCTCACGCGCACCGCCTCATCCATCGGGATGGCAAACGAAATGCCCATGGAACCGCCCGAACGCGAGTAGATCTGGCTGTTGATGCCCACCACCTCGCCGCGCATGTTGATCAGCGGGCCGCCCGAGTTGCCCGGATTGATGGCCACGTCGGTCTGGATGAAGGGCAGGTAGTCGCCGGTGTCGCGCTGCTTGGCGCTCACAATGCCGGCCGTCACGGTGTTCTCCAGGCCAAAGGGCGAGCCAATCGCCATTACCCACTCGCCCACTTTGAGGCGGTTCACATCACCGACCTTGACGGCGGGCAGGCCGGTGGCCTCGATCTTGACCACGGCCACGTCGCTGCGCTTGTCGGCGCCGATGATTTTGGCCTTGAATTCACGCTTGTCGGTGAGGGTGACGATGACTTCATCGGCGCCATCGACCACATGGGCATTGGTCATGACCATGCCGTCCGAGGTCAGAATAAAGCCGGACCCGACACCGCGCGGCTGCTCCTGCTGATTGGGTTGTCCATGCCCGGGCGGCAGACCCGGACGCGGCCCATTGGGCACATTGGGGATGGGCAAGCCAAATCGGCGGAAAAATTCGAGCATGTCCGGGTCCAGTTGGCCCGACGGATTTTGCCGGGGACTCACCTTTTCAAGGGTGCGAATGTTGACCACGGAAGGCCCGACCTGCTCGACCAGATCGGTAAAGTCGGGCAAGGTGCGCACCTGGGCGACTGCCGGGGTGACCGGCAACATCAAGGTGGATGCCGTGACCGCCATGGCCACGCTCAGGACACCCGCATGCAAGCTTTTTAAGTTGAATTGAAACATCATCGGCCTTTTAAAAAAAACATACACGAACATAGAGACTTATTGTTTTCTTTCAAGACCCTTGGCAAAAATGGCCAGGGTCTGCGTGGGGACTTCGCCCACGGCGGTGATCCACCAGGGCCCCAGTCGATGCGTCAGCATGTGGGTGGCGCCCATTTCATACTGTTGGTGCCGAACCATTTTGCCGTGCTGCGCGACATCGAATGGCTCAATAAACAAAGACACCGAGGCCAGGCCGTCCGAAAAAACCCACTGCAAGGTGCTGCCTTGCCCAGCTGAAGGATCAGCGTTGACCCGTTTGTGGCATGCCATGGACTTGAAGCCAGGCACCTGGGCCTTGAACAGCCAGCCTTCCTGCGCCGCCGTGGTCTTGATCATTTCGGGTTGATGAACCTGGTAGCCCGCGGTGTCGTCCATCAGAGCGGCCAGTTGGGCCATGTTGACGGGTTCGCCCAATTTCAATTCAGAAAAGGCGGCCTGCTCCAGCACGCCCTGGGCGGCATCAAGCGTTTGCAGTTTGACCACGACGCCGGTCTCACGTTCGGTCCAGACCCTGTAGCCAAAACGCAGCGCATCGACCGGCAGCAGTTGCACCACATCCGAATCGAGGCCGGCAACGCGTTGGCGCCCCAGCACTTTCAGGCGGTAATACTGCGCGATCGAGGAGTCGGCCCGGTTCAGCGAATTGGGAAACAAGCCGAGCGCATCACGGGTTTCGGAAATCACCACCCGGCGCTCCGGCAAGAACGTCATCACCCGGTCGTTGCGACGAAAGGTGCTGCGCGCCGTTCCGGTCAGGGCATCGACGCGCTCGATTTGCTGCTGGCCATCACAGACATGCCAGATGCGCGACGACGACATGCTGTCGCCGGCGGTCACCACAAAGGTGCCCACATAGGACCGCGAGCGGGCAGCGTCATGCAGGCGCATCAGCCAGTGGCTGAGCGCGGCATCATCGCCCTTGCTGGCCTGCGTTTTGGCTGGTGGCGGCTGACCCCCGTCTTGCGCCCAGGCCCCAGCGGCGTTGACCGCCAGGCCCAGGGCCAGCAAGGCAGACAGCAGACGGCTCAACGCGAACCCTCCTCGAAGGTGGCATTGCGCAAAAAGCCCGTGGGCATTTGCAGCGCAGAGGTGCCGCCAAACTGGCGATGCGCCGCCAGCAGGGCGTCGAGTTTCGGGTCGCGCAGCATGACGGGTGGCGAACTCATGGCCAGTTCACCCGTGCCGGCATTGGCGCTCAAGGGTGCCGTTGGCAAGCTGGTCATGGCATTCGCAGGCGCGCTCGACTGGGCCAATTGGGTTGCGGCGGATGGATTCGCGACGGGCGCAGATGCCTGTTGCCCGCCCTGGAAACCGGCACCCTGAAAACCTTGCCAAGCGATGACGCCGACCATGGCCACCGAGGCCAAACCGACGACCAGTCGCC
>Ga0315271_10001199_pt1 | contig 15550 bp, 15 predicted proteins | sample C3_top_MG_FD_204664 | JGI IMG/M metagenome (GOLD analysis project Ga0315271, IMG submission 204664) | Sediment microbial communities from Yellowstone Lake, YNP, Wyoming, USA - C3_top | ecosystem: Environmental > Aquatic > Freshwater > Lake > Sediment | place: USA: Wyoming | collected 2017-08-01 | reverse complement strand
CAGACCTCGTTGGGCGCCTCGCTGCGGCGCACAACAACGTATCCGGAGCCACCTGCCTTCACGGGGGTCGCCGCGTCGAGCGGGAAGCCGTCCAGTCGACCGAGTGACGTCGTCATATTCTGACGGTAGCAGGGCTGCCACGGCTGATCTCGGCATGTGCACGACGCCTGTTCGAGGTCACGCATCAGAGTGGAGTGCAAGAACGACTCGGCTGGCGAGGCCGTGCCGCGGCCAGCTGGCGTCAGCGACCGCGCAGCACTCCTCGGGGCGCGCGGCCGTAGTGCACAGTCGTGGGCAACCGGCGACGCCTGTCACCGGATCTGCGAGGAGGCGAAGCAGTTCAGGCGTGCTGGTCGGCGACCAGGTCTGGTTGAACGGACCAGTCGGCGGGAGCGTCGTCGGTGTCGGCGTCGGCGATCGCCTTGGTCTGCTGCACCTTGCTCGGCTTGTGGTGCTGCGGGGCGTACACGGTGTAGACCTGCATCGGCTCGTCGCCGATGTTGGTGATGTTGTGCCAGCTGCCGGCCGGCACGAGGATGCACCAGCCGTCGGTGACCTCTTGGTCAAAGGTCAGGTCGTCCTTGGCAGGTCCCATCTGGGCGCGGCCGTGACCGCGGTCGAGTCGAATGAACTGGTCGGTCTCGCCGTGCTTCTCCAAGCCGATGTCACCGTTGACCGGAATCGACATGAGGGTGACCTGCAGATAGGTGCCGCTCCAGGCCACGGTGCGGTAGTTGGGGTTCTCGAGCGTCTCGGTCTCCAAGTTGAACGCCTGGGGACGGGGACCGATGTCTGCAATGCTCATGATTTGACACTAGCCCTGCGCGGACCGGGATTCTCAGATCCGGTGGCCCGCCCGCGGCATTTCAGGTCCGCTCCAAAGCGTCGTTCATCACCGAGACCGTCTTCAGCCACCCGAGCAAGCTCGCGCTGATCCGCGATGCCCGGGACGCGGGGTACCTGCTGACCCAGCACGTTGTCCTGGTTCCCGTGGGCCTCACCGTGGCACGGGTGGGGGACCGGGTCCGCCGTGGCGGGCACGCGGTGCCTGGAGACAATCCGCGAGCGATACCAACGACTCTGGGCCCTAGCCGCTCAGATCCCGGTGTTGGCCGAGCGCTCCTACGCACATACGACCACAGCCGAGTAACGACGCCGCTCCGCTTCGTCGCCGGTTGCAAATGTGGCGAGCTCGTCGGCTCACCTGCCGGGCCCGCCTGGGCACAAGACGAACTCACGTCCTGACCGGAGGACTGGGTGAGGCGTTCGTGTCGTGCGACGTCGTCACGCGGGTTTGTGCGGGTTGTCTACCGTGCGGAGCTTCGGCTCGAGCCGAAGGCGGCGCTGGGCAGGTCGCGCTCGTCGTCGAGCAGAGCGGCGATGACGCGCGCGGCCACGGGATCGGGGTCGAGGCCGGGGGGCAGCCTTGGTGCCGTCCCGGCCAGCGGTCGTTGAGCTAGACCGGTCTCGGTGTGCGGAGGCCGTGCGTCGAGAAGGCGGACCCCGGCTCGGCGCAGTTCACGGCTGGCGGCGGCGTCGTATGCGGTCAGTGCCGCCTTCGACGCGGAGTACGCGGCCATACCGGCGGTGGGGTGCTCGGCGACGATCGCACTGAGGTGAACGACGAAAGGTGAGCGGCCGTCTCGGGCTGACTGTGTCAAGTGGGGCAGGGCAGCCCGCAGGAGCCGGATGGGTGCCAGTGTGTTGATCAGGAACAGATCGGTGAGTGCCTCGTCGGGGAGGTCACCCAACGGGCCGAACGCGACGACACCGGAGGCGACTACCAGACCGTCGAGGCGGCCGTAGGCCGCCACGGCGACTGCCTCGGCGCGATCGGCTGTTTCCGGGTCGCGCAGGTCGCCGGTCACCAGAGTCGCATCAAGTCTGAGTGCCTCCAGTCGACTGATGTTGCGGCCCAGGAGCGTGAGGTGCGCGCCTTCCAGGGCGAGGCGGCGGCTGATCGGCACACCGAGCCCACCGGTGGCACCGGACACCAGAACGGACAGGCCGCGCAAGGAAGGCATTGTCCGACTGTGTCAGCCGTCGGCGTGGTACGCCTCTCGAAGTCGGCATTGGCGTTCCGGTTGACGTCACCGATGCACGGCGGACCGTGGCCACCATCGCCTGGGGCCACACCCAACCTGGGACAAAGACCGCGGGCGAGGCTGATCGGCAGCGGCGAGACCTGAGGCAATCGCTCGTCATCGCAAGGGCAGTCGCGGAGGACAGGCGCGAGACCCGTCCGCTCACTTCCCGGCGAGGAGCAGGAGCCCGGTCGGGGCTAGGAGCAGCGCAGCTGCTGAGGCGAGCATCATCAGGCGCACCCGGGGGGGCAGCGGGCGCGGGTCCTGGAGCAAGCGGGTCGCCCGGGTTGTCGTGGGGCCCGCGTGGACGGCCAACGAGCCTCGGGGGACCGCTGCTGCGCCGGTCCGTGCCAGCGCGTGGGCCAGCGTCCGTCGACCGGCGGTTCGGGCGGCGACGTCGTCAGCGTGCATCTCGACGAGGTCGTGGACGGCGGTGTGGGCAAGGTTCGTGCCCGGCAGCCACGGGAGCGCCTGGCGCCAGGCGACGAAGGGCAGCAGGTAGAGGTGGTGGCGTTCGGTGAGGTGCGCATTCTCGTGCGCGATGACGGCCGCGGTCTCGGCCTCGTCGAGCTCGGACACGAGGCCTTCGGACAGGACGATCATCGGTCGGTCACCGGGGATGCAGAACGCGACCAGGTCGGCGACGTCGACGAGCAGGGTGCGGGGGTCGGTGCCGGGGCTAGCCACGGTGGCGAGCAGTCCCCGCTGTCTAGCGCGGACGCGCGCGATCGTGACGGTGCTTCGGAGCAGCACGGACAGCAGCCGGACGGCGATGGCTGCGGCCAGCACCAGCGCCACCAGGTAGCGCAAGCCGGGGTCGGCATCACCCGTCCCGGTCAACAGCGCGCGCATCGCAGCCGGGAACGACGCCCCCCAGGGTGTCAGGCCATAGACCAACGGGGCCCCGATGAGCGAGAGGCCACCGGACAGGCCGATGGACTGCCACAGAAGCAGGGCCACGACGGGGTCCCGCTGCGGCCAACGGGCTCGTCGTAGTAGTGCGGGCACCGGCCAAGCGAGCAACGCCGCCAGCACCGCAAGGGCAGCGGCAACGGCGGACATGCCTGGAGTGTCTATCCCTTGTCGGGTTTGAGCACCTCGGGGCGGGTGCGCAGCAGGCGTCGCAGCAGGCGGGCCTCCTCGGCGCTGACGGTGTCGATGAACCGGGTGAGCACCGCGTCACGGTCGCTGGCGTGGGCGAGAACGTCGCTCATGACCGATGCCGCGTGCTCGGCGCGACTGGCGCTGGCCCGAAAGCGGCGCGGCCGCGACTCGTCGTGCTCGACGAAACCCTTGTCTTCCAGCCTGGCGAGCACCGTGTAGATGGTTGTGAGCGCCAGCTCGCCGTCTCGCAGTGTGTCCCGCAGCTCGGGTGCGCTCAGCGCGGACGTTGTCGACCAGAGGCGCTCCATGATGCTGCGCTCCAGCTCGCCGAGCGATGCCATCGGGCCTCCTGTCGTTGAGATCACAGCGGTCTCTGTTTACCAGCGGTGGCCGGGTTCGTCTACATGACGTAGACACATTATCTACAGCCTGTAGACGAAGTGTCCGAAGGGGCTGAGCGCCCGCAACCGGAGGAGGAGTCCCGCGTGGACGTGTTGGATCTGGCCCGCTGGCAGTTCGGGATCACGACGGTCTATCACTTCCTCGCCGTCCCGCTCACCATTGGCCTGGGGCTGCTCGTCGCTGTCATGCACACGGCGTGGCACCGGACCGGTGACCCCTCGTGGCGCCGCCAGACCAGGTTCTGGGGACGGATCTACCTGGTGAACTTCGCCCTCGGTGTGGCCACGGGTTTGGTCCAGGAGTTGCAGTTCGGTCTGGCCTGGAGCGACTACAGCCGGTTCGTGGGTGATGTCTTTGGGGCCTTGCTGGCGATGGAGGCGCTGCTGGCCTTCTTCGTCGAGTCCACCTTCCTCGGACTGTGGATCTTCGGTGAGGGGCGGATCCCGCGCCGGCTGCACCTGGCGTGCATCTGGATCGCCGTGGGTGCTTCGGTGCTCAGCGCGTACTTCATCATCGCGGCGAACTCCTGGATGCAGCACCCGGTCGGCGTGGCAGTGGTCGAGGGGCGGCCGGTGCTGACCGACATCGGGGCGGTGCTCACCAACAACACGGCCGTGTCCGCGTTCGCGCACGCGTTCGTCGGGTCGATGTCGGTCGCGGGTGCGGTGCTCGTCGCGGTGGGCATCTACCACCTGCACCGAGGCTCGGCGGACGAACCGGTGTGGCGGCGCTCGACCCGCATCGGCGCCGTGGTCACCATCGCCGCGTTCGCGGGCCTGCTGTTCACCGGCGACATGCAGGGAAAGCTGCTCTACGGACAGCAACCGATGAAGATGTCCGCCGCGGAGGCGCTGTGCGAGACCCGGGCTCCGGCACCCTTCTCGATCTTCGCTTATGGGCCGCTGGGCGGGGACTGCAACCAGGTGACGAGCTGGACCGTGCCTGGCGTCCTGTCCTTCCTCGCCCACGGTGACTTCACCAGCTCCGTCCCCGGGGTCAACGACCTGCAGCGGCAGTACCAGCGCGAGTACGGCACCACCTACCCGAATACCCCCGCGTTCGGGGACCTGGCCGGCACACCGATCGACTACACCCCGATGCTGGAGGTGACCTACTGGGGATTCCGGGTGATGATCGCCGGTGGCGCCGCGGCGGCGCTTATGGGTGCCTACGCGTTGTGGGTGACCCGACGCGGTCGCCTCCCGCGCTCGCGGTGGACGGTGCTCGCGGCCATCGGCGCCGCGGTCGCCCCCTTCGGTGCGAATGCTGCGGGGTGGATCTTCACCGAGATGGGCCGCCAGCCCTTCGTCGTCGTTCCCAATCCCGACGTGCCAGTGGGGGAACGGATCTGGTTCTTCACCGCGCAGGCGGTGTCGCCGGGGCTCAGCGTGACCGAGGTGGTGCTCTCGCTCGTCGCGTTCGTCGCCATCTACGCGGTGCTCGCCGTGGTCGAGATCGGTCTCATCGTGCGCCTCGCCCGACGCGGCACCGAACTCGACCAACAGACACGCGGCGACCAGGACGCCTCCGAGGACGACCGGCAGCTCGCTCTCGCCTACTGACACCGACCGAGGAACCTGGCACATGCCGGACGAAAGGCAAGGGACGTCGACGTGGATCTCGTAACTGTCTGGTTCGTCGCCATCGCAGCACTCTGGCTGGGGTTCCTGCTGCTGGAGGGCTTCGACTTCGGGGTGGCGATGCTGCTCCCAGTCCTGGGTCGAACCCCGGCGGACCGCAGCCTCATGCTGCGGTCCATCGGCCCGGTCTGGGACGGGAACGAGGTCTGGCTGGTCACTGCGATCGGGGCTACCTTCGCCGCGTTCCCCGCCTGGTACGCGAGCTGGCTGTCCGCGTCCTACCTGCTGTTCGTCCTCCTCGTGGTGGCCCTCATCGGCCGGGCCGTCGCCTTCGAGTGGCGCCACGCCCGGCACTCCCAACGCTGGGAGCGGCGCTGGACCCACGTCATCACGACGGGGTCCGTCGTCGCCGCGCTCGGCGTCGGCGCCGCCCTGGGCGGCACCACCCTCGGGCTTCCCATCGGCGCGGACAACACCCGCGTTGGCGGGCCGCTGGCCTGGGCCACCTGGGGCGCCGCCCTCGGGGCCCTCGCTGTGCTCGCCTTCTCCCTCGTGCACGGCGCGATCTTCCTCGCCCTCAAACTGAACGGACCCCTCCGGGTGCGGGCGTTGGCCGTGGCGCGACGAGCCGCCCTCCCCGCGGCCGCACCACTACTGCTCTGGGCAGGCATCACCCACTCACGCAACGGAACCGCAGTCGGTTCCGCGCTCCTCCTGGTCGCCGTCGCCGCCGCGGTCACCACGTGGTCCCGGCTTCGCGCCGAACGTGAGGGTCAGGCCTTTCTCGCCTGGATGGGGCTGCTCGCTGCCACTCTCGGGACCGTGTTCGTCACGGCCTGGCCCGTGCTGCTGCCCTCGACCCTCAACGCTGCCTTCGACCTCACCGCGCAGTCTGCTGCCGTGAGCGCCTACACCCTCACCGTCATGACCTGGGTCACCGCGTTCGGGCTGCCAGCCGTCCTCGTGTATCAAGGATGGACCTACTGGGTGTTTCGCCAGCGACTCAACGCGACACCCGATCAGGGCGCGCCGAAGCTCCCCGTCGCACCCCGTAGCACAGCGGACCGTCTCGACATCGGGGTCGTCAGCCGCGAAGCCGTCCCGCACATCCATTGAGCGCGATGAGCGGTGCCGAGGCCGGCGCGTCCGTCCTGGGACCGGTGCGAAGGGCGCCACGCTGCATCGAGACACCGCGCGGTTGCGCATCCCTGTCATGGCCGAGCAACGTGTCGAGCGGTCCGCGGGAGTCAGGGGCATGGATCGGCTCGATCTCGAGGACGCCTGGCATACCGGGCCAGTGATGTCACCCGGCCGCTGGGCAATCGAGGGTCTCCGCGTTAGCCCAGGCAGAGGCGGAGGTAGAGCTCCATCTTCTTGTCGGCCTTGACCCGCGCTTTGGTGATCGTCACAGCGACGCTCTTGTCGACCTTGCCCGCCATGTCATCCTGAAGGAACGGTTCGAGCGCCGTGCGGTACTTGTTCTCGGCCTCGCGCCACGCGGCGAGGGCCTCCTTCTTGCTCGGCTTGGCCATGCCACCACGCTACTGCGCCCGCGGCGGCGTTCGGTCGGTGATGGTGCCCCGGTGATGCCGTCACACTCAATGGCGAGTTCATCGCTGCCGCCCGCGAGAAGAGGCGCCGAGTGAACTCCGGAACTCGAGGTGCTGTCCGTCAGCAGCCCCGGTGGCCGTCAACGACCTCGAGCCACGGTCGGCCGCGATGCCCCGCGCGGAGATGCCCAGCCGGCTCCGTAAGAGTCCGGCCTGTCGGGAGCGAGAGCGAACGCGGGCCCACTGAAGCGAAGTCTTGTTGATCCTGGAACCGTCGTTGCGGCACTCATCGAGCGGTACAGGCCCGTCCTTGCCAGCGGACCTGCCTGCGCTTGACCGCAGTGCGCGGCCTTCGGGTCGGGTTGCCCGCCTTCGCCCGGATCTCGTGGGAGCCCCGTGGGATACCGGTCAGGGCGCTCGATGCTGATCGGGTCACCGGACTCGTGCCCTGACCCCTCTGCCCGGTGCAGGAGCCGGCACGGACTCGCTGTGGGCGGGGATCGACATGGACACGGCGCGCACCCGGAACACCATGTGTGGCAGGCGGAATGGCCAGTTCGGACCTCCGAAGGCTGTCGCGTCGGGAAACGGATCGGCGCCAACCCGAAGACCGCTGAGGCGGCCTTGCCAGCCTGACGTCACCAGCCTTTAGGTTGGGGCTGTCCACCCTGCTTTGTCGACATTTGTTTAGGCGTTAGATCCGTCGAAATGCATTGTGCTGCAACGGATCCCTGCCCTGGGGCAGGTCTTGCTTGGAGCGGGTGACCGGGATCGAACCGGCATTTTCAGCTTGGAAGGCCTGAAGCCGGGCTATCCGCGAGTGCCCAATAGTGCCTCTGACCTGCGGTTATGCCATGTGATCTTGACCGTGGCAACTCGCGACTGTCCCTACGTTTCCCTGGCTACGGACACGATAGGGACACGAGAGACACGTTTCGGTGGGCTGCCCAGGGTCATTGACGCCGAACCGGCCGGGCCGGATCTGCGCCGCGAGTGATGTCCCCATGGGAGGTTGTGCGGCCACCGACGGCAGAGTTGTGCAGCGACGTGCGACTCGACCACCTCACGAGCCGGGACGTGCTAGTCGATGACGGTAAGTACGCCCGCTTCGTTGCCGACGACGAGTGCGCCGTCGTCGGTGAGGGCACCGGTGGAGAAGATCTGTGTCCCGGTGTCGACCGAGAGCATCACGACACCCTGAGTGTCGATCCCGTGGACGGAGCCGTCGAGCATGCCGACGTAGACCGTGCCGCGGTCGTCGACGACCGGAGAGGACCAGATGCCGTCTCGGCCGTCGTGGAGGGCGCTCAGGTCGAGCCGGTGCACTACCCGGCCGGTGGCAATGGTGACGCCGATGAGTAGGCCGTCGTTGGTGCCGATCCAGGCATTACCAGCCGAGTCGGCGACCGGGGAGGAGTAGGGGAGCGAACCGAGGTCGACGCTCCAGCGTTGCTCCCCGGACTGATCGAGGGCGTAGAGCCTGCCGGTGTTGCTTGCGACCACGGTCGTGCCGTCGGCAGCGACCGCCGCCGAGACCTCCACGACATCCCCGGTGTCGGCCGTCCACACGACCTCTCCCCGGTCGCCGCGATCGCGAACGGCGACGACCGAGTTGTCGACCGTTGCGCGGATGCTTCCATCGGGTGCGATGGCGGGGCTTCCGTAGGAACGATTCCCGAGATCGAGGTCCCACCGTAGAAGTGGTCGTCCGGACTCGATCCGGAACGCCGCGAGCCGACCGGTCGAGTCCGTGAGGTAGAAGGCATCGGCGGATACCACCGCCGGCGACAGTGGGGTTCCCCGTCGCTGGATGGTCCACAGCAGACGGCCGCGAGGGCTGACGCCGTAGACCTTGAGGCCACCGCCCGGCCACACGATCGTCCCGTCTGCGAGCAGCGCCGGACTCGTGGTGAGGTCGTCGCCGTATCCCGACTTCGTGTCGAGCGCCCACAGCTCGGCACCAGTGCGCGGGTCGAGGGCGTGAAGGACGCCGCCGCCATCTGGCGCGTAGATCGTGCCGTCAGGGGCGATCACCGGGCCGGGCACGACGGGTCCGTTCAGCGTCCGCTGCCATCGCACGGCGCCGCGGCTCGGTCCGCGCGAGGTGCTCGTGCCTGATCGTCGCCCGTCGCGAAGCGCTTGCGGCCAGCCGTGCGCCGGTCCGGGGGCCAGGGAGGGGACGGCTGAGGCCGGTGTGGCGATCGGGAGCGCGCCCGGGATCACGGTCGTGGTGCTGACGTTGCGGGTGCAGCCGGGAACGACCGCGACCACCACCGACATCATCACCAGGGTGCGCAGACGTCGGACTGCCCATCGGGTCATGCGCCGGATCGTTGCGGGCGGCGGGTCCGCGCGAGAACGGCGATGACGACCAGGACGGAGAGCGACGCGGTCAGCGCCCCGAGGTTTCGCCAGTAGGGCTCGGTGAGCAGTGTTGCGCTCTCGCCGTTGCGTGCGGGCGAGCGCGCGAATGGGAGGCCGACGAGTGCCAGGCCCGCCAGCACGACGAGCGCGATCTGCGCCGGCATCCGCGCGTGAGCCGGCAGCGTTCGCCGGACCAGCCAGCCGGTTCCCAGCGCGAGCGGTACGAGGATGAGGTCGTCGAGGATCACGACCCCGATCAGGAAGGCGGCCAGGCCGAACGGTGAGGCGGCCTCCCAGTTGAGCAGCACCTGGAGCCCGCCGTAGGCGATGACGAGGACGCCCAGCGCACCCACGACACGACGCCCGGTCACAGGACCTCTACTCGTGATACCCACTTGGTCTGAAGGACTCCCGGGCGGTTGGGTGCGATGAGCCTGACCGGGTACCCGTGGTCGAGCGAGAGAGCGTCACCGCCGAGACGTAGTGCGAGCAGCGTGGCCGGGTGGCGGGCGAACGCAGGCGGCACCTCGGCCGACGCGTACAACCCGTCGCTCTCGAGCGACACCGTACGCACCGTCGCGCCGGGGTCCACGCCGCAGAGGTCGAGCACGTCGCGAAGGCGCACACCGCCCCAGACTCCGGTCGCGCTCCAGCCCTCGACGCAGGCGATCGGCAGCTCGACCTCGACCTGCGGCAGGGCGCGCAGATCGGCGAGGCTGAAGCTGCGTGGACGCGGCCCGGCGACATGGAGCAGGTAGTCGCCGGCCTCGGCGCGCGTGGCCACTCCCGCGGCGTTGGCGGTGCGGTTGATCGGGATCCCGCCGGGCACGTCGGCGGGCGACCGCGGTGCCAGCAACCCGGACCATCCGAACGGTCGGAGCGTCTGACCGATGGTCGTCACCGTGACGGCAGTCGCCGCTCCCGCCGTCGCGAGCAGCAGCGTGCGCCGCGAGATCGCGCCGTCACCCACCTCGCCGGAGGGGTCGTGATCGACCTCGACGGGATCCTGACGGCGCAGCGCCTCCACGATCACCGGCCACTTCACGGCCAGGTGCAGCAGCACCGATCCGACGACGACCCAGGCCACCGCGTAGTGCGCGACAGGGAACAGGAACGACCAGAGGTAGAGGTGGGCGAGGTTGAGCACGCCGGTGATGAGCTCGAAGCCGGTGGCCGCGGCGAGCAGCCCGACGCTGAGCCGCTCCAGCCCATGGACGAGCGAGCGGGTCGGGGGCCAGCTGAACAGGTGCGGGTAGACCGACCACATCTTGACGCCGAACAGCGGGATGCTGGCGAGGCCCGTGGCCACGTGCACGCCCTGGGTGAGGCGATAGCCCCAGGCGGGGTCGGCCGGCAGTGGCAGCCACGCGACGGGGTGCTGGTGCAGGTGGCTGAGCAACCCGGTGAGGAAGCACACGGTGATGGCGACACCCAGGGCGGCGCCGAGCCGTGCGACCAGCCACGGGGATCGCACCCTGCTCGGGAAGGCGTCGTCGGCGAACATCGGCAACGGCGGTCTCCCACCGGTGACTGTCACGACGAGGACCCGCTACGCACGAGCCGCATGAACCAGCGCTCACCGCGGCTCCACATCTCGGCAACGGTCCACCCCGACTCGGTCGCGTGTGCGGGCAGCTCGTCGAGCGACACCACGGCCCAGTCGAACCACGCCGACAAGGTCGTCCCGTGCGCAACCTGGACGCGCCGCGCCGCCGACACCCCTCGATGCCGCTCGACCTCCACCACCAGGGTCCCGCAGGTGGTCACCAGCTCGGCCAGGCGGCGCAGCAGGCGGACCGGATCACCGCCGATTCCGATGTTGCCGTCGAGCAGGAGCGCGGTCTTCCACGTCCCTTCTCCAGGGACGGAGCCGAAGACGTCGGCCACGACGCACGCCGCCCCTGCCGCGAACGCGTGCTCGACGGCGGCCCTACTGAGGTCGATGCCGAGTCCAGGGATCCCTTGCGCTCCCAGCGCTCTCACGATCCGACCTGGGCCAGACCCGACGTCGAGCACTGGTCCGTGACATCGCTCGATGACGGAGATGTCAGCGTCACTCGCCGGCGAGTGCCACCGAGCGACGTCGACGACCATGCTGTGCCCGCACTCAGTCACCAGCGTGACCGAGTGTGGCGTCGCGCCCGGTGACGCGAGCACAGAGTCGGGCCAACCGGCCACCACCGGCTCGTTGCGGAGCGGTGTGATGGTCATGGTCTGCCCAGTGATGACGTGCAGGTGAGCTGCGGCACGCCACGAACGTAGGTGCGGAGTTGGGGTGGCGGACCGGCTCAGTGCTTACGGACCGGTGACATCGGTTCGACAGTTGCTACGGATCCCTTACATCCCGAGCTCAGGCGGCCCGACAGCGGTCATGGCGCCCTAGCGTCACAGGCATGGCGGCGACGACTAGCGCAGTCGAGGGTCGCGATGCGCACCCGTCGACCGTTGCAGCCGACGGTGGGAATGTGTCGCGAACTGCTGGGCTGTGGGCGATCTGGACCGTCTCCCTTCTCTCGATCGGTGCCTACGTCGCCACGGCTGTTCAGCGCATCGGCTACCCGTACGAGCTGCAGTTCTTCGAGGGAAGCACCGTGGAGGTGTCCGCGCGGGTCACCGAAGGCCTGCCTCTCTACGGCCCGCCGAGCACCGCGTGGACGCCCTGGCCGTATCCCCCCCTCTACTTCTGGATCACCGGTCAGGTGGGGCGGATCACCGGGATCAACCTGCCGACACTTCGCTCGGTGTCGTTCGCCGCGAGCCTGGTGGCGCTGCTGCTTCTGGTGCTCATCGTGCGGCGGACCACCTCGAGCGCGACGGCAGGCATCGTGGCGGCCGGGCTGTTCGCAGGCACCTACCGCGTGACCGGAGCATGGTTCGACGCCGCGCGCGTCGACTCCTTGCTGGTGATGCTCCTGCTCCTGGCGCTCTATGTCGCGCAGAGGTCGCACCGGGCACGCGGCGGGCTTCTGGTCGGCGTCGTGCTCGTGCTGGCCTTCCTCACGAAGCAGAACGCGCTCATCGTCGCCGTGCCCATACTCGCCTGGCTCCTGGTCCGGCGTCGGCCCGCGGGCGTCGCCGCGGCCGTCGTCGTGGTCGCCGGGTCTGTGGGCTCGGTGCTCGTCGGTGACGCGGTCACCGGTGGTTGCTACTCGCCCTACGTCGTCTCCCAGCTGCTGGGGCACGGGGTGGTGGCGCGCTGGCTGCTGGAGTTCTGGCTGGTCGACGTCGCCTTGCCGTTCGCTCTCGTCCTGCTCGCCGTCACCTGGTGGGGGTGGAGCACGTTCGGCGTGCGGGGCCGCGACGTGACACCGACCGTGCTGCGACGGTGGTCCGGCTCCGACGCCGGACTCGTGGGTGCCGCCGTTGTCGGCCTCCTCATGGCGGGGCTTGCCGGCCGGCTCCACGACGGCGGCTACGTCAACGTCGCGATCCCCGCGCACGTCGCCGTCTCGCTGCTGCTCGGGCTCGTCGCCGGGGCGGCGCTGCGAGATCGCAGGACGACCCGGCGACTGCTCATCGGCGTCGCTGTGGTCGTAGGCGCCCAGGTGATCGTCATGTCGCAGTGGCATACCGACGTCGTGCCGTCGGCGGCGGATCGCGCGGGCGGCGACGCGTTCATCTCCGAGCTGCGTCGCCTCCCCGGCACGGTGCTGGTCCCCTCCCACCCCTTCTACCTCAGGCTCGCGGGTCGGGCGCCACATGCATCGGGCATCGCGATCGGCGACCTGATGGCGACCCGCCCGAACCCAGCGCGCGAGGCCATGGCCGCCGCGTTGCCATGGTCGCTCGACGGCGTCGGCGCCGTCGTGCTCGACGCCCCGGCCGACACCGCGCTCTTCGGCCCGACGCTCGAACGTGACTTCACCCTCGTCACCTCGAACGTCGTCCCCGGTGACAGTTTCGTGCCCCCGACCGACGTCGAGACCAAGCCCTCGCTGCTCTACATCCGAACCACGGAGCTGCCCCGATGAGCACGTCATGACCTCTCACCCGATCGACGTCGTCCTGCCCGTGCTCGACGAGGCCGGGGCGCTGCCCTGGGTACTGGCTCGGATGCCCGAGGGGTACCGCGCGATCGTCGTCGACAACGGCTCGACCGACGGATCGGCGCACGTGGCCAGGGAGCTGGGAGCCGTGGTGGTGCACGAACCTCGTCGCGGCTTCGGCGCCGCCTGTTGGGCCGGTCTGCAGGCGACCACGTCGGACACGGTCGCGTTCCTCGACGCCGACGCCAGCCTCGACCCCCGCGAGCTCCCACGTGTGTGCGACCCGGTGAGCTCGGGCAGCGCCGACCTGGTGCTCGGTGCACGAGATGCCGACGACGGTGCGTGGCCTTGGCACGCCCAGGTGGCCAATCGCTACCTCGCCCGTGCGATCCACCGCCGAACCGGGGTGTCCGTCTCGGACCTCGGGCCGATGCGTGCGGTGGGTCGCGCGGCTCTGCTCGATCTCGGGATGACCGACCGCGCGTTCGGCTGGCCCCTGGAGATGGTGCTGCGGGCAGGTCGCGCCGGGTGGCGAGTGGAGGAGCGCAGCGTGTCCTACCACCCACGCATCGGCCGCTCCAAGGTCACGGGGACCGTGCGTGGGACGGCCCGCGCCGGTCGCGACATGTCGCGTCTGCTCAGGGAGACCGCATGAGGATCCTCGTGGTGGCCAAGTCGCCCGTGCCGGGCCGGGTCAAGACCAGGCTCTGTCCTCCGCTCAGTCTCGACGAGGCCGCGCTCGTCGCCGAGGCGGCGCTCGCCGACACCCTCGACGCCGTACGCGCGTCCGCGGCCCACGAGTGCGTGCTCGCCCTCGACGGCCCTCCGGGTCCCTGGCTCCCCGAGGGGTTCCGCGTCCTACCGCAACGGGGCACATCGTTCGCCGAGCGCCTGACCGCCGCGTGGGACGACTGCGGAGGACCGGCGCTGCAGATCGGTATGGACACCCCGCAGGTCACTGCGCGGCTGCTCGACGAGGCCCTCGAGACGCTCGCCGACAACGACAGCGTCCTCGGGCTGGCTCCGGACGGCGGCTGGTGGGCACTCGGTCTCCACGCCGCGCAGCCCCATGCGTTCACCGGAGTGCCCATGAGCCACGCCACGACGTCGCTGCATCAGCGCCGAGTGCTCCACCGGCTCGGGCTGCACCCCGCCCTGCTCCCCACCGTCGCCGACGTCGACACCTGGGACGACGCGGTCGCGGTCGCCGCAGGGGCGCCCGACGGGCGCTTCGGTCGCCGGGTGCTCGACCTCGCGCGACGCGTCGAAGCCTCGGAGATTCCGGCCGAGCGAGAGCAGGCGTCGTGAGGGTCCTCGTGACGGGAGGCGCCGGCTTCATCGGCTCGCACGTGGTTGATCTCCTCGTCAGCGACGGGCACGAGGTGGTGTCCCTCGACGCCGTCACTGCGGCAGCCCACGCGTGCGAACCCGACTACCTGAACCCGTCGGCCGACCACAGGCGCATGCTCCTCGGTGACCTGCAGGGGCTCCTCGCCGCTCTCGACGGCGTCGACGCCGTGTGCCACCAGGCTGCGCGTGTCGGGCTCGGCGTCGACTTCGATGACGTCACCGACTACGTGGAGGACAACGCGCTCGGCACGGCGACCCTGCTCAAGGCCTTGTACCGCAGCGACTTCCGGGGTCGGTTCGTGCAGGCGTCGAGCATGGTCGTCTACGGCGAGGGCGCCTACACCTGCCCGTCGCACGGACAGGTCTCACCTGGCGTACGCACGACCGATGACCTCGACTCCGGAGTCTTCGACCCGCCGTGCCCAGCCTGTGGGTCGCGGCTCACGCCGGCTCTCGTCTCCGAAGGCGACCGGCTGGACCCCCGCAACGTCTACGCCGCGACGAAGCTGCATCAGGAGCACCTCGGCTCCGCGTACTCCTCGGCGACCGGAGTCGACGTCGTGTCGCTGCGCTACCACAACGTCTACGGGCCGCGGATGCCTCGAGACACGCCCTACGCGGGCGTTGCAAGCATCGTGCGCAGCGCCTGCGAGAACGGCATCGCCCCCTCCGTCTTCGAGGACGGGGCACAACGACGCGACTTCGTCCATGTCGCCGATGTCGCACTGGCGAACCTCCTGGCTCTGACCGCGCCTCGGCGGATCGGCGGGTCCTACAACATCGCGTCGGGTGAGATCTGCACCATCGCTCAGATGGCAGAAGCGGTCGTCTCCGGCTTCGACGGTGCGGTGCCGGCGCCCGTGGTGACTGGCGACTACCGGATCGGCGACGTCCGCCACGTGACTGCCTCGCCGGAGCTGGCACGGCGCACCTTCGGTTTCGTCGCGCAGATCCCGTATCGCTCGGGTCTGCGTGAGTTCGCGACGTCGCCCATGCGGGCGTCGCTGTCGACCGGGGCGGCGTTCGCCTGAAACGCCGGGTCGACGAGCGGTCAGGCCAGCGCCGGAGCGGGACATTGGTGGCAGGCGCCGGACGGGAACCGCGTGACAGCGTCGAGCAGAACCGTCCTC
>Ga0315271_10001197_pt1 | contig 15554 bp, 13 predicted proteins | sample C3_top_MG_FD_204664 | JGI IMG/M metagenome (GOLD analysis project Ga0315271, IMG submission 204664) | Sediment microbial communities from Yellowstone Lake, YNP, Wyoming, USA - C3_top | ecosystem: Environmental > Aquatic > Freshwater > Lake > Sediment | place: USA: Wyoming | collected 2017-08-01 | reverse complement strand
CCGTCGTCATCGCCGCCCTCGGGGTGCTCTTCACCGCAGCGCTCCAGGTGCCAGTCGGCAGGCTGGGCTGGCCACGGTGGATGGGGCGGGGGCTCCTCGGCGCCGGCGCGGTGGCGGCGACCGTGGCCGCCAACATCGCGCTCTACCGCAACGACAGCCACCTCGACCTGACCGCCTCGAAGGCCTTCACCCCGGCGCCCGAGGTCGAGCAGCTGGTGCGTGACCTCCGGGTCGACGTCGAGCTGGTCTACTTCTTCCAGAAGCAGGACGCCGCCGGCCGCAGCGCCAAGATGCTGGTGGAGCTGCTCGGACGCGCCAGCCCCCGCCTCCACGTCCGCACCGTCGACGTCGACCAGTACCCCGGCGTCGCCAGCCGCTACGAGGTGCGCGGCTACAACGTGGCGGTGCTCGACTCGGGCGGCCGCCGCGTGCAGGTGACCTCCACCAGCGACCGGGACATCGGGCTGGGGCTCCTGCGCGTGACCCGAGCCGAGGTCAAGACCATCTGCTTCGCCGTCGGTCACGGCGAGTACGACATCGACAACATGGAGTACCACACCCACTTCGAGGGGGCGGGCGGCCACAGCCACAGCGGCGAGGGCTCGGTGGTGGTGCTGATGGAGCAGCACGGCTTCGGCCGGGTGAGGCGGGCCCTCGAGGGGCTTGGGCTCCTGACACGCAAGGTGGCGCTCTCTACCGCTGGGCGCGTCCCGGCCGACTGCACGGTGCTGGTGGACGGTGGCCCTCGCACCCGCTACACGCCGCTGGAGGTGGAGGCGATCTCCGGCTACCTCGCCGCCGGGGGCGCGACCCTGCTCCTCTTCGACCTCAACTTCCCCGTGGAGCCGTCGCTGGCGGGCCTGCTGGGTCGCCTGGGGATCAGGGTCGGTGACGGCCTGGTGGTGGATCCGGCCGAGCACTACTTCACCGACGAGCAGATGGTGGCGGTGACCAGCTACCCGCCCCACCCCATCACCTCGGGGCTGGCCCTCTCCTTCTTCCCTGGGGTCCGCCCGCTGGAGCTGGGGCCACCTGCCCCGGGCATCTCCACCGGACCGCTCGCGGTGAGCAGCCCCGAGAGCTTCGTGCGACCCGTTCGAGCGGGTCCACGCGACGACACCGCCCGTTCCCCCGGCGGCCCCCGTGTGCTCGCAGCGGCCTCCTCCGGCAGCTGGGGCGGCGGTCCGCCCGGCGCGGCCTTCCGCACCGTGGTCGTCGGCGACGCCGACTTCGCCAGCAACTCCTTCTTCCCCTACATGTCCAACGCAGACCTGCTCCTCTCGTCCCTGTCGTGGCTGGCCAGGGAGGAGCGCGCCTCGACGCTCAAGCCGGCCGTGGAGGTGCTGCCGCGCGTCTCGCTCACCGGGCGCCAGGTGCAGGGCATCTTCGTCGCCATGGTCCTGGTGCTCCCGGGCCTGGCCGCGCTGGCAGGAGGGCTCCTCTGGTGGCGACGCCGACGCTGAGGACCGTCGGCTGGATCGCCGTGGCCCTGGTCGCTGGCGGAGCCCTGCTCGCCCTGGCCTCACGGGGCGAGCCGTCCGGGACCGGGCTGGCGCGCTTCGAGGCCGCCGGCGCCATGGTGGCCCTGCCGCCGGACCGCGTCACCGCCGTGGAGGTGCGCAGCGCCGACCGCCAGTGGCGCTTCGTTCGCATCGCCGCGGGCGGCTGGGCCTCCGCACCTGGGTCCCTCCCCGGGGCCGCCGATCTCGGCGCCCAGGTGGAGGCCGGCCTGCGCTTCCTCCACGTCTCCGCGCCCCAGCGCATCCTCGACCGCGACGAGGTGCGCGCCGCCAGCCTGGCCGAGATGGGGCTGGCGCCGCCGCGACTCACCGTCACCGTCTACACGGCCGAGGGGGCCGCCTTCGCGATGAGCCTGGGCGGACCCAACCCGCAGGGACTGGCCCAGTACGCCCGCGTGGTGGGATCCGACGAGGTGCTGCTCCTCAACAGGTATCTCGGTGAGGCCTGGCTCAAGGCGGTCAGCGCGCCATGATCCACCCCACCACGCTGCGCGCCGCGCTCGCGGTCCTCCTGCTGGCCACCGGCTCGCTCGCCCTGGCCCACACCTCGAGCACCGGCCTGGCCAAGGTCTCCGTGGACGGGGCCACCGTCACCTACCGCCTGACCCTGGTGCTCCCCGAGCTGCCCGAGGGGCCGCGCCGCCTGCTGGCGGCCGCAGCCGACGGCGACCCCGCGGCCGCAGAGCAGGCGGTGGACGAACTGCGCCGCCGGGTCGGGGTGCGGACGGGCGAGGCGGAGTGCCGTCCCGGGCGCGCCACCGTGCGCGGCTCACGTCTGGGAGACGGCCGTGTCGATCTCGAGATGGCCTTCCGATGCCCGGAAGCCCCCTCGCGGCTGTCGCTGAGGGACGACTGGGCCGCGCTCTTCGGTGAGCATCACCAGACCTTGGCGCGCGTCGAGGTTCCGGGGGGGCCGCACCAGCTCGCCTTCTCGGCCAGCCAGCACGAGGGCAGCGTGGAGGTGGCCGCCGGGGGCGACACCCACGCCAGCGGCTTCCTCTGGCTCGGCTTCGAGCACATCCTCTCCGGCTGGGACCACTTGCTCTTCCTGGCCGCGCTCCTGCTCCGGGGCGGCACGCTCCGATCGATCCTCAAGATCATCACCGCCTTCACGCTGGCCCACAGCATCACCCTGGCCGCGGCGGTGCTCGGGCTGGCCTCCCTCTCCCCTCGCTTCGTCGAGCCGGTCATCGCCGCCTCCATCGTCTGGGTGGCCATCGAGAACGTCCGCCAGGACAGGCCGCCCCCGCGCCGCTGGCTGGCCGGCTTCGCCTTCGGGCTGGTCCACGGCTTCGGCTTCGCCACCGCGCTCCAGGAACTCTCGCTCCCGCCCTGGCCGCTGGCCAAGGCGCTGGTCCAGTTCAACCTCGGCGTCGAGGGCGGCCAGGCCCTGGTGGTGGTCGTGGTGCTCCCGCTCCTGGTCTGGCTGCAGCGGACCCGCTGGGAGCCGCGCGTGGTGAAGGCGGCGTCGATGGGGCTGGCGGTGGTCGGCTCGATCTGGTTCGTGCAGCGCATCTTCTTCGCCTGACGCCGACCAGGACGCCGGTCTCCGGGGCCGCCTCCGCCCATGCCGGCGCTGGCCGGAGCGACATCCGCTCCGAACCGCCCGCCCTCCACGGCATGGCTGGGCCGACGCCACGCATCAACCACCGGATCTCAACCCCTTCCGCGCCGGAGGCCGATCGGCACGGCGGATGCTCTACCGAAACTTGCGCCATGACCTGGAGTGAGATCGCTCCCCCCCACGCCTCACCAAGGAAGACCATGCGACAGCTCAAGCTGGCCCGTGTTGGACTCACCCTCGCCGCGCTGTTGACCCTGCTGATCGCTCCGGAGGCCCGGGCGCTCTCGACCGAAGTGAAGGGCTGGACGCTCTCCCTCTCCGGCGCGGTCGACGGCTACCTGACCACGGCCTTCTGCGACACCTCGGCCAGCCCGGGCGTCGCCGGCGGGATCGCCTGCCAGGTGGGGCCCGGTGGCGAGACCCGCTCCGCCATCGAGTCGGGCCTGCTGCCCAGCTTCCTCAACCTCGAGGTGAAGACGCAGAACGGGGACATCGAGTACGGAGCCGACATTGGCTTCTTCTCGGGCCTCAGCAGCACCGACGGCGGCAAGCGCGGCTTCGCCGCCACCACCATGGACCTGCGCAAGAACTTCGTCTTCTTCGGGACCAAGGGCTTCGGCACCATCAAGATCGGCCGCGACATGGGGCTCTTCGGCTCCGACGCCATCCTCAATGACATGTCGCTCATCGGCGCCGGCTCCGGCGCAGCCTTCCCGGTCGGGTTCGGGCAGACCACCTTCGGCCGCATCGGCGTCGGGTACATCTACGTCGACTGGGCCCCGCAGATCGCATACACCAGCCCCGATCTCTCCGGCGCCAAGGTGACCGTGGCCCTGCTCCAGGCCTGGGACACGCTCAACTTCTCGGGCACCACCACGCCGTCGCTGCAGGGCCACAAGACCCCCGGTGTCCAGGCCAAGGTGACCTACGACCTGGCCGGCGGCGTCCCCGCGCATCTCTGGGCCGGCGGCTGGTGGCAGACCGCCGCCTCCCTGGGCGGCGGCAACCCGGTCCCGGTCGGCGAGAGCCTCACCACCACCGCCTTCGAGGTCGGCGCCACGGTGACGCCGGTCAGCGGCCTCCAGTTGATGGGCTACTTCTACTCCGGCAAGGGCGCCGGCACGACCGGCGTGGTGTTCGACGCGGCCTCCTGGGACGGCTCCACGGTGGCGGCCCGCAAGTCGATGGGCTACATCGCCCAGGCCACCTACACCATCAAGAGCGTCAAGCTCGGCCTGAGCTACGGGCAGAGCTCGCTCGACGTCGCCTCCAACGAAGCGGCCGCCGCCAACCCGCTCGTGAAGAGCAACAGCTCGGTCATCGGCGGCCTCTACTACAGCCTGGTCCCCGGCCTCACGCTGACGGCCGAGGCGACCGGCACCACCTCCAAGAGCCACGCCGGGAGCTCCATCTCCGACACCTCCGTGGCGCTCGGGTCGATCCTCTTCTTCTGATGCGGGAGCAGGCGGGGTCGCAGCGCGGGTGGGCCGGGCAGGCCCGGGATCTCCAAGGGGTTGGGGGCCCTGGCCTGCCCGCGTCTTTCCGCGGAGGCACCGTGCGCCGCGACCTCACGCCCGCTCTTCCTGGGGGGGGTGGAGCTTCGGGCAGTGACCTCGGCTATCGTCGTCGGCTTCGATGGGTGCCTTCAGGTTGACCAAGATGCGCGGAAGCGTGGTGAGGAGGTTCTCCCTCCTCCTCGTGGCGTCGGCCATCCTGCCCATGGTGGCCGTCGGCTTCGTCTACGATCGCTACGCCAGCAGCCTGCTGGAGGAGTTCACCGGTGAGCGGATCCGGGCCCAGCTGGCGGCAACCGCCAGCCGGGTCGGGGCGTTCATCGAGGCCCGCTCCTACCAGCTCGAGACCATCGCCACCTACCCTGCGCCGCAGGCCACCGGGCCCGGCGCGGCCCTGGCCTCGCTGGTGCGCATCGAGGCCGACGCCGCGGACCTCTACGGCATCCTCTTCTTCTCCGACGGTGGCGTCCTGCTCCGGGCCATCGCCGGGCAGGCCGCCGCCGGGCCTCCGTACTGGAGCGCCTTCGACTTCGATCTCTCGGCGCTGCCGCACCGTGTGGTCGGCGAGACCACCACCATCGGGCCGGTGCCCCCGCGGGACGGGCAGTCGGGCTGGTTCCTGCTCCAGCAGCGCTTCCATGGCGGCGGGATCGTCGCCCTCCACGTGCGCCTGGCCTCCATGACCGAGCTCATGGGCACCACCTCGGCGGCCGAGGTGGTGCGGCCATTCCTGCGGACGCCGGCCGGGGACTTCGACGCGCGCGGGAATCTCACCACCACCACGCGCGGGCAGATCGTGATCGGGCCTGAGGTGCTGCCAGGCTGGCTGCCCTGCCTGGTGGTCGACCCCGACGAGTTGCTGCGACCGTTCCTGGCGGCGCGGATTGCGCTGCTGCTGGCGTCGATCTTCGCAGCCGGCGCCATCGCCTGGCTGCTGGCCAGGATGGCCGGGAAGCTGCAGCGACGGGTCGACCTGCTGGCCCGCGGCGCCGAGGCGGTCTCGGCCGGGGACTTCGCCCACCGGGTCCTGCTCGAGGGCGACGACGAGATCGGCCTGCTGGCCAAGACCTTCAACCGCATGGCCGCCAGGCTCGGCCTCCTCATCGAGCGGACCGTGCGCATGAAGCGGCTGGCCGCGCTCGGCGAGTTCTCCACCGGCGTGGCCCACGAGGTCCGCAACCCGCTGGCCACCCTCAAGACCACCGTCCAGGCGCTGGCGCGCGTCGAGAAGGACCCCGAGCGCTCGACCCTGCTCGCCAGCATGCTGCGCGAGATCGACCGGATGGGGCGGGCCATGCAGGACATCCTGGTTTTCGGCCGCCCCAGGCCTCCGGAGCAGCGGGAGGTGGCGCTCGGCGACGCCGTCCCCGGGATGGTGGCGCTGACGGCGCCGGAGGCGAACCAGCGCGGCATCTCGCTGCGGGTGGAGGGAGATCTCTCGGCGGTGGCCCTGGTCGACCGGGATCACCTCTCGCAGATTCTCCTCAACCTCATCCAGAACGCGCTGCACGCCAGCCCAGCCGGCGGCCGCGTCATCATCAGGGTGGCCGAAGACGACGGCCAGGTGGTGGTCGAGGTGAGGGACGCCGGCAGCGGCATCGCGCCCGGCAAGCTGGCCCACGTCTTCGAGCCGTTCTTCACCACCAAGGTCGGGGGCACCGGCCTGGGGCTCTCCATCTCCAGGCAGCTGGCGGAGCTGAACGGCGGGGGGCTGGTGCTGGAGAGCACCGTCGACGCTGGCACCACGGCGCGCGTCACGCTCCGGTCGAGAGGGAGGGACCATGTCGAGCATCCTGATCATTGACGACGAGGCGGCGCTGGTGAACTCGCTGGCCTTCGCGCTGCGCGCCGAGGGCCACGATGTCCGCGGCGTCGGGACCGCCGCCGAGGGGCTGCGGGTCGGCGAGCAGCCGCCTCCCTCACTGGTCCTGCTCGACCTGCGCCTGCCTGACGGCTCCGGGCTCGAGGTGCTCGAGAAGCTGCTGGTCCTGCTCCCCGGCGTCCCGGTCATCATGATGTCAGCGCACGGCGACACCCGGGTCGCGGTCAAGTCGGTGAAGCTGGGCGCCTTCGACTATCTCACCAAGCCGTTCGAGCTCGACGAGCTCTTCCTCACCATCCGCTCAGCCCTGGAGCGGGAGAAGATGAGCCAGGAGATCGCCAGGTTCCGGGAGGCCACGCTGGCCGGCGGAGAGCTGGTCGGGGAGAGCCAGGTGGTCCGGGCGCTGGCCGAGGCGACGCGCCAGGTGGGCGCCAGCCATGCCGGGCGCGTCCTCCTGCTGGGCGAGTCGGGATCGGGCAAGGCGCTGGTGGCTCGCGCCATCCACAGCCAGAGCGCCAGGGCCAAGGGGCCGTTCGTGGAGGTCAACTGCGCGGCCCTCCCCGAGCAGCTCATCGAGGCCGAGCTCTTCGGCGCCGAGAAGGGCTCCTACACGGGCGCCCTGCAGCGCCGGGTCGGGCTGGCGGCGCTGGCCGACGGCGGCACCCTCTTCCTCGACGAGATCGGGGAGCTGCCGCTGGCGCTCCAGGCCAAGCTCCTCCACTTCCTCGAGGACGGCTCCTACCGGCCCATCGGCTCGGGACAGCCGCAGGTCTCCGACGCCAGGGTGGTGGCCGCCACCAACCGCGAACTGGCGGCCGAGGTGCGGGCCGGTCGGTTCCGCGAGGACCTCTACTACCGGCTCAACGTGGTGCACCTCTCGGTGCCGCCGCTGCGCGATCGCGGCAACGACATCCTGCTGCTGGCCCGCCACTTCGCCGAGCGCTACGCCCGCGAGGAGCGGTGCGCGCCAGTCAGGTTCCCGCCGGAGTCCCAGGCCATCCTGCTCGCACACCAGTGGCCGGGTAACGTCCGTGAGCTCCGGAACCTGGTGGAGCGGCTGACCATCCTCTCGCCAGGGAGGACCGTCTCGCCTGCCGATCTGCCGGTGGTCCCCGTCCAGGCCGAGGCGGCGCGTCCCGCGCAGGAGACCGGCGCCCCGCGGTCCATCGACGCGGAGCTGGAGGAGTCGGAGCGGGTGCTGGTCCTCTCGGCGCTGCGCCAGGCCGCAGGTCACCGGAGCCAGGCGGCGAAGGTGCTCGGCATCTCGCGGCACGCCCTGAAGCGCCGCCTGCAGCGGCTGGGGCTCCTGTGAGAAGGTCCGCCAGCACGTCCCGGGGGCCGCGCTCGCCACCCCTGCTGCTCTGCGTGGCCTTCGCGGTCGCCGTGCTCCCTGCGAGCGCCGAGGGCCGCATCGAGCTCGGCGCCTCGGCGGCGGAGGCCGACATCACCATCGGCTGCATGTTCCCCATGACCGGCCGCTCGGCGATCTACGGGCGCGACAGCATCGGCGGCATCCGGGTGGCGCTGGAGCGGCTCTCCCAGCGGACCACGCCGGGCCGCCGGCCGCGGCTTCGGATCCTGGTCGACGACGACCGCTCCAAGGCCGCCCACGCCGTCCAGCTGGCCCAGGACTACGTCCGGCGCGACGGCGCCCGCTTCATCTGCGGCGTGGTCAGCTCGGGCGTGGCCCAGGCGGTGAGCCGCTTCGCCTCCAGCCAGGATGTGATCTTCGTCGGCACCGACCACGCCTCGTCGCGGCTCACCATCGAGGATCTCCACCGGCGCTACTTCCGGGTCTCCAACGACACCTACTCCTCGATGGCGGCCGGCGCCCGCTACCTCGCGGACCTCCGGAAGCGCGAGCCCTGGCGACGGCTGGCCTTCGTGGGCGCCGACTACGACCACGGCCACGTCTCCCTCCAGGACCTCCGGACCAACCTCGACCAGCTCGGCGTGAAGTACGAGCTGGTGGCGACCCTCTGGCCCAAGCTCTACGAGCCGGACTACGCGGACGTGATCCGCGCGATCCAGAGCTCCAAGCCGGAGGTGGTGGTGACGGCGCTCTGGGGCGGGGACTTCATCGCCTTCCTGAAGCAGGTGGCCGCCACCGACCTGCTCGAGACCGTCCGGCTGGCCAATTTCGACACCGGCGGGAACTACGACGTCATGGTGGCGCTGGGTGACCACCCTCCGCCCGGGCTCATCCTCTCGGCCAGGCACCACAACAACTGGCCCGACACCCCACTGAACCGCTGGTTCGTGCAGACCTTCCACCGGCTCGAGGGGCGCTTCCCCACCTACGCGGCCGAGGGGGCCTACAGCGGGATCATGGCCATCGCCGAGGCGGTCCAGCGCGCCGGCCCACGAGGCACCACCGGGCAACTGGTCGAGGCGCTGGAGGGGCTCCGCCTGGAGCTGCCCGAGGATCCTCCCGGCTTCACCTCCTGGATTGACCCCGAGACCCACCAGATCGCCCAGGTCCAGGCCATCGGCGAGGTCGTCCCCAACACCGACTTCCCACCGGCCAAGGTGATGCTCGGGAACTGGGTCTCATACCCCGCCGAGGTGCTCAAGCCGTCCCCTGAGGTGATCCGGGCGCGGCGGGACAAGGCCAGCCGGCGCAGCTATACCGTCGAGTGAACCCGGCCAGCCGGAGCGGCTTCCGCCCACTCCCGGAGCGGACGGAGCGGTTCCCGCTCCCCGAGCGATCGTCGAGCGCCGCGGGGAGGCGAAGTCCCGAGGAACCCGCCGGTTTCGCCATCCTCAAATCGCGGCATGCCCCTTGCTGTCCTCTCCGCGCTCTCGCTAGTGTTCGCCTCACCGCGCCACCGCTGTGCGCCCAACCCAGGAGCCAAGGAAGACCATGATGACCCTACGGACCACCCTGTCACGCTGCACCTTCGCCCTGTCCCTCCTCCTCTCCACCTCGGCCCTCGCCCAGGCGCCCGCCGCGGCACCCGCGGCCGAGCAGAAGCCCTTCAAGATCGGCGTGGTCACCTTCCTCTCCGGCGCGGCGGCCGGCCCCTTCGGCGTCCCGGCCCGCAACGGCGCGGAGGTGCTGGTGGAGGCCCTCAACGGCGGCAAGGCGCCGGGCGCCTACGCCAGGAAGGGGCTCGGCGGTCGGGCCATCGAGCTGGTCTTCATCGACGAGGCCGGCGGCACCACCAAGCAGGTGAGCGAGTACCGCGACGTCGTGCAGCGCCAGAACGTCGACGCCGTCATCGGCTACATCTCCAGCGGCGACTGCCTGGCCGTGGCGCCGGTGGCCGAGGAGCTCAAGAAGCTCACCATACTCTTCGACTGCGGCACGCCGCGGATCTTCGAGGAAGGGAGCTTCAAGTACCTGTTCCGCACCACCGCCCCCTCCACCATGGACAACGTGGCGGCCGCGCTCTACGTCACCGAGATGCTGCCCAAGGCCAAGAAGATCGCCGGCATCAACCAGAACTACGCCTGGGGCCAGGACTCCTGGGCCGACTTCGAGGCCAGCATGAAGGTGCTGCGCCCCTCCACCGAGGTGACCACCTCGCAGATGCCGAAGCTCGGGGCCGGCCAGTACGGCGCCGAGGTCTCGGCCATCATGTCCGGCAGCCCCGACGTCATCCACTCCAGCTTCTGGGGTGGCGACCTCGACGCCTTCGTCCTGCAGGCGGTCCCCCGCGGCGCGCTCAAGAAGAGCACGGCGGTGCTGACCTGCGGTGAGACGGCGACCCACAAGCTGGCCGGCCAGATCCCCGACGGCACCATCATCGGCGCCCGCGGCCCGCACGGCGCCTACGCCCCCGACGTCGAGCTGAACCGCTGGTTCCGCACCGTCTACCAGGACCGCTTCGTCCTCTCCCCCAACTACCCGGCCTACCACATGGCCCAGGCCATCCTCGGCCTCAAGTCGGCCTACGAGAAGGCCCAGGGGACCAGCGCCGAGGCGCCCAGCCAGGACCAGGTCATCGCCGCCTTCGAGGGGAGCTCCTTCGAGACGCCGAGCGGCACCATCAAGATGGCGCTCGGCAAGGGCCACCAGGCCGTCGAGGAGACGGTCTACGGCCAGGCCAAGACGGTCGGCGGCAAGCTCACCTTCGTGAACGTGAAGCGCTACCCGGCCGACAAGGTCAACCCGCCCGAGGGCGTGAAGAGCGCCGACTGGATCAAGGCCTCGCTCAAGCCCGGCAAGTAGCCATGACCCCGACGCCGTCCACTCGAGAGGCTCTCGCATCATGAGCACCCTCATCGCCATCGCGGTGGACGGCATCATCTACGCGTCGTGGCTCTTCATCATCGCCACGGGGCTGACCATCGTCTACGGCGTCATGCGCATCCTCAACATGGCGCATGGCAGCCTGTACGCGCTGGGGGCCTACGCCGCCGCCTCGCTGGCCGGCGCCTGGCTCCAGGCCGGCTACCCGCCCATGGGCAGCTACGTGGTGCTGGTGGCCTCGGCGCTGCTGGTCGGCCTGGTGGTGGGGCCGCTCATCGAGCGGGGCCTGCTGCGCTTCTGCTACGGCCGCGACGAGGTGGTGCTGGTGCTGGTCACCTACGCCCTCTTCCTCATCCTCGAGGACCTCATGAAGCTGGTCTGGGGGGTGGAGGCCTGGTTCGTCTCGGAGCCCTACGGCCTGCTCGGCAACGTCGAGTTCGGTCCCCTCTCCTACCCGGTCTACAGCGCCGTGATGGTGGTGGCCGCGGTGGTGGTCGGGGTGGGCCTGCGCTGGGGGATCTACGGCACCCGGCAGGGCAAGCTCCTGGTGGCGGTGATCCACGACCGCGAGGTGAGCGCCGCCCTCGGCATCAACGTGAACCGGATCTACCTCGTCACCTTCGCGCTCGGCACCACGCTGGCGGCGCTGGGCGGCGCGCTCACGGCGCCCACCGTCTCGGTGGTGCCGGGAATGGGCGTCGAGACCATCGTGCTGGCCTTTGCCGTGGTGGTCATCGGCGGGCTCGGCAGCATGCCCGGGGCCGCCATCGGCTCGCTCATCGTCGGGCTGGTCCGCTCCAGCGCCGTCCACCTGCTGCCGCAGGTCGAGCTCTTCAGCATCTACCTGGTGATGGCGCTGGTGCTGGCCTTCCGGCCTCGCGGCCTCTTCGTCGCCGTCGAGGCCCGCAAGATATGACCTCCTCGCGACGCACCGTCCAGGGGCTGGCGCTGGCGCTGCTGGCCGCCGGGGTGGCGGCTCCCTTCCTGCCCAGGTGGGCCGGGTTCCTCGTCACCATCGCCATCGCCAAGGCGCTGGTGGCCCTCGGGCTCCTGCTCCTCATGCGCACCGGCCTGGTCTCCTTCGGCCAGGGGCTCTACTTCGCCATCGGCGCCTACTCGGCCGGGATCGGCGCCGACACCCTCAAGATCACCGACGCGGTCCCCATGGTGCTGCTGGGCGCCTTCGCCGCCGGCCTGGTGGCGCTGGCGCTGGGGACGCTGCTGGCCCGCTACCGGACCATCTTCTTCGCCATGCTCAGCCTGGCCTTCTCCATGATCCTCTACGGGCTGCTGGTGAAGTCCTCGGCCCTCGGCTCGACCGACGGCTTCAACGTCTCGGCCCGGACCGTCTTCGGCCTCGACCCGCACGGCCCGGTGGGCCGCTTCGGCGTCTACGGCCTGGCCGCGCTGGTGGCCTTCCTCGGCGCGGTCGGCGTCGATCGCTACCTGCGCACCCACCTTGGGCGGCTGGCCCCGGCCATCAAGGACAACGAGCTGCGCGTGGAGTACATGGGCGCCTCGGTCCGCAACGTCGTGCACCTCCACCTGGTGATGGCCGCGGTGCTGGCCGGCGCCGGCGGCGCTCTCACGGCGCTGGCGGTCGGCCACGTCGATCCCGAGACCGCCTACTGGACCACCTCCGGCGAGTTCGTCTTCGTGGCCATCCTCTCCGGCACCTCGAGCGTGGCCGCCCCGTTCGCCGGCGCGCTCATCCTCGAGTTGCTGCGCAGCTTCGCCTACGAGCACGCCCCCAACACCTGGCAGCTGGTCATGGGCGGCGTGATGCTGTCCGTCATCCTCTTCCTGCCGGAGGGGCTCTGGTCGGTCTTCCGGCGCCGCCGCAGGAGCGCGCCGTGACCGCCATCCTTCGGACCACCGGGCTCACCAAGACCTTCGGCGCGGTCACGGCGGCCAACGCCCTCGACGTCAGCGTCGAGGCCGGCAGCGTGGTCGGCCTGATCGGTGGCAACGGCGCCGGGAAGACCACCTTCATCAACCTGGTGACCGGCTACCTCAAGCCGACCTCGGGCCGGGTCCACTTCGACGGGCTGGACATCACCGGCCAGCCTCCGCGACTCATCACCCGCCTCGGGCTCTGCCGCTCCTTCCAGATCCCGCAGGTCTTCGACAGCCTGACCGCCTACGAGAACCTGCTGGTCGGGATCGGCATCGTCTCCATGGGGCGCAAGGCCTTCATCGGCAGCGCGCTGGGCCGCCAGTCGCCCGAGACGGTCGCGGAGGAGATGCTGCAGCGCTTCCGTCTCGGCGCCTACCGCGACCAGCTCGCCAGCACCCTGCCCGAGGGGGTGCGCAAGCTGCTCGACATCGCCATGGCCCTGGCGGTCAAGCCGCGCATCCTGCTCCTCGACGAGCCGACCAGCGGCGTGTCGGCCGACGAGAAGTTCACCCTCATGGACCTGGTCCTCGAGGCCATCCGGGCCGAGAACGTGACTGTGCTCTTCGTGGAGCACGACATGGAGGTGGTGCGCCGCTACGTCCACCGCATCCTGGCCTTCTACGAGGGGCGCATCATCGCCGACGGCGAGCCGGCCGCAGTGATGGCCCACCCCGATGTCCGCCGCTACGTGGTGGGCGAGCCAGTCGCCGGCGGGGAGGACGCATGCTGACCATCGACGCCCTCGACGTCTCCATCAAATCGGTCAAGATCCTGCGCGGCGTCTCGCTTCGGCTGGGACCGGGGCAGCTGGCCGGGCTGATCGGCCGCAACGGCGCCGGCAAGACCACCTTGATGCGCGCCATCATCGGGGCGCTCCCAGCCACCGCCGGCGCCATCTCGCTGGAGGGCCGGTCGCTGGCCACCGTCCCCTCCTTCCAGCGCGCCCGCCTCGGCATCGGCTACATGCCAGAGGATCGCCGCATCATCCCGCAGCTCTCCATCGAGGAGAACATCCTCCTCCCGGCCTGGGCCTCGGGCCTCCCCGGCGCGGCCGAGCGCCTGGCCCGCATCTACGACCTCATCCCCGAGATCGGCGCCCTCAAGGAGCGCAAGGGGCTGCAGCTCTCGGGTGGCCAGCAGAAGATGGCGGCGCTGGCGCGCGCCTTCATGAGCGGCACCAGGCTCCTGCTGCTCGATGAGCCTTTCGAGGGGGTGGCCCCGGTGCTGGCCCAGCGGCTGGCCGAGGTGGTCGGAAGGCTGCGCAGCGAGGGGGTCTCCGTGCTGCTCTCGGAGTCGGACCTCTCCCACTCCAAGAAGCTGCTCGACGTCGTCTACCAGATCGACCGCGGCCAGGTGAGCGGGCCGTCCGCCGCCTGAGTCCCGGGAAGGAACAAAACCCATGAAGACCGTCGCCGCCGTGTTGCGGGCCGTGACCGAGACCCGCCCCTACTCCGAATCGAGGCCGCTCCGGCTCGAGGAGGTCGAGCTGGCCGGGCCGCGCGCCGGCGAGCTGCTGGTCCGGATCGAGGCGGCCAGCGTCTGCCACTCCGACGTCTCGGTGGTGGACGGCTCCCGCCTCCGGCCGCTCCCCATGGCGCTGGGCCACGAGGCGGCCGGCGTCGTCGAGGAGGTCGGGCCCGGCGTGCGCGACGTCAAGCCAGGCGACCACGTGGTGCTCACCTTCGTCCCGAGCTGCGGCTCCTGCCCGGAGTGCTCCTCGGGGCGGCCAGCGCTCTGCTCGCCCGGCGCCCTGTCCAACGCCGCCGGCACGCTGCTCCACGGCCCGGCCCTGCTGCACGACGCCGCCGGTCAGGTCATCCACCACCACCTCGGGATCAGCGGCTTCGCCCGCCACGCCGTGGTGGCGCGGGAGTCGGCGGTGGTGGTCTCCCGCGACGTGCCGCTGCAGACGGCGGCGCTCTTCGGCTGCGCCGTGCTCACCGGCGCCGGGGCGGTGCTCAACACCGCCTCGGTCCGACCCGGCCAGTCGGTGGCCGTCTATGGCCTCGGCGGGGTGGGGTTGGCGTCGGTGATGGCCTCCCACGTGGCGGGCGCGACCACCATCGTGGCGGTCGACCCGGTGGAGGCCAAGCGGCACCTCGCGCTGGAGCTCGGCGCGACCCATGCCTACACGCCGGCCGAGGCGGAGGCCTCGGTGATCGAGCTGACCGGCGGCGGGGCCGAGTTCACCTTCGAGGCGGCCGGCGTCCCGGCGGTGATCGAGGCCGCCTTCCGGGCCACCCGCCGCGGTGGCACCACCGTGGTCATGGGGCTGCCGCATCCAGCCAGGACCCTGACGCTGCCGGCGCTCGCCTTCGCCGGGCAGGGGAAGTCGCTGGTCGGCTCCTACATGGGCTCCTCCTCGCCGCAGCGGGATATCCCGCGGTACCTGGACCTCTGGAAGGGAGGGCGCCTGCCGGTGGATCGGCTGCAGAGCGCGACGCTGCCCCTCGACCAGATCAACGAGGCCTTCGAGGCGCTGGCGTCCGGCGCCGCGGTCCGCCAGGTCCTCCTCCCCCACGGCTGAACCTCCCACCCCGGCAGACCGAGGAGCGTCCTCCATGGCATTCGTCGTCGCAGCCACCTGGAAGGCCAAGTTGGGCGAGGAGGCTCGCATCCTCGGGATCATCAAGCTGATGACCCCGCTCTCCCGTCGCGAGCCGGGCAACCTCGCCTACCAGGCGCAGGTCTCCTCCCAGGATCCCGGCACCTTCCTGCTCTACGAGCAGTACAGCAGCCCCGAGGCCTACGCCGACCACAAGGCGAGCGCCTACTTCCAGGAGCACGTCGTCGGCCACGCCCTCAAACACCTGGAGAGCCGCGCCGTGACCACCTGGGAGACCATCGACTTCTGAGTGGTCCGGGCCCGCCCGCCCGCAACACTTCTTCACGATCCCGAAGCGAGCCCTTCGGATGGCGGTCGCATTCTTTCCTCGTCCCCAATCGAGGGGACGAAAGGAAAGACCCGATGAACACCGTCGTCACCAGCGTCCTCGTCACCCTCGCCGTCCTCGCCGCGCTGCGCCTGCTGCGCGCCGCCAT
>Ga0315271_10001196_pt1 | contig 15559 bp, 16 predicted proteins | sample C3_top_MG_FD_204664 | JGI IMG/M metagenome (GOLD analysis project Ga0315271, IMG submission 204664) | Sediment microbial communities from Yellowstone Lake, YNP, Wyoming, USA - C3_top | ecosystem: Environmental > Aquatic > Freshwater > Lake > Sediment | place: USA: Wyoming | collected 2017-08-01 | reverse complement strand
ACCCATGGCCGTAATAACCGCCACCGCGCCCGTAGTAGCCATGCCCATACCCTGTAATTCGTGGTAAGGCTGACGTTGCCCTGACAGAGTATTTGCTCGGCCTGTTCTGCACTAAGCATGGTGATTTTCTGTTGAATGAAAACTCACGTGGCGCCGCTGGCAGAAATCGTCCCCTTAATATTTCATCTTTGATGAAAGAGAAAATCCCAGTGCCCAGCATGGAGATTCAAAAAAAGGTTGCACGGGCTGTTCATACCCGGAAGAAATTGTTCAAGGAAATTGCGAAAGCCATCGATCTGCTGCAAGAGCGCCGCACTGCGCTGATCTCCGCCGTCGTTACCGGACAGATTGATGTTCGAAATGCCATCCCACATTAGCCGACAAACGTAGTCTAGAGACCTAAGATGGAAATCCAACCTGACAAGCAAAACCTCGACCAGACCTTTGCCACAACGGTCTATTACATCGACTTCTACCAGCGTGACTACAAATGGACAGAGGAACCAGTTCGCAGGTTGCTAGATGATGTCTTCTACCAATTCGACGAGGCTTACCAAAAGCATTCGGCACTCGAGTCGAATAAGGAAAACATCAATGCGCGTTTTCCCTGGTACTACCTCAACACCTATGTGACCAACACGGTAGGCGGACGTGTCTTTGTTGTAGATGGCCAGCAACGCTTGACTACGCTGACGTTAATTCTGTTGAAGCTATATTCCAAATCCAAGACATTCGGGTCCAAGACAACGGGATGGCTCGAACGAAAAATTGCCGGGTACTCAGGCACTGAACATGAGTTCTGGATGAATCATGTTCGACACCGACAGGTACTTGAGGGCTTGATGGCAGGACAAGACCCGACGACCATCAAAACAAATACTGGCGTGACAGCAGTCAATATGATGAAGAACTACCAGGTCATCAGTGGGGACTTGGATTCACGCCTGACCACAAAGCATCGCTTCGAAACTTTCGTTCATTACTTCCTCTTCCGACTGGTGCTCATCAACCTGTCAGTCGAAACAACGCACGTTCCGATGGTCTTTGAAGTCATTAATGACCGTGGCGTTCGGCTCAAGCCGTACGAAATTCTGAAGGGGAAGCTTCTGGGCCAGATCGACAAGATCGAACTCGACAGTGGCGGTTATAACGAACTTTGGGAAACGCAACTACAAGCAGTAAATAGCTTCCGGGAGGATGAGATTGATGGTTTCTTCCGCTACTGGCTGAAAGCGAAATATTCCGATAGCCGCAAATCCGGCCAGAGGTTCGACGGTGACTATCACCGCGAAATGTTCAAGGCCGACATGAACGGCATCCTCAAACTGGACCACAATTCGTCCGAGGTAAAGTCGTTTCTGAACGGCGCCTTCCGATACTACACGCGCTTGTACGCAAAGGTTTGGCAGGCTAGCCAGGAGCACGACAAGGCCTTCCCATCAGTATTCTTCAATAGCCTAAACGAACTGGATAGTCAGTTCATGCTGGTCTTGTCCGCCTGCAATGTCGATGACCTCGAAGAGGACGAGAAGATTCGAATCGTCTCCTCCGGACTGGATCGCATGTTCTCTCTGCTCCAACTTCAAGGCGCTTACGACTCGAATGAGTTCGCTTCACGGCTATTTGAGGTTAGTGCCGACATACGAAACAAATCCGCATCGGAGATTACTGCTGCCTTCGAGAAACACCTGATTTCAGAATTGTCTGAACGGCGAACGATGGTCATATCACTGCCGCTGAGCTACCCGTTGTTCCGCACGATGTCTATCGATCGATTGAACACCCGCTTCACACGCTATTTTTTTGGGCGCATCGAACTCCTTCTGGCTGACGGCATGAAGTTAAAGATGAAACATGAGCTTAAAGACCTCGTAACGTTACGTGGCGTGAAGACGGGATTTCACATCGAACACATCCTGTCCCGTAACTCGGAGAACCTTGCTCTCTTCGGTGATGACGAGGAACGATTCGACATGGAGCGCAATCGTTTGGGTGGTGTATTGCTGCTTAAAGGAAAAGACAACATCTCCAGCAATAATGAGGTTTATTCAAGCAAGCTTAAATCGTATGCAAACAGTCTCTATTGGAATGAGACCCTCCGAGCGGACTGCTACAAAAGCAAGCTAGATTTCACTGCCTTCGCCAAATCAACGAACCTGAACTTTAGACATCTGGACAAGTTTGGCCCTGAAGAATTGGAAGAGAGACACAAGCTTCTTTTTGACCTTCTACCGATGGTTTGGCCAGTTCCCGAGTCGGAGAAAGCGGGAGCATGAGCCTGCACAAAGAAATCAGGTTCGAGACCGAGATTTGCCAGTACCTGGGCGACCACGGATGGCTCTACGCGGAAGGCGACGCTGCGGCCTATGACCGGGCACGCGCCCTCTTCCCCGCCGATGTGCTGGCCTGGGTGCAGGCCACCCAGCCCAAGGCTTGGGAGACGCTGACCAAGAACCACGGCGCTCAGGCTGCGGAAACGCTGCTAAGCCGCCTGCGCGATCAACTGGAGCAGCGCGGCACACTCGATGTGCTGCGCCACGGCATCGAACTGCTGGGCCTGAAGCAGCCGCTGAAACTGGCCGAGTTCAAGCCGGCGTTGGCGATCAACGCCGACATCCTCGCCCGCTACGCGGCGAACCGGCTACGGGTGATCCGCCAGGTCCGCTATTCCCTGCACAACGAAAACAGCATCGACCTCGGCTTGTTCCTCAACGGCCTGCCGGTGGCCACGGCGGAGCTGAAGACCGACTTCACCCAGAGCATCGGCGACGCCATCGACCAGTACCGCTTCGACCGCCTGCCCAAACCCAAGGGTCAGGCCGCCGAACCTCTACTCTCTTTCCCGCGTGGTGCGCTGGTGCATTTCGCCGTGAGCAATACCGAAGTCCATATGGTCACCAGGCTGGCAGGCCCAGCCACGGACTTTCTGCCGTTCAATCAGGGCGACAATGGTGCCGCCGGCAACCCGGTCAATCCGCAGGGTGGCCATCGCACCGCCTACCTATGGGAGAAGGTCTGGGCGTGTGAAAGCTGGCTGGAAATCATCGGCCGCTACCTGATCGCCCAGCGCGACAAGAAAAAGCAGATCGAGAAGATCATCTTCCCCCGCTACCATCAACTCGACGTGACCAGCGACATTCAGGCCGCCGTAGTCAAGGATGGCCCGGGTGGCAAATACCTGATCCAGCACTCGGCCGGTTCGGGCAAGACCAACTCCATCGCTTGGACGGCACATTTCCTCGCTGAGTTGCACGACGCGCAGAACAAGAAAATATTCGATTCCGTGCTGGTCATCTCCGACCGCACCGTCATCGACTCGCAGCTTCAGGAAGCCCTCTTCGACTTCCAGCGCACCAGCGGCGTGGTGGCGACCATCACCAACAAGGACGGCAGCAAGAGTTCGAAACTCGCCGAGGCACTCTCCGGCGACAAGAAAATTGTCGTCTGCACCATTCAGACCTTTCCCTTCGCCATCGACGCGGTGCGCGAACTGGCCGCCACTCAGGGCAAGCGGTTTGCGGTGATCGCCGACGAGGCCCACAGCTCCCAGACCGGCGAGGCAGCGGCCAAGCTGAAGGCGGTGCTGAGCCAGGAAGAACTGGCCGAGTTCAACGATGGCGGCGAGGTCAGCACCGAAGACATCCTGGCCGCCCAGATGGCAGCACGCGCCAGCGACGCCGGCATCACCTACGTGGCTTTCACGGCGACCCCGAAGAACAAGACGCTGGAATTGTTCGGCACCCGCCCGGAGCCGACACAGCCGGCCGGCCCGGAAAACCTGCCGGCGCCCTTCCATGTGTATTCGATGCGCCAGGCAATCGAGGAGAAGTTCATTCTCGACGTGTTGCAGAACTACACCAGCTACAAGCTGGCTTTCAAGCTGGCCCACGAGGGTGCCGACTACGACGAGAAGACGGTCGAGCGCAGCACGGCGCTGAAGGGCATCATGAGCTGGGTGCGCCTGCACCCCTACAACATCGCCCAGAAGGTCCAGATTGTCGTCGAGCACTTCCGCGAATACGTGACCCCGCTGCTCAGTGGCAAGGCCAAGGCGATGGTCGTGGTCGGCAGCCGGGTGGAAGCAGTGCGCTGGCAACTGGCCATCGACAAATACATCAAGGACAACGGCTACAAGATCGGTACGCTGGTCGCGTTTTCCGGTGAGGTCAATGACAAGGAATCCGGCCCGGACGGCTTCACCGAAAACAGCCACGCCCTGAACCCGAACCTGAAGGGCCGCGACATCCGCGAAGCCTTCAAGGGCGATGAATACCAAATCCTGCTCGTCGCCAACAAGTTCCAGACTGGTTTCGACCAACCCTTGCTGTGCGGCATGTACGTCGATAAGCGATTGGCCGGCATTCAAGCCGTGCAGACCCTCTCTCGTCTCAACCGCGCCCACCCCGGCAAGGACACGACCTACGTGCTGGATTTCGTGAATGACCCCGAGGAAGTCCTCGCCGCCTTCAAGACCTACCACACCACCGCCGAACTCGCGGCCACCACCGATCCGAACCTCGTCTTCAACCTGCGGGCAAAGCTCGACGCTGCCGGTCACTACGACGACTTCGAGATCGACCGCGTAGTCGCGGTGGAGTTGAACCCGGGCGCCAAGCAGAGCGAACTGGTCGCCGCCCTGGAACCGGTCCGCGACCGCCTGATGAAACGCTATAAGGCCGCGCAGGAAGTCCTGAAGGCCGCGAAGGTAAAGCAGGACGACAAGGCCGCCGAGGATGCCCAGAACGAACTGAACGCGCTGATCCTGTTCAAGAGTGACCTCGGCGCCTTCATCCGTCTCTACACCTTCCTGTCGCAGATATTCGACTACGGCAACACCGCCATCGAGAAACGCGCGATCTTCTACAAACGCCTCCTGCCACTATTGGAGTTTGGCCGTGAGCGTGAAGGCATCGATCTCTCGAAGGTCGTGCTGACCCATCACCACCTGAAGAATCTCGGCAAGCAGGGCATGCCGCTAAACGAAGGCGACACGCCCCTGCTCGACCCAATCACTGAGTCGGGAAGTGGCAGCGTGCAGGAAAAAGAAAAGGCGCTGCTGCGGGAAATCATCGAAAAGGTGAATGACCTGTTCGACGGCGAACTGACCGACCAGGACAAGCTGGTCTATGTGAATCACGTCATCAAGGGCAAGCTTCTGGAATCGGAAACCCTACAGCAGCAGGCGGCGAACAACTCCAAAGAACAGTTCGCCAACTCCCCGGACCTCAAGACCGAACTCATGAACGCGATCATGTGCGCCCTTGATGCCCATACGGCGATGAGCACTCAGGCGCTGAATTCAACCAAGGTACAGAACGGGATGAAGGACATCCTGCTGAACCATTCGCACCTCTGGGAAACGCTGCGCGATCAGGCTGCTGGGCAGAAGCCGGCGGCGTGAGCTGGCTCCCCGACTGGCTGGTACCGGCGCGTCTTTGCGCTGGTAACCCGGCGGAACGGTGTGCCGGAGCATCTTGCTGACGGTCTTGCGGCTGATGCCAAACCGCTTTGCTGTGCCGCGCTCGCTCTGGTCTTCTACCATCACGGCCCGCCTTACTTTGGCGTATAGATCCACTTTGTACATCCTTCCTGCCTTCCTCCTCGATCCATCACAGATCAAAGATTAGGCGTCAGGACTGGCTTCCACTACGCCGCCAAGTGGCTCCCTTTTACTCCGGCATTCACAGTGGCGCGCTTGACCCATGTAATGCGAGTCGTTATCATTCGCAGCAAATGGGAGTGTTTATGAAAATTCTTGTCACCCTGGTTTCTCTGCTTTCAATTTCCGCGTGGGCTGCCGACAACGAGGTCTCCGTGATCATCCGCGACCATCGTTTTGAGCCAGCTGAAATTCACGTTCCTGCCGGCCAGAAAATCAAACTGGTGATACAGAATCAGGATGCCACCCCCGAGGAGTTTGAAAGCCACGAACTTAATCGGGAGAAAGTGATCGCCCCGGGCAGCAAGGCGAATATCTACATTGGCCCTCTCTCTCCCGGGCGCTATCCCTTCTTTGGCGAGTTCCATGAACAAACGGCCCGCGGCGCCGTCATCGCGGAGTAAGTTGCCATGATCGGCTCTGCGATTATTGTTTTCCGGGAGACCCTGGAGGCGGCGTTGATCATCGGCATCATCGCGGCCGCTACGCGCAACCTTCCTTCTCGCAATTTCTGGCTACTCGTCGGGATCGGCGCAGGCGTTGTTGGTTCATTGATCGTTGCCTCTCTCACCGGAAAAATCTCGGAACTGGCGGAGGGTACTGGGCAAGAATTATTCAACGCCGGGATCCTTGGTCTCGCCGCACTGATGCTGGCTTGGCACAACATCTGGATGGCCCGACACGGCATGCAACTGGCCCGAGACGCAAAGCAACTGGGGCAGGATGTCGTCTCGGGAACCCGGGAAATGTCTACGCTTGGTCTGGTCATCGCACTCGCCATTCTTCGCGAAGGTTCGGAGACCGCACTCTTTCTATACGGGCTTCTTGCCGGCGGTGACGAAACGCTTGCCACCGTCTTGGGCGGAGGTGCGATCGGTCTTCTGGTTGGCGCTCTCGCGGGTTACGGTCTGTATGCAGGATTTCTGCGTATTCCCGCTCGTCTGTTCTTTGCGGCGACCAGCGGCCTGATTCTCCTGCTGGCCGCGTCCATGTCCAGTCAGGCAGCACGTTTCCTGGTTCAAGCGGATTTGCTGCCGAGCTTGGCCAATCCACTCTGGGACACCTCGTGGCTACTGGACAACTCATCTCTCCTTGGACGCTTTCTGCACACCCTCGTCGGCTATGAAGCCATGCCCTCCGGCATCCAGGTCGTCTTCTACCTGGGCGCACTGACTCTAATACTGGCCGGCATGCATCGCTTCCGCATCCGGCCGCACACTCTCGCTACCTAATAGGAAGTCCCATGAAATACTATGCGCCACTATTGGTCGCAGGGGTCTTGTTGAGCCCTGCTTTTGCCCTCGCCGGTCCCGCCGATTATGTCTATACCCCCATCGTGGAATACGGCGAGCGGGAAATTGACTTCAAGGCCGGCACTGCCAGCAAAGGAGGCGATCCCCGCGAATCCGCTGCCAGCATCGGCTTTGGCTACGGTGCCACGGAATGGTGGTTCACCGAACTGTACGCGAAATACAAGTGGGAAAATAATGAAGGCGGCAAGTTTGACGCCATCGAATGGGAAAACAAGTTCCAGCTGACCGAAACCGGCAAGTACCCGCTGGACATCGGCTTCCTCGTGGAAATCGAACGCCCACAGAACCATGCCGAAGGCTGGGAAGTGAAGTGGGGTCCTCTCTTGCAGACTGAATTCGGCAAGGTTCAGTTGAATGCCAATTTCCTGTTTCAACGCAGTTATCAGTCCGAAGAGCCTAGCGACATGCATTTTCTTTACCAGTGGCAAGCAAAATATCGCTGGCTGGCGCCCTTTGAGTTCGGCCTCCAGGGCTTCGGCGACATGGGCAAATGGGATCAGTGGGCACCCAAGGATGAACAGAGCCATAAGGCAGGCCCGGCTATCTTCGGAAAACTGCCGATCGGCAATCACCAAGCCATCCAATACAACGCGGCATGGCTTGTCGGGATGACCAAGACCACACCGGACAACACCTTTCGTATGCAGGTCGAATACGAGTTTTGAGCGGGTCTTGCCTAGAGTCAGTTGACATTCAAGCGAGCCAAATGATGGCGGCGGCGAGAGCGACAAAGGAAGCGAATCGCTGTGCGAGCTTGTCGTAGCGTGTGGCGATGCGGCGGAATTGCTTGATTCGGCAGAAGAAACGCTCAACGAGGTTGCGGTTTCTGTAGAGATGCTTGTCGAACGCCCGCTGCACCAAGCGATTGCAGCGAGGTGGAATCACGGCTTGAATGTTCGACGCATTCAAATATTCGATGATTGAATCGCTGTCGTAGGCCTTGTCGGCGCTGACCGAGCCGAGGTTCAGGTGCTGTAGCAGCGGCAAGGCTTCCGGACTGTCACCTGCTTCACCACCGGTCAGGCGAAACCTTGCCAGGGAGCCGAGCCCCTCGACCAACGCATGAATCTTGGTACTCAGTCCGCCACGGGATCGCCCGAGGGCTCCCATCTCGGCCTGGATTCGATCATGCATACCGACGTCCGGGCACTCTGGCCGATCCTGTCCGGCAATCCGATTCAGGGAAGCATTTCGATCGACGCGCTACATGCCTTGTGCGTTGCCGCGGCGGTTTTGGCATTGATCATCTTGTTGCTAGTCCGCCGGTTTCGGGCTCCTCTACGCGAGCCGCAATAATTGACGCCTAACTCAGGCGTTGAACGTCCGCTTCTAAGCATAGCAAGACCAACGTGGTGTCCGTGGGTGGGCGCCCCTTCTGTTCTGGCGCTGGCATCGCCTCCATTTTGCGTAGTTTTGCTACTTGGGTGCCCTACAGCACAAACGTTAAGAATCATTTCGATTACAAGGAATCTCAACCATCTCCTCGAACCCGATCATCCAAAACTTTTCAAGCTCTGCAAGATGCTGATATATAGCCGCCACACTCTGTTGGTCGAGCTTCGCCAACGTGTTCTTTTCGCCTGTAACCTGGTTAGTTGCTTTCTCGATGGCAGGGGACTCAACTTCCAATTGAGCCTCTTCTGGTTCAGACGCCTTGTGTTCGATGGAATCGAGTCGGGCACCGAACAAAGTTTGATGCGATGCAATGTCCATAACAGCTTGGCATTCCAGTGAGAAATTGATGGTCATCTGAGCTTCTGATTGAGTGTGATTGAACATGATGGTATGCATCCTTAAGGCAAAAGCGATATTGCTGGACTCTGAATAGATGAAACTTCGTCAAACCACTGAGCGTTGATCGGCTTCCCTTACGCCACCAATTTCGCCCTTCCCATACGTCCGGAATCGCTTCTGAGATCGTCTCAACGGCACCGGTTGTTTTTCCCGAAAAAGATACTGAATCGCTCGAAATAGATTGTCCATCTGCTCATCATTCGACCGGTTGATCTCACCAATCCCGGGATAACGATACGTATTCTCATGGCAATTCTCGAAATGCCCGCGACCCCGCGTAATAACTTGGCGCCAATATTTTCCAATCTGGTCAGCCATATACCAGGCACGGGCACCGTTCCTTCCTTTGAAGAACAGAAACAGATGGACATGAAACAAACGCGACTGGCCGTATTCCATCCGCCAGATATGACCATTCAAACCCCGAAAAAGCTTTTCGTTCTTTCGGGAATTGACGTGCAGCAAACGCTCCAGGTCGGCCTTGATATCCTCGATATAAACATCGTTTGAGTACTGGTTTAGGTAAGACAAATCAATACGAACTACTACATAGCGAGAGCAAGCATTAAATAGCCGCTTTACATAGCGGCGGCATTCCTCGTAGTTGTCGACAAGTGACTTTTTGAAAGAATAGATACGCATCTTGAATGGCGGCTCATGGGAGACCTTTCGGATTTCTTCCACAAGTTGATTAAATCCCTCGTGATTCGTTTGACCCTGACCTGCAATCCAGATCGACCAAAACGATTGGACACCCAGGTTACGACAGGCCTGCAAAAAGACTTCAATATATGGATTGCGGAAGTCATAGATCTCATACATTTCCGGACCTATTACACTTCGCATCAGTGGTAAGTATTTAGACTTTAGAAACGACTCTGTCGGTATCTCGGAAGTAATCGAAACAGAGTCAGGCGAGGTTGTTAGAATCTTATTTTCTACCACCGTTCTAACGAATTCGATCAGAAGTGATGCGTGCCAAAAGTACCAATGATCTTCTAGGTAATAGTTTGGATCAGTCACTAGCGTAGCGTCAGGCGCATTCATGATTATTTCCTGGTAAATGGTAGTTGATGATCGCGGCTTCACGTCATGGGTTTTGTAGGTTGAATAGGTTGGGACAATTCACCGTAGGTCTTCTTGGTTATTGCCAGGAATGTAAGCAGGCGTGGACAACACTCACTGTAGGTGAGCCAGCATCTCTCATGGCTTATGTTGGCACCTGCGTAGCTTTAGGGGAGCCTTTGATTCAGGCCTATCGAATAGAGATATATACTTATTATATTTAATATAACTAAACGCATTGCTTCGGTGCCTAGTTTTGCCGAAATACCAACGACAGTATCTTGGGTGTTTGCTCAATCAACTCATATCATATGGGTACTAAGTTAATTAAATCAGAAACTGAGTTTTTTGGAATCCAGAATGCCAAGATGGTGAAAGGAGAGACCTAGCGTGCAAGAGGCCGATTACGATTGAATCGGGGATCTTAGGTGCAGCGAATTGAGGCGTTCGTCGTTTGTAAATGAGCAGATCAAAAAAAGCCCCACGCTTGCGCGCGGGGCTAGTTGGTCAAGGCTAGCAACTCAAGCATCAGAAGAGGTGTTTTCAGGGGGGTTGGAACTTAAACCCCCCTGAAAAATGCAGTTAACTGTGATTGAGTTGGTTGACCTGCGGTTGATTACGCAGCATCCAGAAGCGACCAGACGCTGCGACCAGAACCGCCGCTTTCCTTCTTGGACTTGACGCCTAGCTCCGTGCGCGCACGGGCCAGGGTGCCCTGTGAAATGCCGGCTTCCTTGGCAGCCGCGATGACCTCATTACCCACCGCCGGACCGTCCTTTAGCGACACAAGCAGAAACTTTTTTGCCTCGTCTAGCTTGCTGATCGCGGGTATCGGTAGGTGGGCGCTTCGAGCGGTTAGCTCGGCAACCTCGGCATTAGTCAAGGGACGAACCAACTCGACGCGCGAGGTTGGGAACTGACGACCATCCTGCTCGACGACCGCTGGCACGATGCGATATAACAACCCTTGAAATTCACCCGAATAGCTTGTTTTCACTGAAAAGAAGGCGAATAAGCGTTCATTGGTTTCGGGGTCGAAAGAATAAAGCTCGAAGAAAAAGGCCACTCGAAATTTGATGCGCAGGCGTGTTGGGAAATCCACGCGATGAATTGCACTGCTCGTCTTTTTTGCTGCCTTCGAGTAATGGCCGATGACAATAATGGCTATTTCACGTTTTCTTGCAAAATCAGTTAACTCGTTTATAGCCTTGTTGAAGTTTTTGGTGCCGTCGCCGTAGCCGCGAGCAATTAAAGACCAGTGGTCAATAATAACCAGTTTAAGATTCTGGAAACGATAAAGAATGTCCTTTAACTTCTTTTCGGCAAATGACCCCGTTAATACAACATGAAAATTGTCTTTTGAAGCGCCTGCTGCGCAGATACGAAGGGCCGCTTTCTTGGCTATATCGTCTTCGACCCCAATAAATACAACCTCGCCATTTGTGTCAGCTGAGGCATTATTCGGACAATCTGTATATGATATTATTAAATTTTGATTGCTAATCATGGCTCCATTTAGGTAGGTAAATTGGGTTTTTCCAACATTTTCCGGGCCGCAGTAGGCAATAAAATCTCCGCTGTCGAATAGACCACCGATCAGCGGCTGTGTCGCAGTATGTTTGATATCGCCAACTGCGCACACCTCATCGGCGATCGGGTTGGGGTTAAAATTTTGTTTGGGCAAACTGCGCCAGCGGTTGTGTGGGCCGATGTACGATGGCTTGTAATCGTCGTTGTCGTCGTTTTGGTTACTCATGATGAATCTCCTGATTGTTGAATAAGCTACGCTTTTTGTTCCTGTTATAAATATCCGATTTTAGCCAACCCACGACGAAACGCTCTTTTGACATTTTCGAGAGACGAATGGGTGGCGAGAAATCGCCGACGAGATAGTTCGAATTGAACATTTTGCTGCTCCAAAGCAGATATTTATATGGTTTTTGCGGACCCTTTGAGTGCCTTTCTGAGGTCGCCAACATTCCATCGCGTATGTGCGCCAAAGCGGCGTGGTTCCGGGATTTCTTTACGGCGCAGCCTGGCCCAGATCGTAGGCACCTTGCATCCGAAGAGAGTAGCGACCGTCCGAACATCGACATGTGCCGAATTCGGCAGATCATCGAAGTTGTACAGGTTGTTGTTGTTGGCTTTCATGGTTCAACAGAGTCCTCTATTTCAATTGGCGTTCAGGTGCGCATTGGGCTCCAAAGGCCGAAGTGGTTCGATCCACGAAAAAGAGGTGATTTTTTAGGCGCCAAATAAAGGGACTGATTTTTGTGGCGCATTTACGTTTAAGCGAATAGTCTCTGGACTGCCAATCAAAGCAGGCTGCGATTCATTGTTAGTGGTCAATGCTGGCTCAGGTGCGCTAGATGCCGGCAGAGTGATACAAGGAATGAACGAGAGCGCCATACACAAACCAATGCTATTGGGAACGGCTCGTCAATCTAGTATCGTCCTAAATCAGTCTCACTTCAGGTGAAGCCGTTTCCCGCGTGGCGACCATAGATTGGTCGCGGTCTCTCGGATAAAATTGGCACTACCTAAGAATGGGTAGCCAGATGGGTAGCTAGGGGAAATAATTGGCTTATTAATTAATAGCAATTAATTGATAAATAAGTAAATAATTGGAACTTATTGGAGCAATACGACATCGTTCTGATGTAATCACAACAAAGGAGACAATCCATGACCCCCGATCCGGAATTCGAAAGTCTTGTTCCAGCGCAGTCCTTCAACCGCCGCAAATTTCTCGTGACCAGCCTGGGTGCGGGTTTTGCCCTTGCCGTACAGCCGGTGATGGCGCAGACGGCGATCAGGACCGACGACTCCGGGCTGCTGGCCGGCGAAGTCAAGGTGCCGGTCAAGGATGGCGAAATGGTCGCCTATCGCGCCACGCCCAAGGGGGCTGCGAAACCGCCGGTCATTCTGGTCGTTTCCGAAATTTTCGGGGCGCATGAATACATCAGGGATGTCTGTCGCCGCCTCGCCAAGCTCGGTTACTGCGCCATCGCGCCTGAGCTCTTCGCCCGCCAAGGTGACCCGCGTCAAATTTCAAGCATTGCCGATATTCTCGCCAAGATCACGAACAAGACACCGGATGCGCAAGTGATGAGCGACTTCGACGCGACCGTCGCCTGGGCAGCCAGGCAGGGCGCCGACACCGACCGCCTGGGCATCACCGGCTTCTGCTGGGGTGGACGCATCACGTGGCTGTACTGCGCGCACAATCCGCAGGTCAAGGCCGGCGTGGCTTGGTACGGGCGTCTGGTCGGGGACGTCAACGAGTTCACGCCGAGGCATCCGATCAACGTCGTCGGGGAGTTGAAGGCGCCGGTGCTTGGGTTGTACGGTGGTCTTGATACCGAAATTCCGCTGGAGACTGTCGAGGCGATGGAAAAGGCTCTGAAAACAGGCAGCGCTGCCGCGCGACTGTCGGAGATTCACGTTTACGATAACGCCCCGCATGCCTTCCACTCTGATTACCGCCCCAGTTTCAGCAAGGCGGAGGCGGAGGACGGCTGGAAGCGAATGCTGGCCTGGTTCAACAAGATGAAAGCGTAAGGCTTGTCGGCGAAGCGTCGCCTTGTGCTACGCTTCGCTGCTCCCAAAGATAACGCCAGAACATGACTGCTGCCGACCAGAAACCCGAACCGCTCGTCGATGCGCGCGCGCTGTTGAAAGACATCCAGGCCAGCCACGATGTATTTCGCAATTTCAGCCCGCTGGCGATTGGCATCGACAAGCAGCTCCTGACGCAACAACCCGAACTGAACCGCAAGGCGCTGCGCATGGCACTGCGCAGTCACACCATGTCGACGCGCTACCTGAAGGAAATGCAGACCGGGACCATTCGCCTGAACCTCGACGGAACACCCGCCGGCGAAGTCACCGAGGATGCACGTACCCATTCCGCGGAATTGCTGCGCGAACGTTTCAAGAAGCAGGCCGAGCAACGCAAGGCCGAGCAGGAGGCAGCGCGAGCCGTGCAGGAAGCTGCCAGAGACGAGCAGCGCCGCCTGGAAAAACTCAACCAGCTCACCGAGAAATTCGGCCGCAAAGCGAATTGAAGAGCGTCGTCGGTTGCCCTGAAGCTGAAAAGGCCCGCGCCTAAGCGCAAGCCCTTGAGTTGTACGACAGCCATGAGTGGCTGATTACTGATCGGTAAGCAGTCTTCCCGGCTTGGATTCTTTCGAGTTGTTAGATGGCCGGATTTGGCCGATTACCGCTGTAGCCCAAGGGCCAATCTGGGGCGTCTCAGCAAAACGCCATGGCCAGAATCGCGGGATCGTCAAACATTGTCGTCATGAAATACGCCGCTACTCGGTAGACGTACGGTTCAAAGTGGATGATCAATGCGCGAATTGTGCGATCTCCAGAATTCAGTAGGACGCCGGATAACCTGCATCCTCAATTGCTTGCACAATGTCACCCGGCTCGATCAGCCGCCCCTGCCGTCGCCGCCGCGTCTGTGGCTACAGGTTTGACCTGACAGGAGACTGTGGTCCGGCCAAAAAACATGTCCGCGAAATCATGGTCGGACATTTGAACGACCTCGACCTCTGGCATACGGCGTTCTGCAGACTTTCGCCGATCGGACCAACCCGGCGGCGGTCCATCATCCCCATGACGCCGGTCGGACCTTGTTCGACGTTCCATGGCGGCTCCCCCTTTCGCACATCATATTCTTGCTCTTTTTAATGTGTTTTTGAGGTAGATCAATTAACTTGTTGATCGTATGGATATTTCGCCATGCCGTGAACAAGAAAATACGGCGTCGAGCTAATTGAAACAAGGTGATTATGCAAAGCGTATTGGTTCCGGTAGAGTTCGCCTGTTTCGATCATCCAGGACAAATACAATGACATTCGTGGAATCCATCAAGACCTGTTTCTCAAAGTACGCAGACTTTTCCGGGCGGGCGTCGCGCTCTGAATATTGGTGGTGGTTCCTATTCGTGCTCCTGGCGACGGTGGCGACCAGCATCGTAAGCGACAAATTGTCTGCGCTATTCTCTCTGGCGGTAATGTTGCCAGGCCTTGCGGTTGGCACTCGCAGGCTTCACGATATCGATAAGAGCGGCTGGTTTCAGTTGCTCTACCTCGTCCCGGTGATTGGCTGGATCATCGTTATCTATTGGGCTATCCAGGAAGGCAAGGAGCCAAACCGATTTTGATCCGGTTCACGCTACTCCTGCTCCTGACATTCTCGGCTACCCACACTGACGAGACGCATTTGTGACGTCGCAATATCGACTAGGACAGACGAGCGTTAAGTTCGTCTATAACGCCGGCCCAATCTGCGTCTCCGATTATCTCCTCTTTGAGGAAGGCTCTCTGGGCCGCCGTCCAGAACGGAGCGCGGTATAGCGCAACGCTGTTGCCGAGGGGCCGGTGGGCGGCGATGAAGTCGTCAACTGCCGTCGGATCAGCAGGCAATCCAAGCTGGGCGAACAAGTTGCTCATGGTGTGTAGTTGGGCTTCCATAGGGACTCCTTTTCTGTGCCGCCATTTGTATGGCTACCCCAACTTCGATGCAAGCGAACCCGAACAGTTCCATCGGTTAGCTGACATCAGGGCGATGGCTGCCCGCTGTGGTCAAGCAATCAACCAGCGCTTCCGTTGCGCTGGCCGGATCGGGTAAGCAGTCCATGCGCTGCATCCTCGATCAGATCGAGAACACGCTCGAAGCCTTCGGGGCCGCCATAGTACGGGTCGGGCACTTCGTCCTC
>Ga0315271_10001195_pt1 | contig 15560 bp, 13 predicted proteins | sample C3_top_MG_FD_204664 | JGI IMG/M metagenome (GOLD analysis project Ga0315271, IMG submission 204664) | Sediment microbial communities from Yellowstone Lake, YNP, Wyoming, USA - C3_top | ecosystem: Environmental > Aquatic > Freshwater > Lake > Sediment | place: USA: Wyoming | collected 2017-08-01 | reverse complement strand
AGTTGCGCAGCTGCTGCGGTGCATAGCGGCGGAATAGAGTGTGCAACGGGGTGTCGGGAATGTTCCAGAACCATTCGGGATCGTAACGGAAGATGTAGTCAGCCGTGCGCAGGTAAATATCGCGCCGCTTTTCAACCAGCCGATAGAACACATGCTCCCGCAGGATGTCGTCCAGCTGTGGAACATGGTCGGCAAAGCGGCCGGTCATCAGGTAAAAGCGGCGGTCCCCGAAGAACAGCCCCTCGACGAAATCGACGTCAGCGCTGTTGGTGGCAGCCTGCATGGCCTCGAGGTAGGCCGCCGGTGCAGCGCAGCGCTCAATGTTGAGGTGTACGTAAGGACGCGCCGGCTGAAGTGCGATCCTGGCGCGCAGCACATAACCCAGCGTGCCGTAGGAGTTCGGCAGGGCATGGAACAGGTCCGCATGGTTGTTGTCCGGCGTGCAGGTCACGATGGTCCCGCCGGGCAACAGTACGTCAGCCTCGATCAGCGCATCGTGCACGAACCCGTAGCGGAAACAGGTCGATTCAATGCCGATGCCGACCGTTGCTCCGCCTATCGTGATGTGCTTGAGCTCAGGCGTCACCAGGGGCAGATAACCGAGCGGCAGACATGCGGCGGCGATAGTTTCGAAGGTCGCCAGGCCTTCGACTTCGGCGGTCCGTGCCGCCTCGTCGATGCTGATGACTGAATTGAATTGTCCGAGCGACAGCGGCCGCTCAGGCGCATCCCGGTGTTGATAGCGAAACAGGTTCGAGATGGTGGGTTTCGCCAGCCTGAGGTGACCCCCGGTGGCAGTCCACTGGTTTAGCAGGGCTGCCGTCTTGGCAGCATAATCAGTCACGTGGTGGGTAGGTGTGGTCGCGGGTCCAGGGAATGCCGTTGGCGCCCGTGCGGGCAAACAGGACCTGGAAGAGCTGCAGATCTCCGTGCAGAAAGCCAATGATCGAGCCGGCGAGATAGAGCCGCCAGGCGCGCACGAAAGACTCATCAAACATTGCGCGGACGACATCGGCATGCTGCTCGAACCGTTCCAGCCAATGCTTCAGCGTGAGCGCATAGTGGGGTCGGAGGTTCTCGACGTCGAGAACAGACAATGAGTTTGGCTCGAAGATATCCATCATTTCGCGCAGAGTTGGAGGATAGGCGCCCGGGAAAATGCGGCGCGCGATCCATGCGTTCAGTGGCATCGGGCGGTCACGGCCAATGGTGTGCACCAGGCCGCGGCCTTCGGGAGTGAGAACCCTGGCGATCAGTTCACCGAGCTGCCGGTAATTGGGAGTGCCGACATGCTCGAGCATGCCGATCGAAACGAAGACGTCACAGCGCCCGGAAATGTTGCGATAATCATCTTCGATGAATTCCACGAGATGGCCCAGGTCCCTGGCTTGCGCCTGTTCGCGCGAGAAGGTGATCTGCTCTTTCGAGATGTTGAAACTGCGCACGTGGACGCCGTAGTTTTGCGCCATGAAAAGCGCAAAGCCTCCCCAGCCGCCACCTGCCTCGATCACGCGGTCCCCCGCCTCAAGCTGAAGTTTCCGGCAGACGTGATGCATCTTCGCCTGTTGTGCCTGTTCCAGTGTCATCGACGATTGAGCGTAGTAGGCACACGTGTATTGCATGGCCTCACGGTCGAGCCAGATTTTGTAGAAATCGTTGCCGAGATCGTAATGATGATGGATGTTGTTACGCGAATCGGAAAGACCTGGCTTCCTGACCCTTGTGCGCTCCAACCACCGGGACGTTTTCGGCAGTTTATCGAGAAAGCGATAGGCTTCGTCGAGCAAAACGAGCAAATCACCGTCCAGGGTAATCCGGCCTGAACTGTAAAGGTCGCCGAAATACAGCGCTGGGTCCCTTAGCATCTGGAACAGGCCGCCCCGGTCGCCGATGCAAACCGTGACCGGCAGCATGTTTCTGTTGGCGCGGACTGGTTCATCCCACAAGACCATGCGCACCTTGCTGTCATCGAGCCCTGAGGTAAGCTGCCCAAGCAGCCAGCGATCCATTTGCGTTGGATCGCCAATGAATGAACCCGCGCCAGATGAACTCCCGGTACTGCAACTTTTGCCAGAAACGCCCAGCGGATCAATGCGGCTACTGTTCATCACAGCTCCTCCCTTTTGTAACCTGCCACATTTTCCTTTCGAAAGTAATCGTGGATTCCCACAATTTCGACCCAGATCAATAATTGCCGCTTTAATGCAGTATTTCCAGCCTCAATTTGACTACGCTTAGAAGAGACCAGTGATGACTGAATGCAGGTTTCGGCAAAGATGCGTATGTCAGGCAGCAAAGCGATTGATCAAGCGCCCGTTGGAGTGATCAGGGAGGTCCATGGACCCGTGGTGGTCATCGAATGTGATGTGTTGCCACCGTTGCGGCAAGCCTTGTGTGCCAGGCTCAACCACGAGAGTTACCTGTTTGAGGTCCATCAGCACCTCGATGGACACCATTTACGCGCTATCACTCTGCACCGCAGCGTTGGCCTGCACCGGGGCATGACGATTTACGACACCGGTGCGCCGATTCATGTCCCGGTGACGCCAGACTGCCTGGGGCGTCTGCTGAATATGTTCGGTGAGCCACTGGACGGCGGTGGCCAGCTGTCAAGTCGTGAATTCCGCAATATCCACAGCCGGCCGCCAAAGCTACAGGAGGCGGTAGACGTTGGTGAAGTGCTGCAGACCGGAATCAAGGTTATTGACCTGCTCTGCCCCTTCATCAAAGGGGGTAAGACCGGCCTGTTTGGTGGCGCTGGTGTTGGCAAGACCGTGTTGATCATGGAGTTCATGCATGCGGTAGCTACCCTGCACAAAGGTGTGCTCGTATTCGCCGGAGTGGGTGAGCGCATCCGCGAAGGCCACGAACTGTGGCACGAGATTCGCAAGGCCGGCATGCTACCCCAAACGCTTATGGTGTTCGGCCAGATGGATGAGTCCCCGGGGGTACGCTTCCGGGTAGGGCTATCGGCGCTCACCTATGCCGAGTATCTGCGTGACACCATGCACAAAGAAGTGTTGTTTGTCATGGACAACATCTTTCGGTTCGTACAGGCGGGTAGCGAAGTTTCCAGCCTCCTCGGGCGCATGCCAGCTACCGTCGGATATCAGCCTACCCTCAACACCGAGGTGGCGGAAATCCAGGACAGGATACTCTCCACCCGGCAAGGCGCGATCACCTCGGTGCAGGCAGTCTATGTGCCGGCGGACGATATGACGGATCCTGCCGTCAGCGCCATTCACAGCCACCTGGACACCACCGTGATTCTTTCCCGCAGCCAGGCGGGTAAAGGTATTTATCCGGCGGTAGATCCCTTGCAGTCCGGTAGCAGGCTCATGGACCGTCACACGCTGGGTTCGAACCACTACAACATCGCTGCGGGGGTGCGGGAGCACCTGGCGCGCTACCAGGAGCTGGAGGATATTATTTCCATGCTGGGGATGGAGGAGCTGTCCCCCACGGACCGCAAGATTGTCATGCGCGCACGCAAGCTGCAACGCTATCTCACCCAGCCTTTTTGGATCTCGGAATCGCGCACAGCCAGCAAAGGGGTTTCAGTGCCGCTGGAGAGGACGCTGACCGACTGCAGTGATTTCATATCAGGGCGCTTTGATGAGCTGGCGGAAGACCAGTGTTACATGCGCGGTACGATGGCGGAGGCAAGACCTTGAATTCCTTCACGCTACAGCTACAGGATGCAAACCGGTCCGAGCGCATAGAGGGCGTAACTTCCTTTGTTGGTGAAGACTCCACCGGCGCTTTCGGGATTCTCGCGGGACACTCGCGCATGATGAGCTCACTTAACATCGGACTGGCCAGATTTCGCACTGGAGAAGGCGCCTGGCACTATCTTGCCTTGCCCGGGGCGGTGTTGTATTTCCGTGACAATGTGCTGACGCTAAGCACCCGCCATTACCTGCTGGACCATGACTACACACGCATCAGCCTGGCACTACAGCAACAATTGCTCGCTGAAGAAGAAAAGCTGCGTAGCTTGAAAGAAAGTCTGCATCGCATGGAGCAAGAGGTTTTAAAAACCCTGTGGGAAGCGGGCCGCGAGAGCACAGGTGGACTGGCATGGCGCCGCTGAATGACCTGGGTAAGCAAGTTGAGCGCCAGGCGCGGCGAATGCAAAAAGCCGAACGCGAGCGGCCCACGCTGCTCGGCCAGACGATTTACATTGGCACCCTGGGACTACTGTTAGTGCTGCCGGTAATTGCTGGTGCCTACCTGGGGCTTTGGCTGGACGACAGGGCCACGGACTATTCCGTCAGCTGGACGCTGAGCCTGATCCTGGTGGGGGTCTTCGTGGGTGCTTTGAATGTTTACCTGTTCACAAAGGAATAAGTGCAGTGGCCAAAGTAAGCTTACTGATTGAACCCATCATCGAACTGGGGCCTGTGGCCATCACCAGTACGGTGGTGACCACTTGGGCGATCATGGTGATGTTGTGGCTGTTCGCGTGGTTGGTGACGCGCCGACTGCGCATCGAACCGGGCCCGGTACAGGCGGCGGTCGAAGGAATTGTCTCCGCCCTCGCAGACGCGGTCAGCGAGGTTGAACCCCGGTATGCGGAGCGAATCATGCCGTTGATCGGCAGCCTCTGGGTATTCCTGGTGGTGGCCAATCTGAGTGGACTGATTCCCGGTGTGCACGCCCCCACGCGCGACCTGTCGGCCACTGCCGCCCTGGCTTTCATCGTGTTCTTTTCTACGCACTGGTTCGGCATACGAATCCAGGGCCTGAAGTCCTACCTGCGCCATTACCTCGCACCCAGCATAATTCTTCTGCCCTTTCATCTCATCAGCGAAATTACACGCACCGTTGCTCTGGCGGTGCGGCTGTTTGGCAACATGATGAGCCTCGAGATGGCGGCTCTGCTGATCCTGCTGGTTGCCGGGTTCCTGGCTCCCGTGCCCATCCAGATGCTGCACATCGTGGAAGCCCTGGTGCAAGCCTACATCTTCGGTATGCTGGCGCTCATCTACGTCGTCGGCGGAATTCAATCACAGCAAATTCGGCAACTGAACAAGGAGTAGTGTATGTCCGATTTATCCATCTTCACCGCGGTCTCAACGGTCGCTGCCGTTCTGGGTATTTCGCTCGGCGTCATGCTGCCAGCAGTCGCAATGGGGCGCGCCATCAGTCGTGCCCTGGACGCCCTGGCACGACAACCGGAAGCGGAACGCTCCATCATGCGCGTGCTGTTCATCGGTCTGGCAATGATCGAGTCGTTGGCCATCTATGTCCTGGTCATAGTGCTCATCGTCCTGTTCCGCAACCCGCTGCTCGAATACCTGCTGAAATAGGCCGGTGGCGACAGTGAACGGGTTGACAGCCTGGAGCAGCTGACCATGGAACTGAACTGGTCAACCGTTGTGCTTGAGATGATCAACTTTCTGGTCCTGGTATGGATCCTCAAGCGGTTTTTGTACAAACCTGTGCTGCAAATGATCGCCCGCAGGCAGGCCGGGATCGAACAGAACCTGGCTGATGCCAAAGCCCTTCATGTGGATGCTGAAAAGTTGCGGGAACAATACGAAGGCCGGCTTGCCAACTGGAACGAGGAACGCCAGAAGGCGAGAGAATCACTGAGCCAGGAAATGAACGCCGAGCGCGCAGCCAAACTGAATGAACTGGAATCGTCTCTGCAGCAGGAACGTGAGAAGGCCCGGGTGGCCGAGGCGCGCCACCGGGCCGAAGAGCTGCACAAGATGGAAGAAACAGCACTCAAGCAGGGCGCACGCTTCGCCAGTCGTGTGCTGGAACAAGTATCCGGGCCGGAAACACAAGCGCGCCTGGTCGAGCTGGTAGCAGCCGGCCTGACTCAACTGCCTGCTGAACGCATCGCGGCGGTGCGCGACAGCTTTTGGAAGACGTCTGAACCCATGATAGTGGTCAGTGCTTTCCCGCTGGCAGAGGACCAGCGCCAGCGGCTGGGGCAGGCACTGGCAACCGTTGCCGGCAGGGATCCGCCGCTGCAATTCGAACTGGACAATAAACTGCTGGCAGGTGTGCGTATCAGCATTGGCGGCTGGGTATTTAGCGCCAATCTTTTTGATGAACTGAGGGGTTTCATGGAACTGCCCCTTGCTGAAAAGCAGAGCTGACATGGGCGGCAGCAGACTGGAACGGCAGTCGAAATGGCTGGACTATTACCACCTCGGCCTGCGTGTCGGTGAACAAGGCAGTGTGGTTTCGGTGGGTGATGGCATCGCCTGGATTTCCGGTTTGCCTTCCGCTGAAATTGACGATGTCCTGGCCTTTGCAGATGGCAGCCAGGGAATGATTTTTGATCTCACCGAGAGCCTGATCGGGGCTATTCTGCTGCACGACACCGAGGCATTGAGAACCGGCACACTCGTCCAGCGCACCGGCCGGACCCTAAGTGTGCCAGTGGGCGACGATTTGCTCGGGCGCATCATCGATCCCCTGGGAACAGCTCTCGACGGAAAGCCGCCACCAGCTCACGCTCTCTGGCAGGCGCTGGAGTCGCTGTCTCCACCCATCATCGCACGTGATTTCGTCAATCAGCCGCTGCTCACGGGTATCAAGACCATTGACACCATGATCCCCATGGGCAAGGGCCAACGCCAGCTGATTATTGGTGATGCCGGCCTGGGGCGCAGTTCCATAGCGCTGGACACGGTGATCAATCAGCGCGGCCAGGACGTTTATTGCGTTTACGTGTTGATTGGCCAGAAACGTTCTACCGTGGTGAACACCATCGAAATCCTGCGGGAATATGGCGCCCTGGATTTCACTGCCGTGGTGGTGGCGGAAGCAAGCAGCCTGCCAGGTCTGCGGCATATGGCCCCTTTCGCCGGTTGCGCTGTTGCTGAGTTCTGGATGAACCAGGGACGGGATGTCCTGGTCATCTACGATGACCTTTCCACCCACGCCACTACCTACCGCGAACTGTCCTTGCTGCTGCGCCGGCCTCCGGGCCGCGAGGCCTACCCCGGCGACATTTTTTCGGTTCATGCCCGATTGCTGGAGCGGGCCACCTGTCTGAACGCCTCCCATGGAGGCGGCAGCATGACCGCACTGCCCATTGTCGAGACTAAATTCGGTGAAATCGCTGACTATATTCCCACCAATCTGATCTCGATCACCGACGGGCAGATCTACCTGGATCACAGCCTTTTTGCCGGTGGCTTCCGACCTGCCATCGACATCGCCCGTTCCGTCTCCCGTATTGGCGGTCAGGCGCAACACCCCCGCATCAACGCGGAAGCCGGGCGTATGAAACTCGACTATCTCCAGTTCCTCGAGTTGGAGGTTTTTACCCGCTTCGGCGCACGTCTCGAGGCTTCCATGGAAGCAGCTATCCGCCGTGGCCGCCTGTTACGGGAGATCCTGAAACAGGAACGCCTCGCTCCTTTACCCATAGCGTTCCAGATGGCGTGGATGGTGGCGTTTAACGACGGTTTGTTCGAAACTGTGGACCCAGGCGGAATGCGGCCATTGCTCAAGGCGCTGGAGGACGCGGCCAGGCCAACTACGCTCAGCCTTGATGCCCCTCGCGAGGAATGGAGCGCGGCGGTCGCCAGTTGGCTCGCCCGCCCAATCCCGGATGCGTCAATATGACCCGCTGGCGCAATCTGGAACGCCATCGCCACAGCATGGCCGAGATACGTAACATCATGAATTCCATGAAAACCCTGGCCTTCATGGAAACCCGCAAACTGGAGCGCTTTCTGGACGCCCAGAACGCGGTGGTCCAAAGCATTGAGGACGTTGCGGCGGATTTGTTGGGCTTCTATCCCGAAGCCCTGCCCGAGGCGACAGGGATGACGCCGGTCTACCTCTTGATAGGAAGCGAGCGCGGCTTTTGCGGTGACTTCAACCATGCTCTGCTCAAGGCTCTGGAATTGAATGTTCAGGCAGATCCCCCAGGTCAACCCATGGTGATCGCTATCGGGCGCAAGTTGTGCACATTGCTGGAAGGCGATGCACGCATGATGGGCCAGATTGATGGCGCCAACGTGGCGGAAGAGGTGGCGTCCGTGGCCCATCGACTGGCCGGCGAATTATCTTCCCTGCAGCAACACCATCACATGCTGACAGTTCAGGGGATCCACCATGCTGATGAAGGCAATATTGCTGTGCAGGAATTGTTGCCACCCTTCCGGCATTACCTGGGCCAGGGGTCGCACTTCGCATATCCGCCGATGTTGAATCAATCGCCGCGCGATTTCCTCGCTGAGCTTATGGATCACTACCTGTTCGCGGCCCTGCACAGAATGCTGTTCACCTCGCTCATGGCGGAAAACCACCAGCGTGTGATACATCTGGAAGGAGCAGTGAAGCATCTCGACAGCGAGTCGTCAGAACTGGCACGAAAATGCCATGCCCTGCGCCAGGAGGAAATAATTGAGGAAATCGAGGTGATCCTGCTCAGTGCCAGTAGCCTTGATGAAGCCCGGCCGGGGGGATAAAGGGCTCTGACCCATTTATCGCATTTATCGATCGTCGAATGGCGACACTGGGCGTCGATGCAGTATGCTCACGGTTTGAACCCACAAAATCCAGGGAAAATTTACCCCCATGTCTCTGATCCCAGCAGAAAGCACCACGGCCCTTGCAGCCGTCATTTTCGGTCTCGCCTGGCTCGGCTTTTGGGCCGATCGTAACCGCTACACGCGCACATTCTCCGGAGTCCCGTTCGTGCTCACCGGGGCGCTGCTGCTGTCGAACGTCGGTATTATCCCGATGGAGGCGCCCGCGTATGGCTTCGTCGGCCAGTACCTGTTGCCGGCCGGGATACCGCTACTGCTGTTCAAGGCGAATATCCGCACGGTGCTGACCGAAGGCGCAAAGGTGTTGCCGCCGTTCCTGGTTGCCTGCGTAGGCATTAGCGTCGGTTCCATCCTGGGGTACCTCCTGTTCAATCTCGGTGACATGGGTCCCAAGGTCGCCGGCACTTATGCCGGCGCCTTCATCGGCGGCGTGTCCGATTTCGTCGCGGTGTCACAAGCTGTCCAGATGACACCTACGGAGTTCACGATTGCGCTCGGTGCCAGCGCCCCAGCTGCAATCGTGGGACTGATGATCCTCGTGACGCTGCCTTCGATGAAGTTCATCCAGCGGCACTTCACATCGGTGCACATCGACCCGGTGAACAACGGGCGAACTGTCGCGATAGACGATGAGTTGCCGCGATTCCGGCTCGATCACATCGCGGCCGCGCTGACCATCAGCCTGGTGATTCTCGCCGTATCGGGCTTGATATCCGCGCATTTCGGCATCCAACAGTACAACCTCATCGTGGTCACTGTCGTGACGGTGATCCTGGTGAACCTGGCGCCAGGCCTGTTTGCAAAGCTCGAGGGCGATTTCGCGCTCGGCATGCTGTTCATGTACGCGTTCTTCGCGATGGTCGGAGCAGGCACGGATGCGGTGACGTTTATTCACTCGGCGCCCGTGCTGTTCTTCTATTGCACGTTCATGCTGATCGTTCAGTTCATCGTCGTGCTGCTCGTCGCCAAGCTTCTGCGCTGGGACCTCGCCGACGTGATCATCGGGTCCGGCGCCGCGATCGTGGGCTCCGCCGCGTCTGCCGGCATCGCCATGGCAAAGGGATGGAAGTCGCACGTGACGGCGGGGATCGCCATGGGCATGTTGGGCAAGGTCATCGCGAACTTCATCGGCATCGCGATCTTCAAATGGCTTAGCTGACCCGGGTGACCTGGCAGTAAAGGACCTGGAAACTATTACCCCTGCTGCAGGGCGGTCTCCAGGATGGTCGAGGCGACCATGCTAAATCGGCAGAGGGCGAGAAACATGAAGATGAAACCCACCACAGCCTGGTACAAGACAGCGGCGATCATCGCCACATTGATGTTTATCCTGTTTGCCGCGCTGCAGCTGAACGACCCCGACCCGCTCTATTGGTTTCTGGTTTACGCGGCCGTGGCAGTCGTCGCAGCAGCAGCAGCCGTCGGCCGCCATCTCCCTCGTTTCGCACTGGTCACGCTCGGGGTGGTGATTGCGGGCGTGCTGATCGCGGCGCCGGGCTTTGTCGACTACCTGCAATCGGGTGACTGGGGTTCGATCGGCAAACACATGAGTGATGAGGCGCCCTACATCGAACAAGGTCGCGAATTCGTGGGACTCTTGATCGCTGCGGCCGCGCTCTTGCTGCTGACCCGACGTTCCGGCTAATCCTTCAGACTAATCCTTCAGAGCCAGGGCCCCGGCAGTGGAAAGACCCGGGTTTAGTTCGAGTTCGGCGTTCATGCGGCCTGCGTTGGTATCGGCCGTCAAGAGCCACACTCCGGCCGTGGCATCCGCCGCCAATTCCCACGAGCGAGACCCACCCGGCAGAAGAATGCTCGACATGTTGCCTTTGTAAATCGACTGACCTGCCGGCCCCCGCAGGCTGGCCGAGTTGAGGCAAACGTGCCCTTTGCCGTTGTTGCTGGCGTGCAGAATCACCGCTCCTTCAGGATTGCGCTCGAAGCTCCATGTGACCCGTGGACTGGCCTCGCCTGGCGGCAGCAGGAATACCGGCACGCTTCCTCCCTGTATGGTGCGGCGCCCGGCTGAGTGCGCGCCTGAGTGCGCAACTTTCGCGCCCACATCGGGAATTCGGGGCGATTCAACGATCAGGATTCGAAAGGCTTTCTCTTCCCACAGCGGCGCCGCGAGCCTGAGCACCACACGAACCCTGGCGGAGTCTCCGGGCTGCAGCTTGATGCTCTCCGGATAGATCATCAGCCTGCTGTCGGGCGTCAACTGTTCCCGGTCGCCTTCCTGCCGCCACGCGAGGATGTTGAAACGCACGGTGGTTTCCTCCGCTGAGGAGTTTCGCACCTGAAGATCCGCAACCGGTCGCGTCGCGGAAAGGCTGAGCTGTTCGGGCAGCACGACGAGCCCGTCCGCATGAGTAGCGACGGCGAACAGGGAAAGTATCAGGGCCATTCCGACAGTGACCTGGGATAGACGAGACATTCTGGACAAACTAAGCATATTCCCTCCTGGATGCATGCTGTGGAGCATCGGCTTTCAGGCCACCGGCAGGATTCCGTCTTGGATGCCTGTACCGGTGTCAATTTCGAATCTACTGTAGTTAAAGCAATTAACGTGCCATCCAGTGAAAAGCCACGAAAGGCGCGGCAATCCTCAACTTGTGGGACTGCCCAGCCGACGATCAGATATTTCTTGCGGATGTCGCTGACGCATTGCGTCATACTTTGACGTTTCGGGCAAGGCCAATCTCGAAGCGTATACTGCTGCAATGACGAAAACCTGGCTAAACCTCCTGCTTACGCCCTTCTTCCTGCTTGCATGTAGTCCCGAGCAGCAGCCCGTGAAGATTCTGGATGAGCCGAAAACATCGTTGGAGCTGGTGTCAGCTGAACCCGTGGCGTCATATTCTGCGGCGGAACTGGTGGACATCCACTGTGTGCGCTGCCACGTGGCGCCAAAACCGGAAGACCTTTCGAAGGAAAACTGGCCATTCGCGCTGGCATCGATGGGGATGTATCTCGGTTTCAAGGGCGATGAGCTGCCGGATTTCACGTTTGCCCCTAACAATGAGGATTCCGCGGGAGCATCCACGGCTGCTGCCGCGGACTACCGGTTCTTTACCAAGCTGGTCGATACCGAAGGCTCTGAATACATTGCCTGGGGGTATAAGGAATTTGTCCTTCCGGAACCCCTGATCAGCGTTGAGGACTGGCGGAGAATTCGCGATTACTTTGTGACGAACGCGCCGCCCAGGTCTGAAATGTACATTGATCGGCCAAAGCAGCCGGTTCTCAAGGGATTTACCCCAGCCGAACCAGAACTCGATATCGAGCCGAATGGACTGGTGTTTACCACCGCAGTTGACGAGAAGCACCGGACACTCTATGTCGGACGTTCCGTCATGGACGACTGGAAAGTCGGCGGCCGGCCGGGGTTCGAAGGAACCGACGATCTGCTCGCGCTCGACCTCACGACCGGCAAACGTCTCGGCTACATGAAGCTGGCCACTGACCCGATCGAGATGGAAATCACCGAAACCGGTTTCCGCCTCAGCACCCATGGCGAGCACCCGATCAGGCGGGGCGAAGGACAGGGATCCGTAATCGACGTTACGGGGCTAGCCAAGAACCAGACACGGACCCGAATGCTGTTAAGAGGCCTGCATCGGGTCACCCTGCATCGCTCTCACGATCTGGATGGCGATGGACTGGAAGATATCATCATCAATACCTATGGCGACGGTATCCTGTCCAGCTATGGAGGGCGTTTTGCAATCTACTGGCGGACACCCGAATTTGCAGAACTCTGGCAAGATGCGCCGGAAGAGATTCCGTACGGCCCGCTGCAAGGCGCACTCGTTGAGGATGTCCTGGTGAACAGGGTCGGCATGATCAGCTCGGATGTGGGCGACTTCAATGGCGATGGCAAACCGGACCTCGTGGCGCTGACCGCTCAGGGTTTGCAGCAGGTGACCTTGTTCGTGAACCAGGGCAACCGAACCTTCCAGCAACAGATCGTCAGACAGTACTCGCCAGCATGGGGACTCAATATGGTCTACGCCGTCGATATGGATGGCGACGGGCTCACCGACATCGTTACGGTGAACGGGGACAACACCGGCGGTAATAGCACCGGACATCCGTTTACCAGCAGCAAACCCAAGCCCTACCACGGACTGCGAATCTACCGGAACAACGGCGATCTGACATTCACTGAAGCGTATTTTTACCCGATGCATGGCGCGCTGCGCGCGGTCATCGAGGATTTTGATGGGGATGGCGACCAGGACGCAGCCGTGATTGCGATGTGGGCAGACTGGAAGTTCGAGGAACCGGAAACCTTTGTGTACCTGGAAAACCAGGGTGGCCTGCAATTCAGTCCTGAATCGATGCCGAAAGAAAACTTCGGTGTCTGGGTCAGTATCGATGTAGGAGATGTCAATGCCGACGAAAAGCCGGACATCATCCTCGGACTGGGAAACTGGCCTACACTGGTCCCGGAAGACTGGACCAAGCGACCCGTGATGCAAGGACGTGGTGGGGAGGCCCCGTCAGTTACTTTCCTGATCAACAAATACGAGCGATAAAGGGGTCAGTGTAGTGGTTCAGTGTTTTCGGACACTGGATTAAGAGCCAACAACGCATTCATATTCGTTGCGACTGGTGGGGTGCCGCTTGAAAGAACGCCTCTGGCAGTTTGCCTTCCAGGCCTTCGTGAATTCGTTCAGTGAACCGCTGGGGTGTCAGTCCGGCCAGTTGGCGCATCAGGCCAATACTACATATTCCTCCGATACTCCCCACCCACCGCATAAAGCGCATGTGAAATAGAACCCAGGGAACAAACCTTTGCGGCCTCCATCAGTGCTTCGAAGGTATTCTTTCTCTCACGCGCCACCTGCTGCAGTTTCTCCAGCCTCGGCTTGGCTTCCTCGGCATGCGTATCGCGGAACATTTCGACATTCATTACCTGCTGATCCCTTTCGCTTTCTGAACTGCGCATCAGCTCGATATGGCCGACTTCGCCATGACCGTCGGGCGGCAGGAAGGTGTTGACGCCGATCAGCGGCAAGCTGCCATCGTGTTTCTTGCTTTCGTAGTACAAGCTTTCATCCTGGATCTTGCTGCGCTGGTACATGGTGTCCATGGCGCCGAGCACACCGCCGCGTTCTGAGATGCGCTCGAATTCCTGGTAGACGGCTTCTTCCACGAGGTCGGTGAGTTCGTCGACGATGAAGCTGCCCTGCCAGGGGTTTTCGCAAAAGTTCAGGCCCAGTTCCTGGTTGATGATCATCTGGATGGCCACGGCCCGGCGCACGGACTCGGGGGTAGGCGTGGTAATTGCTTCATCAAATGCGTTGGTGTGCAGGCTGTTGCAGTTGTCGAACAGGGCATACAGCGCCTGCAAGGTCGTGCGGATGTCGTTGAACTGGATTTCCTGCGCGTGCAGGCTGCGGCCGCTGGTCTGGATGTGGTATTTCAGTTTCTGGCTGGTCGCGCTCGCGCCGTAGCGCTCACGCATGGCGCGGGCCCAGATCCTGCGGGCCACCCGGCCAATCACGGTGTATTCCGGATCCATGCCGTTGCTGAAGAAAAAACTCAGGTTGCCGGCGAACTGATCTACGCTCATACCTCGCGCGAGATAGTATTCCACGATGGTAAAACCGTTGCTCAGCGTGAAAGCGAGCTGGCTGATCGGGTTCGCCCCGGCCTCAGCAATGTGGTACCCGGAAATCGATACGCTGTAGAAGTTACGCACTTTGTGGTCGACAAAAAATTGCTGGATGTCGCCCATCATGCGCATGGCAAATTCGGTGGAAAAAATACAGGTGTTTTGTGCCTGGTCCTCCTTGAGAATATCTGCCTGCACGGTGCCGCGCACGCTGGCCAGCGTCTTCTTCCTGATCTCATCGTACTTGGCCTGGTCGAAGCTCTTGATGCCGATCAGGCGGTCGCTGGTGATGCCGAGCATGGCGAGGCCGAGGCCGGTGTTTCCTTCAGGCAAATCGCCGTTATACACCGGGCGGACCTTATCCTTGAAGTAGGCGTTGATTTTGGTCTCGGCTTCTTTCCACAGACCATTATCCTTCAGCCAGATTTCCACCTGCTGGTCGATGGCGGTGTTCATGAAAAAAGCCAGGATCATCGGCGCCGGTCCGTTGATGGTCATGGACACGGAGGTGCTGGCTGAACACAGATCAAAACCGGAATAGAGCTTCTTCATATCGTCCAGCGAGGCGATGCTGACGCCGGAGTTACCGACTTTGCCGTATATGTCGGGGCGGGTGTGCGGGTCTTCGCCATAAAGCGTGACCGAATCGAATGCAGTGGAAAGCCGCACGGCAGGCTGGCCGTTGGCGATCAAATGAAATCGGCGGTTGGTGCGTTCCGGCGTGCCTTCGCCGGCGAACATGCGGATCGGGTCTTCACCGCTACGCCGGTAGGGGAATACACCCGCAGTATAGGGGTAGCCGCCCGGCAGGTTTTCGCGCATCAGGAAACTGAGCAGTTCACCCCAGTCCGTGTCCCTGGGCATGCCGATTTTCGGAATATGCAGGCGGCTGAGAGACTCACGATAGTTGTCGCCCCTGACTTCCTTGCCCCGTACTTCGTAGCTGTATTGTTTGGTGCGCAGTCCGGCCTTGCGAGCCGGCCAGGTCTTCAGCAGTTCGATGGCGTCGGGGCTGAGCTCAGCGATGGCTTCGTTGTAGCGTTGGCGCAATAGAACCAGGGTTCGATCGGCGTCCGTAGGAGCGCGCTTTGCGCGCGAATCCGGCGAATCGGCCGCAAAGCGGCCTCCTACAGCGGAGACGTCCGTAGGAGCGCGCTTTGCGCGCGAATCGGGCGAGTCGGCCGCAAGCGGCCATTGTGCAGGATGCACCGGTGCCGCGGAGGCCATGGATGGCCGAGAGCGGCCTCCTACATATAGGGCAAATGGCTCGGGCAACAACGGGTCTTCCAGCGCCTTCAACGATTCGTAATAGTTCTGCGCCTGGCTCGCAGCCTCTGCCTGCCGACGGATGCTGGCGTTCACTGCCCTGCCCTGTTCGGCGATTTCAGCGAGATAGCGCTGACGTGCGCCGGGGA
>Ga0315271_10001192_pt1 | contig 15583 bp, 11 predicted proteins | sample C3_top_MG_FD_204664 | JGI IMG/M metagenome (GOLD analysis project Ga0315271, IMG submission 204664) | Sediment microbial communities from Yellowstone Lake, YNP, Wyoming, USA - C3_top | ecosystem: Environmental > Aquatic > Freshwater > Lake > Sediment | place: USA: Wyoming | collected 2017-08-01 | reverse complement strand
GCGGGTAACCCGGCCTACTTCGACTACGACGGTGACGGCACGCCCGATCTCATGAACATCGGCTGCGAGATGTGCCACGGCCCCGGTTCGGCGCACGTCCTGGCGGGCGGCGATCCCGCCAGGATCGTCAACCCCGCCAACCTCGGCACCGCCCAAGCCAACGAGGTATGCGGGCGCTGCCATAATCGTGTTCGCTCCGTTCCCGGCAAGACCTACGGCTTCGCCTACCATGACGACACGGATACCGAGTGGCGTCCTGGTAAGGAACCGCTCGCTACCTATACCGCCGACAACAACTCGAACTGGCCCGATGGGGAAACGTCGTACGAGCACAACCAGCATTTCAGCGAGATGAACCGATCGGCCCACGCAACGCTCCGCTGCACGGATTGCCACGACCCCCATGCCCAGGTCAATGCCCCCCAGATCATCACGCAGCGCACCGAAGGCGGGGTCGTCATCGCCACCCGCAATGAGGACAACACGCTGTGCCTTTCCTGCCACGCCGGCAATGGCCCCTTTCAGAAGATCAGTAAGCAGATGGTAGCGAACCATGCCGACAGCGTAGCGGCCATCGGCGCGACGGTCAGCGCCCACTCCCACCATCCCTACGCCCCGGATCGCGCCATGGGCCTTTCCCGGTGCACCTCCTGCCACATGCCGGCGGTGGCCGCCGCAGAACACGAGTCTCCGCTGCATACGCACCAGGTCAGAGTGGTGCCGCCCGAGAAGACGCTGCGCTATCAGAGCAGAGGCGGCATGCCCAACGCGTGCGCCGCCTCCTGTCACGGCGACAAGGTCAACTTGTGGGGCTATGGATTGAAGGCGAGTCCTGTCATCTGGAACCAACCGACGGACGTCAAGACCGCCACCACGCTCATGGAGTATTTGGGCCCCAACGGCACATGGTGGCGCAGATCCATCGAGGCACCGGATGGAGCATCACCCCGGAAATGACCGCCGGCCGCACGGTCTTCGGTCTTGTTCTGTGGCGGCACACGGGACGACGGACAGGTCAAAACGCAGTTGAACCCACAATCACCACCGGAACCGGGACTCAGCACGGAACAGGCGGCACGCCGTCTGGCCGAGGATGGGCCCAATGCACTGCCTGGCGGACAACGCCGCTCCCCGCTCCGTATCGTCTGGGAGACGGCGAGGGAACCGATGTTCCTTCTGCTTCTGGCCGCTGGCGCGCTGTATCTCATCGTTGGGGAATTGCAGGAAGGGCTGGTTCTTCTCGGCTTTGTGCTGATCACCCTGGGGCTGACGATTTACCAGGAGGGCAAGACCGAACGGGCCCTTGAAGCGCTGCGGGATCTGACCAGCCCGCGCGCGCTGGTGATCCGCGATGGAGAGGCTCGGCGCATCGCCGGCCGCGAGGTCGTGCGTGACGATCTGGTGGTGCTGGCCGAAGGCGACCGGGTGCCGGGTGATGCCGTGCTGGTTTCAGCCAACAGTTTTCAGGTGGACGAATCTCTGCTGACCGGCGAGGCGGTGCCAGTCAGCAAGATCGTGGCGACAGGGAATCCCTCACCGGCGAGGCCCGGCGGCGACGACACGCCCTTCGTCTATTCCGGGACGCTGGTGGTGGCAGGACAAGGCACCGCGCGGGTCACGGCGACCGGGCCACGAAGTGAAATCGGCCGCATCGGCACCGCCCTGGGGACGGTGGAAACGGAACGATCGCCGCTGCAAAAGCAGACCGCGCGATTGATCCGCACGCTGGCGCTCCTGGCGCTCGGTATGAGCCTGTTGCTGGTGCTGGTCCACGGGCTCGTGCGCGGCGACTGGTTGGAGGCGCTACTGGCCGGCATCGCGCTGGCCATGGCCATGCTGCCTGAGGAATACCCGGTGGTGCTCACGGTGTTTCCCGCGCTGGGCGCCTGGCGTCTCTCGAAGGAAAAGGTGCTGACCCGGCGCGTGGCCGCCATCGAGACGCTGGGCGCCACCTCGGTGCTGTGCGTGGACAAGACCGGCACCCTCACCGAGAACCGCATGACCGTGGCGCGACTCTACGCCGGCGGTGACAGCGTTGCGGTGGACTACGCGGCGGCTGCGGCCCTGCCGGAAACGTTCCATACCCTGATCGAGTTTGCCATCCTCGCCAGCGAAGCCGATCCCTTCGATCCGATGGAGAAGGCGTTCGAACGGCTCGGCCGGCGCTTCCTCGAACACACCGAGCACCTGCATCGCAACTGGACCCTGGACCATGAATACTGCCTGACACCGGAACTGCGCGCCAAGTCACACGTGTGGAAGGCCGTAAACAGCGATACCTACGTCGTCGCCGCCAAGGGCGCGCCGGAGACGATCGTCGATCTGTGTCATCTCGATGCCGTCTCGCAGCAGCGCATTACCGCGGCGGTGGACGCCATGGCCGCCGACGGTCTGCGCGTGCTGGCCGTGGCGCGGGCGCGTTTTTCTGGCGAGCCCTGGCCTGCCGGCGTGCACGATTTCGCTTTCGAAATTGTCGGGCTCCTGGGACTTGCCGATCCCCTGCGCACGGGCATTTCCGACGCGATCCGCCAGTGCCACGATGCCGGCATTCGGGTGGTGATGATCACCGGCGACTACCCCCCCACCGCGCGCGCCATTGCCCGTCAAGCCGGACTGGATGCCGATGACATCCTCTCCGGTGATGCCCTGGCCGCGATGAGCGACGCGGAATTGCAGGCGCGGATGAAAACCGTGAGCGTGTGCGCCCGCATCGCGCCGGAACAGAAACTGCGGATCGTACAGGCCCTCAAGGCCAACGCCGACGTCACCGCCATGACCGGTGACGGCGTGAACGACGCCCCTGCGCTCAAAGCCGCCCACGTGGGTATCGCCATGGGCGGTCGCGGCACGGACGTGGCACGCGAAGCCGCGTCTCTGGTGCTGCTGGACGACAACTTTGTCTCCATCGTGCGCGCCGTTCGGCTGGGGAGGCGCATCTACGACAACATGCAGAAGTCCATGTCCTACATTCTGGCGGTGCATATCCCCATCGCCGGCATGGCGCTGTTGCCTGTCCTGGTGGGTTGGCCGGCGCTGCTCTATCCCATGCACATCGCCTTTCTGGAATTGATCATCGATCCGGCCTGCTCGCTGGCCTTTGAAAACGAACCGCCCGAAGCGGACATCATGCAGCGCCCGCCGCGCGATCCGAATGCGCAACTCTTCGGGGGCGCAACGCTCGTGCTTGCCTTGCTGCAAGGAATCGGTGTCCTGCTGGTGGTGATGGGCGCCTATGCCTGGGCGAATCGCCGACTGGCCGAACCCGAGGCCCGCGCCTTTGCCTTTGCCACGCTGGTGATCGCCAATCTGGCGCTGATTTTCTCCAATCGCTCAGGCACACGCACGCTGCTGGCCTCTCTGCGTTCACCGAATGCCACGCTGTGGGTCGTGACCGGCGTGGCCCTTGGATGTCTCGCGCTCTCGCTGTACCTGCCGTTTCTTGCGGACGCGCTCCGCTTCGCGCCGCTGTCCCTCAATGAGCTGGCCGCCGCCTTCAGTGCGGCGCTTGCCAGCATAGCCTGGTTCCAAATGCTCAAGCTGATTCGTGCCGCAACCTCACACCGATGAGGGAGCGCATCCGATGCCTAGCCACGCCACCCGCGATCAGACGGGGCCGGTACCGCGTCGCCCTGTTCGGGATGCATGGCGTCAAGCAGGCAGTTCAACGCGTGATTCGAACGACTTGACAACGTGGCCACGTTGCCACATACTCGGATGCAGCGACAGAGGCAGAGTCGCTCGAAGGTCAGGACGCCTGCCGCGACATCCTCCACGAGATACGCATGAACATGACCGCGAAGAACCCCACGTGGCCCGAATCCTCTCCCCGGCAGTTCCTGGTCAGTGCGGCCGTGCTCTGGGTGGCCCTCTACTGGGCGCTCGTCCCGGCTTCAGAAGCGCTGGTGGCGGCCCTCCCCGTGGACCGCGCGAGCCATCTGGGCGGAGCGCTGCAGTTCTTCTTCTACGACACGCCCAAGGTCCTGCTCCTGCTCACGGGCATCGTCTTCGTCATGGGGATGGTGAATTCCGCCTTTACGCCGGAGCGCACGCGTGTGCTGCTGGCCGGACGCACCGAGGGCCTGGCCAATGTCATGGCCGCGAGCCTGGGCATTGTCACGCCCTTCTGCTCGTGTTCGGCGGTGCCGCTGTTCATCGGCTTCGTCCAGGCGGGCGTGCCGCTGGGCGTGACCTTCTCCTTCCTGATCGCCGCGCCGATGGTGAACGAGGTGGCGCTGACGCTGCTGTTCGGCCTGTTCGGCTGGCGCATTGCGCTGCTCTATCTCGGCCTCGGACTGTCGGTCGCGATTGTCGCCGGCTGGGTGATCGGGCGGCTGAGGATGGAATCCTCGCTCCAGGACTGGGTGCGCGACATGCCCCGCACCGTGGCCCAGGCGGGGGAGATCCGGCTGACCCTCGCGCAACGCGTGGAGGCCGGATTCGCCGCCGTGCGGGAAATCGTCGGCAAGGTCTGGCCGTACGTGATGGCCGGCATCGCCATTGGCGCCGTCATCCACGGCTACGTGCCCGAGGCTTTCATGGCGTCCGTGATGGGCCGGGAGGCCTGGTGGAGCGTACCGCTGGCCGTGCTCGTCGGTGTGCCGATGTACTCGAACGCCGCCGGGGTGATCCCCGTGGTGCAGGCGTTGCTGGCCAAGGGCGCGGCCCTGGGCACCGTGCTCGCCTTCATGATGAGCGTCACGGCCCTGTCGCTGCCGGAGATCGTCATTCTGCGGAAAGTGCTCAAGGTGCGACTCATCACGACCTTCGTCGCGGTGGTCGCCGCGGGCATCCTGTTGGTCGGGTACGTGTTCAATGCGGTGCTGTAAACAGAGCGAAGGGACGGTCATGAAGTCCATCAAGGTTCTCGGTATCGGTTGTTCGAACTGCAAGAACACGATCAAGCTGATCGACGCCATCGCCCGGGAGAAGGGTGCGGAGATTGAACTCGAGAAGGTCGAGGACATCCAGGCGATCATGGGCTACGGCATCATGTCGACCCCGGGCGTCGTTATCGACGGGCAGGTCGTGCATGCCGGTGGCGTGCCGAGCCGCCAGAAGATCGAAGAGTGGCTTGGGTAGAGGGGGCTCGATAGTTGACGGGATGGCCACAACCTGTCGGCGGGAGGTGAGGTAGCGATGGCCCGGTCGAACGACGACCTGTTCAAGCGGCAGGCGCAGGTGCTCAAAGCCCTGGCGAGTGAGTCCCGCCTCAAGATCGTGAACCGGCTCTCCCGTGGCGAGAGCTCGGTGGGCGAACTGACCGACCTCATCGGGTCGGACCGTACAACGGTGTCCAAGCATCTGGCGGTCCTGCGGGCGCACGGCATTGTCGCCGACCGCCGCGAGGGGAACGTCGTCTTCTACACACTCCTGACACCCTGTGTCGTGAACTTCTTCACCTGCGCAACCCAGGTGCTGAAGGAGCGAGCCTGATGCGCCGCGGGGAACACTTTTTTTAACCGTCACGTGCGTGAGTGGCCACGTTGCCATACACGTACGGCCTCACACTCGATGACACGAAAGGACACTGACGATGGCTGACCAGACACTTCCGACCCCGATGGACATCCTTCGCGCGGTTTCGCCCGAGGGCGCCAAGACCTACATGGACCATCGGGCGGCAACGATGGACAACCCCGCGCTCCAGACGGTGCCGCTCAAATACAAACTCCTGATCGGCATCGGCGTGGCCGCGTCCCTGCAGTCGTCAACCTGCACGTTGATGTGGACGAAACAGGCGAAGCAGGCGGGCGTGAGCGACGCCGAGATCGCCGAGGCCATCCTCGTCGCCAGGCTCATGAAGATGGCCACGGTCAACGATACCGCCGCCGACGCGCTCGCGTGGCTCAGGAAGGCCTGAAGGAGGCATCGCCGTGTGGATCGTCAGGCTGGCGCTGCGCAGACCCTACACCTTCGTCGTGATGGCGATGCTGATCGTGATCCTCGGCGGGATCGCGATCGTGCGGATGCCCACCGACATCCTGCCCGACATCGACATCCCGGTCGTCAGCGCGATCTGGCAGTACAAAGGCATGTCGGCGGACGAGATGGAGCAGCGGGTCGTCACCCTCTCCGAACGCTCCCTGACGACGACGGTGAGCGACATCGAGCATCTCGAATCGCAGACCTACAACGGCATGGGCATCATCAAAGTGTTCCTGCACCCCGGCGCCCGCGTCGAGGCAGCGGTGGCCCAGATGACGGCCATCTCGCAGACCGTGACCCGCCAGATGCCGCCCGGCATCACCCCGCCGCTCATCATTCGCTTCAATGCCTCGAGCGTGCCCGTCCTGCAGGTGGGCCTCGGGGGCGCAGGACTGTCAGAGCAGGCACTGTACGACATCGGCGCGAACTTCCTGCGGACACGTCTGGCCACCGTGCAGGGCGCCTCGGTGCTCATGCCCGCCGGCGGGAAACCCCGGCAGATCATGGTGGATCTCAACCAGGAGGCACTGTTCGCCCGCGGCCTGTCGCCCGCCGACGTCTCCGCCGCCATCAACGCGCAGAACCTGATTCTGCCTGCCGGCGCGGTCAAGATCGGCGACCGGGAATACAACGTGCGGCTCAACAGCAGCCCGGACATCGTCGCGGAGATGAATCGGCTCCCGGTGGCGTCGGACGGTCTGACGACGACGCTCGTCGGGGATGTGGCCCAGGTGCGTGACGGCGCGGCCGTGCAGACCAACATCGTGAGGCAGGACGGACAGCGAGGCGCGCTGGTGTCGATCCTCAAGACCGGGACCGCCTCCACGCTCGACATCGTCAATCGCGTCAAACAGGTGCTGCCCCGGATTCTCGCGACGCTGCCGACCGCGCCCGAGGTCCGCCTGCTGCTGGACCAGTCGATCTTCGTCCGGGCGTCCATCAACGCCGTGCTGCAGGAGGGCCTGATCGCCGCGGTGCTGACGGGCCTGCTGATCCTGCTGTTTCTGGGCAGCTGGCGCAGCACGCTCATCGTGTGGGTATCGATTCCCCTGTCGATGTTGTTCTCGATCGTGGTGCTGCAGTGGATGGGCCAGACGTTGAACATCATGACGTTGGGTGGCCTGGCGCTCGCCATCGGCATGCTGGTTGACGATGCGACGGTCGCCATCGAGAACATCCATCGGAACTTCGCCGAGGGCAAGTCGCTGGTGCGCGGCATCCTCGACGGGTCACAGCAGATCGCCCTTCCGGCGTTCGTCGCCACGTTGACGATTTGCATCGTGTTCGTCCCCGTGATCTTCCTGGGCGGCACCGCGAAGTACCTGTTTCAGCCGCTCGCCTTGTCGGTGGTGTTTGCCATGATCGCCTCCTACGTGCTGTCGCGCACGCTGGTGCCGACCATGGCGCTCACGATGCTGGCCTCCGAGGTCGCGCGCGAACATGCCGTCACGGACACGCCAGGGAGCGGTGGCATCTTCACCCGCATCCAGCGGTCCTTCTCCGCCGGTTTTCTGCGCTTCCGGGAGGGCTACGGCCGGTCCCTGTCGTGGGCGCTCGGCCACCGCGCCGTCGTGTTGACCCTGTTCATCGGCCTCTGCGTCCTGTCGGGCGGGCTCGCCCTGCGGGTCGGGCAGGACTTCTTTCCGACCGTGGACACGGGCCAGCTCCGGCTGCACGTCCGCGGACCCTCAGGCATGCGCCTGGAGTCGACCGAGCAGCTCTTCTCGCAGGTGGAGGACCGGATCCGCCACATCATCGCGCCCGAACACCTCGATACCATCGTCGACAATATCGGGCTGCCGATCCTGCCGATCAACATGGCCTACAGCGATTCCACCACCCTCGGGTCGGCCGATGGAGAGATCGTCCTGTCGCTGACGCGCGATCGTCCGCGAGGCGTGACGTGGGCGTACGCGAGGCAGTTGCGCCAGGATCTGCCCCGAACGTTCCCGGGCGCGAACTTCTACTTCCAGGCCCCGGACATGGTCAGCCAGATCCTCAACTTTGGCGTGCCGTTTCCCATCGATGTGCAGGTGGTCGGTCAGAACGGCGTCGTGAGCGAAGGCATCGCCAGGAAGATAGCCGGACAGATTGCGAACATCCCGGGCGCCGTCGATGTCCACCTTCACCAGGTGTCCGATGCCCCCGAGATCAGGCTCGATGTCGATCGCATCCGGGCGAGCCAGATGGGGATGACGCAACGGGATGTGGCGACCAGCGTGCTGGTCGCGCTGAGTTCGTCGGGGCAGGTGGCGCCGAACTTCTGGCTCAATCCGGTCAACGGCGTGAGCTATCTGGTGGCGGTGCAGACGCCGGAATTCCGCATCGACTCGATGGAGGCCCTGGCGTCGATCCCGCTCGCGACGAAAGCCCGCAAGGCCCCGGAGCAACTGGGCAACATCGCGGCGGTGTCGCGCGGCACGGGCAGCCTGGTCGTGAGCCATCACAACATCCAGCCCGTGGTGGACGTGTTCGCCAACATCCAGGATCGGGATCTCGGTGCGGTCGGCGCCGAGGTGCGGCGGGTCGTGCAGGCGATCGAGCCGACGCTGCCTCGAGGCACCAGCCTTCAGATCCGGGGACAGATGGAGACGATGCGGACGTCGTTTGTCGGACTGGCGGGCGGCCTCGCGCTGGCCATCCTGCTCGCATACCTGCTCATGGTCGTCAACTTCCAGAGCTGGCGGGATCCCGCGATCATCCTGTCGGCGCTGCCCGGGGCCTTCTCCGGCATCATCTGGACGCTCTACGTGACCCAGACCACGATCAGCGTGCCGGCGCTGATGGGCGCCATCATGAGCATCGGCGTGGCGACCGCGAACAGCATCCTGCTGGTGACCTTCGCCAACGATCAGACCGCAGCCGGTCTCCCCCAGGCCGAGGCCTCGCACTCGGCTGGCGTGACCCGCCTGCGGCCCGTGCTGATGACGGCGCTGGCGATGATCTGCGGCATGCTGCCCTCCGCGCTGGGGCTCGGTGAGGGCGGCGAGCAGAACGCGCCCATCGGCCGGGCCGTGATTGGCGGGCTGCTCGTGGCGACGGCCACCACCTTGTATGTCGTGCCCGTGATCTACAGCATGGTCGGGCGTCGCAGGCGGACGGCCGGACGGACCGCTGACGAGGAGTTGTTCGCATGAACCCCGAGACAGATCGATCGACGGCGTCGGGATTGCCGGCCCCCGAGCCCGGTCACGCCACGTCGCGCCGCACACTGCTGATGATCGGCGCAATCGCGGTCGTGGTGCTGGGCGTGCTGTTTCTGGCAGGCCTGTTCCCACGACTGGCGCGGGAGCAGCGCCAACAGGAGACCGGCGGTTCCACCGCACCACGCGTCACCGTTGCGGTCGCGAAGCGGGGACCGGCCGAGGTCCAGTTGACGCTGCCGGCGTCGATTCAGGCGATGGTGGAAGCGCCAATCTATGCGCGCGCCGAAGGCTACGTGAGCCGGCGCCTCGCGGACATGGGCGACCTGGTGACGCGGGATCAGGTGCTGGCCGAAATCAGCTCGCCGGAACTCGATCAGCAGCTCCTCGAAGCCGAAGCCACGCTCCGCCGGGCCCGCTCGGCGCACCGGCAGGCCCAGGCGCAGTTGACACAGGCCATCGCGAATCTCGGACTCGCCGAAGTGACCGCCGAGCGGTGGCAGACGCTCGTGGGCCAGGGGGTGCTGTCCAAGCAGGATGGGGACGAAAAGCGCACGACGCTGGCGGCCCGGCAGGCCGATGAGGCGGCGGCGCGCGCGGCGGTTCAGTCGGCCGCCGAATCGGTGGGGGCTGCGGAAGCCGCGCTGGGGCGCGTGAGCGAGTTGAAGGCGTTTCGCCTGATTCGCGCGCCGTTCGACGGCCGGGTGACGTCGCGCACCGTCGACGTGGGGTCGCTCGTGAACCCGGGCAGCGGGACGACGGCCCGTGAGCTGTTCCGCGTGGCCCGCGTGGACACGCTGCGGGCGCATGTGCAGGTGCCGCAGGGCGAGGCGACGGCCGTGCGCGCCGGGACCGCCTGCGCACTCTCGGTCAGCGAGTTTCCGAAGCTAACCTTTCCCGGCGTGGTCACGCGCACGGCGGGCGCGCTCGATCCGGTGTCGCGCACGATGCTGGCGGAGATCGAGTTGAAGAACCCCGGCGGGGTGCTCCTCCCGGGAATGTACGCCACCGTCGCCATCCAGGTGATGCGGAAGACGCCCCCGGTGCTCATCCCCGCCAGTGCCTACCGGCCAGGGGCCGATGGGCCGGTGGTGGCCATCGTCGATGCCAGCAATACGGTCCGGTTCAAGAAGGTCGGCCTCGGGCGGGATCTGGGCGCGCAGATCGAAGTGATTCAGGGACTCGAACCCGGCGCGAAGGTCGTGACGACCGTCACCGATGCGGTTCGGGATGGATCGAAGGTGACGCCGGTGATGCCGGCGGCCGCGGCGGCACCAGGCCCTGCGGGCGCGCAGCCGGGCAAGGCCCCGGCGGCCAAGTGAGCGGGACAGGAGCGACGACATGAGATGGCGGCTTGTGCTTCTCGCCGTGGCGGTGGGGCTGGCGTGCCCCGCGACGGCTGCGACGGCTGGCCAGCAGGCAGGCGAGTCACCGCGGTGGCAGGCGTTGCGGCAGGGGGATGTGGTGCGCCTGTCGCTTGCCGACGCGATTGCGCTGGCGCTGGACAGCAATCTGGACATCGAGTTGCAGCGCGTTGGCCTCGGATTGGCCGACGCCGACATCCAGCGCGCCGAGGCCGGCAACCAGGGACGGGGCGTGACACTGTCCGTCCGTGAAGGGCCCCGGAGCGTGTCCAGTTCGTCCACGGCCGTGGTCGGCAACCCGCCGCTGGGCGTCGGGGCCGAGGCGAGCCTGTCCCTGGCCGGGGGGCAGACCGCGTCGGCGGGGCCGTTGCCGCCGTCGTTCGACGCGGTGCTTGCGGGCAGCCTGCGGTGGAGCCGTCAGAACGTGCCGCAGGCGAATGCCTTTTCGGTCGGGACCAGCGTGCTCGAGTCGGACGTCACCGCAGGCGGCCTCTCGTTCCAGCAGGGGTTTCACACCGGGGGCGTGCTCGCCGTGACGTTCGACGCCACCGCGCCGCAGATGAACAACCGCCGCGTCGACGTCAATCCCTACACCCAGGCGGTCGCCGGGATCTCGTTCATCCAGCCGCTGCTTCGCGGGGCGGGGCCGTCACTGAACGCGCGCTTCATCCGGATCGCACAACGGAACCGGGACGTGGCCGACCTGGTCTTCCAGCAGCAGATCATCAGCACCGTGTCGGCCGTCATTCGTCTCTACTGGGACCTGTCCAGCCTCACGGCCGAAGTCGACGTACGGCGCCAGAACCTCGCCCGGTCCGAGAAACTGCTGAGCGACACCGCCGCGCAGGTGGATGTTGGCACCCGCGCCGACATTGACGCTGTCCGGGCGCGCGCCGAAGTGGCCCGCGCGCGGCGGGATCTCATCGCCGTCGAGGGCCTGGCCCGCCAGCAGGAGACTATCCTCAAGGACTTCCTGTCGCGGGGCACGATTGCCGACTCCGGCCTGGCGGCCTGGTCGCTGCAGTTGACCGACGGGCCGCCGGCGGTGCCGGGCGGTGATCCGGATCCGCTGGACGTCCTGGTGAAACGGGCCATCGACACGCGTCCGGATCTCGCCCAGGCCCGGCTGCAGATCGAGAACGCGCAGACGGCGGCCGAAGGCAGCGAGAACGCCATGAAGCCCGCCCTCGACGTCGTGGCCAGCGCGCGGGCCAACGGCCTGGCCGGTGAGGTCAATCCCCTTGTCATTCCCGGAGCAGCGAACCACACACCCGACCCCCGGTTTGTCGGAGACTTCCGGGATGCGCTGGCGCAGATCGGCCACGCCACGTTTCCGGACTACGGCATCGGCGTGCAGATGAGCATTCCGCTTCGTCGCCGCGCAGCCTCCGCGGACCGGGCGCGCGACCAGGTCGCCATCCGCCAGCAGGAACTCCGCCTCGACCTGCTCCGCAAGCAGGTCGCGGTCGAGATTCAGAACGCGCTGATCGCGCTCGCGCAAGCCCGGGCCACCCTCGAATCGGCGGCGCGCGAGCGCGAGTTCCAGCAACGCGCGCTCGCGGCCGAGGAACAGCGGCTCGGCGTGGGCGTCTCGACGACGTATCTCGTGATCCAGTACCAGCGCGATCTTTCCCAGGCGCAGAGCGCCGAAGCGGCGGCGCGCGCCGGTTACAGCATCGCGGGGGCGGCGCTGGACCGGGCGACCGGCCGCCTGCTGGATCAGTACGGGGTCGTCGTCGCCGCGGGCGAGGCGCACACGAAGTGACGCCGAGTCAGCGGGGTGGTCGACTCATCAGCGACGGGAGTCGGGTATGAATCGCACGGACGCACAGCCCGTTCAAGGCGGACCGCTTCGGTCCCTCGAATCATCGGCGCGCATGATGCACGACCTGCTGGGGCTCGACGCCGACGCGATCGCGGTGTTCCTGATCGGCGTCGACGACATCCGCCCGATCGCACTCGAGCGGTTCGAGCCGGTGACAGCGCATCGCTATTGCCAGCTCCTGATGCGGGCGCGGCATGGCGAGGCGGTCAGGATCGCACCCTCGGAACTCGCGTGCCCGGCCGCGGCGTCGGCGTTCGGCTTTCGACCCTTGCCCGATGGGCTGGCCTCGGGCAAGGGCCTGGTGGGGTTCGGCATCGTGCAGGCCTCCGACACCGGACGGATGATGTTCGAACAGATGCCCCGACTGCCGTCCGGGAGTCTCGCGGCGATCGCCGCGTGTCCGCTCGCTGTGGCGCCGGCCACGCCGGACGTCGTGATTGTCGAAGACCGGCCCGAGGCGCTGATGTGGCTGATCCTCGCCGACCTGAACCTCCGCGGCGGGGCACGCCGCCGGAGCGACACCGCCGTCCTGCAGGCCACCTGTGTCGATGCCACCGTCATCCCGTACATCGAGCAACGCCTCAACTTCTCGCTCGGGTGCTACGGATGCCGGGAGGCGACCGACTTGACGCCATCCGAAACGGTGCTCGGCTTTCCAGGCGCGCAACTCGACGACCTGGTCACCGCTCTCGAGCACCTGTCGGTGACGGCCATTCCCCGTTCGCGTGCGAAACGTCCGTATCACACGCTCGATCGACAAACTCATAACAGGGAGACTGCACATGACTGACGTCGTCCGCCACACGCCGCCCGAGTGGGCCTTCACGTTCCACGGGCATCGCTGCCCGTTTATGCCGCTGGGGTATCGCATGGGCCTGCTCGCCCTCGAGCACCTCGGTGTGGCCCGCGAGATGGACCATACGCTGCACGTCATCTGCGAACTGGGCGAAGGCCATCCACAGACGTGCCTGATGGACGGCATTCAGGCGGCGACGGGAGCCACGTTCGGCAAGACGCTGATTGAGAAGACGTTCTGGGGCAAGCTGGCCGCGACCTTCTGGTATCCCGGCAAGACGGCGGTGCGATACGCGCTGCGTGCCGAGTTCCTGGATGAGTTCGGCACGCAGGAGTTCTTTACGTACCGGAAGCGCGGGGTGGAGCCGTCGGGCATTCCTCTGGCGGTGACACAGGCGGCGATCGACTGGACGCTGGCGCAAACCGACGAGGGCATCTACACCGTGCAGGCGCGCCCGGACTTCCAGTATCAACCGCCGAAGGGCTCCTTCAACAAGTCGCTGTGCTCCACGTGCGGGGAATACGTGTTCGAGCGGTACGTCCGCCATCAGAACGGCAAGCCGGTCTGCATCCCGTGTTCGGGTTACGGGCGGTGAGGCGATGTACGTCGTCCCGTTCGTCGTCGTCCTGATCGTGTCGGTTATCTTCTCGATGTTCGGCAAGGGCGGGGGCTCGCTCTATACTCCCGTCCTCGTGATGCTGGGCTGGGATTTGAGCGTCTCCATTTCCACGGCCCTCTTTCTGAACCTTGTCACGGCGCTGGTCGCAACCATCGTCTTTGCCCGCAACCGCCTGGTCGACTTCCGGTTCTGCGCAGTGTTCCTGCCGGGCACGATCGCCGGGTCCATCCTGGGCGCGCTGCTGAGCAGTCGCGCGCCCAAGGACCTGCTGCTGTGGCTCTTCGCCGCCTTCCTCGCCGTGGCCGGCGGGCTGATGATCCGGTCGGGCAAGGGCGAAGCCGGGCAGCCCGTGAAACCCCTGTCGGGGAGCCTGGGGGCGCTCATCGTCGGATTCTCGTTCGCCGTGGGCGTGCTCTCCAGCCTCATCGGCGTCGGCGGCGGGCTCGTCATCTTCCCGTTTCTCGTGCTCTACATGGGGTATTCCGCCCAGAAGGCGGCCGGGGCCAACGCGCTCATCGTCACGGTCAGCTCGCTGGTGGGGAGCGCGGGCCACTTCGCGGTGGGCCACATCGAGTACATGCTCATCGGGGTCACGGCCATAGCGGCCGCGGCCGGCTCCGCGGTCGGATCCCACGTGACGGTGAAGGCCAGCCCGACGTTCGTGAAGGTGGCGTTCGCCTTCATCATGTGGTTCTTTGCGGTGGAGATCGTGCTGCACCAGCTGCAGGTGCTGTAGGCGAGGCGGAGGCGCCGCGCTTCGGCGTACGCTCGCGGGAGAGAATGGCAGATGTCGCGTGTGGTGGTGTCCGCGTTGCTCGTGCTGGTCGTCGTCGCGAGGCCGACGCCTGCGACCGCCCAGTCGGCGCACCCTCTCCGGTTCACCCTCGGTTCGGCGACCGTCGAGCTTGGGGGGCAGGTCCGCCTGCGGTTCGAGGACGATGAGGCGTTCGACGTGCGCGGGTATCGGCCCGCGGTTGACGACCGCTTCCTGATCAGTCGCGTCATGCTGGATGCCTCCGTGCGCGTGTCGCCACGGCACCGCTTCGTGCTCCAGTTGCGCGACGCACGGGAGACCGGGTCGTACCTGGACGAGCAGGACTTCCCCCGCAGCAATCCCTTCGTCGATGCGCTCGACATCCGGCAGCTGTACTACGAAGGCCACGGGTTGGCAGGGTCCGCGCTGGGCGTCCGCCTGGGTCGCCAGCAGATTTCGTACGGCGACCAGCGGGTTTTTGGGCCTGGGCAGTGGGGGAACACGGGGCGATGGGCGTGGGACGCGGCGCTGGTGGAGGTGAAGGGTCGCCGGCTCGACGCCGACGTCTGGATCGGGCGGCCGGTCAGAAACAGGCCCGACCGCTGGCCCAACGCGAGCGTTCCCGAACCAGTAGTGGGCGTCGCCTACGTGCGCGCGGTAGGGCTGCCGGCCCGCCTTGACCTGTTCGTCGTGCGCAAGGAGGATCGGTCGGGCACGACAGCAGGCGAACACGGCCCAGGGGACCTGCGCTCGAACTCGGTTGGCTTTCAGGCGGAGGGGACGCGGGGCCCTCTGGACTACGCGCTGACGGGTGTCACGCAATGGGGATCGTGGGGTGGCGACCGGATCCATGCGGCGGGCGCGAGCGGGACGCTGGGCGCGCGCTTCTCGTGGCCATGGCGGCCGAGGGTGCGTGCGGTGCTGACGTGGGGATCGGGCGACCGCGATCCCCACGACGGCGTGCACGGGACCTTCGATGGGGTGCTCGGCGGCGCCGACATCGCGTTCTACGGGTACTGCAACCTCTTCTTCTGGGCCAATCTCTGGGACCGCGAGTTACAGCTCCTGCTGCACCCCACCGACCGGCTCGAACTCCACGTGCAGACGCATGCCTTCTCTCTCGCATCCGCCAGCGACGCGTGGTACAGCACGTCGCT
>Ga0315271_10001191_pt1 | contig 15587 bp, 18 predicted proteins | sample C3_top_MG_FD_204664 | JGI IMG/M metagenome (GOLD analysis project Ga0315271, IMG submission 204664) | Sediment microbial communities from Yellowstone Lake, YNP, Wyoming, USA - C3_top | ecosystem: Environmental > Aquatic > Freshwater > Lake > Sediment | place: USA: Wyoming | collected 2017-08-01 | reverse complement strand
ATGACCCGGAACACTTCGGCTATCAGCTGGTCTGCAACGAACAGGACACCTATGTCGGCCAGTTCCCCTTTCTTCTTTCCATGGCAAGTCCGTTGAGCCTTGGAGAACTGCGGCGTCTGGCAGAACAACATGGCGGCATCGTGGTTCCAAGTCATCTGGACCGCCATTACGGGCTGCTCTACCAGCTGGGCATGATCACTCCCGGCATGGAGTTTGCCACCTACGAAGTCGCACACAAGGTCAATATCCCTGGAATCTTGGCCCAGCTGCCGGGAAAACCCCAGATCATCTCGAGCAGCGACGCCCACAATCTTGATTCCATAGGCCCTCCACGCTCCGTCTTCGAACTGGAGGAACTGACCGTGCATGAGGTCCTGCTGGCCCTGAGACACGAGAGGGGCAGGGGGGTCCGAGTCCTGTGAGAACAATCGCTGATCATATTCTGGATATCGCCTCCAACAGCGTCACGGCAGGCGCCACCGAGATCTGGCTCGATGTCGACCACGACCCGGCCATGCACCGCTTCGTCTTCTCCATACGAGACAACGGGCGGGGCATGGATGCCGACACACAGGAGCGCGTATTCGACCCGTTTTTCACAACACGGCCCCACGAGATCCGAAGATTCGGCCTGGGCCTGCCATTTCTCAAGGAGAACGCCGAGCTGACAGGTGGAACCGTGGAACTGGCCAGCGCACCAGGCCAGGGCACGACACTCCGTGCGACGTTCCATACCGACAATGTGGACTGCCTGCCTTTTGGTGATCTCGCCTCGACCATGTTCACTCTGCTTACCTCCGATGCCGGAGTGCAGTGGCATGTTCGTCGCGCTGAAGGCGATTTGTCCTATACTATCTCTACCGAGGAACTTGAGAGTGTTTTTCCGTCCGAAGAACTCTCCGATCCTCAGGCACAGCTCTTGTTGCTGGAGTTCCTGCGCGAACAGGAGCATGAGCTTCTCCGCAGTGCAAGCGGCGAAAGAGAATAGACGAATCTGAGAGGGTGCTGATGAAGACAAAGTATGGCAGAGAGTATATATCAAGGGCAACCGTTGCGCGGATGGCAACCTATCTGCGCTGCCTGACACATCTTGAGCAGCAGCATGAAACAACGATCTCATCGCGGGCACTTGCTGGTCTGATTGGGGTTACTCCGGAGCAGGTGCGGCAGGACTTTTCCATGTTTGGCCGTTTTGGCAAGCGCGGAGCCGGGTATGATGTCGCTGGTTTGAAGACCGAAATCGAGACCATCTTTGGGCGGGGTGTCGACCAGTGGAAGTGCTGCATCGTGGGAGTGGGTTCTCTCGGAACAGCCCTGATCAGCAGTCACATGGTGCAGAAATGGGGATTCAAATATGCTGCTGCGTTCGATACGGATCCACGCAAGATCGGAACGCACGTCGGACGCATCCCCGTGTATGCCCTGGAGGACCTAAAGGACATCGTCCGACGCGAGCATATTGCCATCGGCGTCATCACCGTTCCTGCCTCCAGTGCCCGTGCCGTTGCCGACCTGCTGTGCGAAGCCGGCATCCGCGGCATTCTCAACTTCGCTCCCCAGGTCGTCAGGGCTCCTGAGAACATCCCGGTGCTCTCCGTGGACCTTTCGCAGGAGTTCCTCAAGCTGGCCTTCTACATCCAGAGCGCTGAACAGCGAGCGCGGGAAGAGCACGAACAGATCGAGGCCACCTCGCACGGCGAGTGACTGTTCTCAGGCAGTGATGCGTTTGGAGTGGGTTCACCGGGCACGTCTTCGTTCCCAGACGGGTTGCGCCTTTCCACCCCACGAATGCGCTCTGACTGAAGCTGCAGCCGATGTTGACGTTTCGTTCGTTTGCCGTAAAATAGCCCGACAACATGAAAGGGGTCGATCATGCACAAGCTGATAGAGCAACTGACAAGTGCCTACGCGGTCTCTGGGGACGAACGCCATCTTCATGAAATCCTGATGGGCGCACTGAAGGGTATCGCCGACGATATTCGTGACACCCCCCTGGGCAACCTCATCGCAATGCGCAGGGGCCGCTCGAGTGAGCATGCCATCCTCTTCGCCGCACATCTGGACGAGGTGGGCGCCTGGGTCACACGCATCAATGAGAAGGGGTTTCTGGGTATGCATTGCCGGTCAATCGACCAGCGCGTCTGGCCGGGACTGCAGGTCGTCGTCCATGGCACAGAGCCTCTGCCCGGCATCATCGGGCTCAGACCTGTCCACGTCATGACCTCTGCCGAAATGGAGAAGCCTGTCGCGATGGATGAGCTGTGGATCGACGTTGGCCTGCCACGCGACCAGGTCGTGGCCATGGTTCCCATCGGGTCTACGGTCACGTTCACAGCCGGCATGAGTCACCTGCTGAATGACCGCTTTGCCGGAAAGACGCAGGATGACCGCCTTTGTGCAGTGGCCCTGGTGCAGGCTCTCGAGCTGCTCAGGGATACAACTCTCCCGTATGATCTCATCATGGCCTTTACCGTCCAGGAAGAAGTAACCGGAAACGGTGCCTGGACCAGCGGCTATGCTGCTCACCCCGATGTCGGCATTGCTGTTGACGTCAGCCACGCAGACACGGAGGGCGTGCCGGAGCACAAGACCATCCCAATGGGAGGGGGTCCGGGCGTCGCTGTTGGTCCCGTTGTCAATGACCACGTGCTTGAGCTCATTCGCCGCAGTGCAAAAGCGGTCGAGATCGCCACCAGCGAAGAGCCGTGTATGGCCTATTCCGGCACGGACGCCGACGAACTGCAGCTTGTCGGCTCCGGCATTGCCGCCGGCGTGCTGAGCATTCCCTTGCGGTACATGCATTCACCCGTTGAAACGGCGGATGCGGCAGATGTCGACAGGACGGCGAGGCTTATTGCGGAGGTCGCCCGAAACTTTGACGAAGCGTTCATAGGAGAGCTGTATGGAACAGACACGCATTGAACTGCTGAAGAAGCTTGTCGAGGCACGCGGCATCCCTGGGCATGAAGACGAGGTTGCAGCCGTCCTGAGGACGGAGCTTGAAGGCCACGTCGACCGGTTCGAGCGCGATGCCATCAAGAACCTCTTTGTGCTCAAAGGCATGGGCAAGCCGGGACAGAAGGTCATGCTCAATGCTCACATGGATGAGGTGGGCCTCTACGTGACCCGCATCACGAAGGAAGGCTACCTGCATATTGGCAAGGCCGGCGGCATTGATGACCGCCTTCTGCTGGGCAAAAAAGTGCTGGTCGGGAAAGATCTCCTTCCTGGCGTGACCGCCATCAAGGCAGTGCACCTGTCTACACACGAGGAAGTGGAGAACACCGTCATCAAGGTTGACGACATCGTCGTCGACGTCGGCGCCAAGTCCGAAAAGGAGCTGGCGGGCAAGGTCGCCATTGGCGACCAGATCACGTTTGATACGGCCTTTGGAACATTTGGCGACGGATATCTCGTGGGCAAGGCATTCGATGACCGCGTTGGCTGCGCCATCGTAGCCGAACTGCTCAAGCAGGATTGGCCCTTTCCGGTCATCGGCATGTTTTCGGCTCAGGAAGAAGTCGGGACCAAGGGGGCCACGGTCGGTGCCTGGCGCTACACGCCCGACATCAGCATCACCGTCGAGGGGACCATCGCCGCCGACATTGGCAGCGTCAAGGAGCACCAGGAAGTCACCAGCCTGGGCGACGGTACGGTCCTCACCATCAAGGACGGCGGCATGATCACGGACCACCGGCTGCGCAACCAGCTGATCGAGGTGGCCAGGGCGAACGGCCTTCCATGGCAGTTCAAGCGCCTGCCATCGGGCGGAACTGATGCACGCAGCATCCAGCTGGCCAAGGCAGGCGTACGAGCGCTGGCAGTTGCCGTACCGGCACGCTACATTCATTCTCCCGTGTCGCTCATCAAGGTCAGCGACGTCGACAATACGATATCCCTTCTTTCAGCATTTCTGGCACAACTTGCCACCATGGAGGCATAGATGATTGAACTCATTCGAACGTTGACACAAGCCTGGGGACCGACCAGCTACGAAGATGGCATCCGGGATGTCATCATCCGCGAGCTTGACACACTGCAACTGGAATACAGGGTTGATGCGCTGGGCAACCTGATCTACCGCCTGCCGGCTTCCGGAAAGCCGAAGCTGCTGCTGTCCGCGCACATGGACCAGATCGGCATTATCGTCACCCACGTCGACAAGGACGGCTTCCTTCGCTTCGGCGCAGTTGGCGGACTCGACCCCTACAAGGTCTTGGGGCAGCGCTTCATATTTGCCAATGGCACCATCGGTGTTGCTGCCGTCGAAAGCAAGGAACGCGCGACTCTTGAGCACCTGACCCTCGACAAGCTGTTCCTGGATATCGGAGCAGCATCCAGAGATGAGGCGCTCCAACATGTCGCGATTGGTGACTTTGCTGTCTACTCAGGTGACTGCAGGCAAGTCGGCAACAGGGTGACATCGGCGGCACTCGACGATCGCATCGGCTGCTACGTTCTCATCGAGGCAATCAAGGCCGCCGCCGGCAAGGAATTGAACTACGAGACATACGCCATGTTCAGCGTGCAGGAAGAGATCGGCATCAAAGGCGCCAAAGTCGGCGCATGGGGTGTCCAGCCAGACTTTGCCATTGCGCTCGACGTAACGGCATGGGGCGACACTCCTGAAAGCTATGTCCTCGACATTGCACTGGGCAAGGGCCCGGCGATCAAGGTGAAGGATGCAGGCATGGTAGCTACCCCTGTCATCCGCGACCTGCTCATCGAAACAGCCAAACAGCACGGCATTCCCTTCCAGCTTGAAGTGCTGCAGGGCGGAACAACAGACGCGGCCGCGATCCAGATCAACGGCGCTGGTGTTCCCACCGGGGCGATCAGCATTCCCGACCGCTATGTCCACAGCTCCAGTGAAATGGTGGACATGGGCGACGTCGAGGGCTGCATCAGCCTGTTGACTGCAACCCTGGTCAGATAGCATCAACGAAAACCGGCGGCCCGTCAGGCCGCCGGTTTTCTTATTAGCTTATCGGCTGAGATACAGAAGCCCACTTACCTGTCTTCGCGGGCATATGGGACTCCCAGCTCCTTTGGCGTCCCCACATGGCGCACTCGGACAATCAGCGTTGCCACGATGATGACGACAAACGTAGTCAGATACGGCAACATGGAGAGCAGTGCACTGTTGATATAGGTTCCGCCCGCCTGCAGCTGCAGCTGAAGCGCTTCGATACTGCCAAAGAGGAATGACCCAAGGAAAGCATTGACAGGATTCCACATGGCGAATACGACCAGGGCGACAGCGATCCAGCCTCTGCCTGAGGTAATGCCGTTCAGCCAGTAGGGGTGGATGCCACAGGTGATGTAGGCACCACCGGCTCCGGCAAGCGCACCGCCCAGAATCGTCCAAAAATAGCGAGTGCCAACAACGTTGATACCCATGGCATCAGCTGCCTTGGCGTTTTCGCCGACGGCCCTCAGGTTGACCCCAATCTTTGTTTTGAACAACAGGAACCAGAAGACTGCCACCAGAACATAGCCCATGTACACAATCAAATCCTGGCTGAAGAGAATTGGACCCAGCACCGGAATCCTGGACAACCCGGGAATGGCCATTGGCTTGATCGCCACCGTGAGACGCTGTGACACCCACCTGTCACCATAAAAGCTGGTGAGACCCATGCCAAAGATAGCCAGCGCAAGACCCGTCACTGTTTGGTTGCCACGAAGCGTCACGCTGATAAACGCATGGATTGCAGCGGCGCCAGCTGCTGCCGCCATGCCAATCAGCAGGCCAATATAGGGATTTCCGGTCTTCATCGCCCCCAGAAAGCCAAAGAAGGCTCCAATCAGCATCAGCCCTTCCAGTCCAAGGTTCAGCACACCGCTGCGCTCGGTCAGAACCTCCCCCAGCGTGGGCAGCAGAAGAATTGTGCCAGACTGGATGGCTCCCGCAAGAACTTTAATCAGGATACTGCCAAATGTCGGGTTCATGCCGCGATCCTCCTTGCCAGCGTGATGCGGTAGTGCGTGAAGATTTCTCCGGCAAGCAGACAGAACAGGATAGAGCTCTCAATGACGCCCACGATACCGAAGGGAACGCGCATGACGATCTGGATCTGATAGCCACCAGCCTCAAGTGCAGCAAGCAGAACCGACACAACAACCGCGACCAGGGGGTCCAGTCCTGCCAGCCACGCCGCAATGATTGCCGTGTAGCCATAGTCCGAGTTGATCTCCAATTGCAGGATACGCAGCACGGCAGACGTGTGTGCAATGCCGGCCAGCCCCGCAAGTCCCCCCGAGATCGCTGCTGCAATAATAACTGTCTTGACCACGTTGATCCCTGCATAGCGTGCAGCGCGCTCATTTTCACCGATGACTCTGGCCTCGTAGCCGAAGCGCGTCTTGCGGATAATGATCCAAACAATCACTGCCGCTACCAGCGCGAAGTACAGCCCGATGTGAAGCCGTGAGGGGGGTGGAAGGATGCGTGGCAGCTGGGCATTGAGGGCGAAATTCTTGGACAGCGGAAACCCATGGCTGCCGGGGTCGCGCCACGTGCCATACATGAAGTACCACAAGATGTAGGAAGCAATGTAATTCAGCAACAACGTCGCAATCACTTCATTGACGTTCCAGTACACCTTGAGCAGTGCCGGGATAACCGCCCATAGTGCGCCACCCAGTGTCCCCAGCACCATCATGAGGGTCAGGAGCAGCGGCCGCGACATGGTTGCCGGGCCAAACAGTGCCAGATAGGAACCGAAGATGGCTCCAATGATGTACTGCCCCTTGGCTCCGATGTTCAGGAATTTCATGCGATACGCCAACGTCAGTCCGACCGAGATAAGAATAAGGGGCACTGCAATGACAAGGGTCTCGGAGAATCTGTACGCGGAACCAAATGCTCCGCTGACGATGGCTCCGTAGACCCGCAGGGGGTTGACATGCGCAAACAGCATGACAATGGAGCCCACGAGCATCCCCAGCAGCACTGAGGCAACGGGCACCATCAAACGCAGCTGTACGGGCGTCTTGTCACGCTTCTCAAATCGCAGCATAGCAGTCTCCTTTTCGGGTCAGGATTTGACGGCCGTGGTGGCGCCCGCCATCATCAGGCCGATCTGTGCAACATCCACATCATGCACGTCCACGACGCCCATGATGCGTCCCTCGTACATGACCGCAACCTGGTCAGCCACCATGAGGATCTCATCCAGGTCCTCGCTGATCAGCAGGACTCCTACACCGCTGTCCCGCTGTTCCAGGAGTGCCCTTCGCACAAACTCGGTCGCACCGACGTCCAGACCGCGGGTCGGGTGCTCGGCAATCAGAAGCCTCGGATTTTCTCCAATCTCACGGGCAAGCAGCAGCTTCTGCATGTTGCCCCCCGACAGAACCTTGACCGGTGCATTCGGCAGCGGTACCGCAATGTCGTACTTCTCAATGAGTCCATCAGCGTACGTGCAGGCGGCGCCATAGTTGATAAACGTCCCATTGCTGACAGGGTTCTGCCGGTACTTCCGCAGCATCGCATTCTCGACGGTGGAAAGATTGGGAACAAGGCCGACGCCGAGCCGATCAGCAGGTATGTAATTGACTCCTGCGGCCGCCAGTGTGCATGGAGAGGCATTTGTGACATCGACTCCATCCACCGAAATATGCCCACCCGCCAAATGGCGCAGACCGGTGATGCATTCGGCAAGCTCGACCTGTCCATTGCCTGCCACGCCGGCGACACCCATAATCTCCCCTGCATGGACCGTAATGCTGAGTTTGTTGAGGGCCACGAGGCCCCTGTCGCTGTATGCCTGCGCATCGGTAACATTGAGAATCTCCCTGCCCGGCTCGGCCTCTTTGCGTTCCAGGCGGAACAGCACGTCGCGCCCAACCATCATTTTCGCCAGCTCACGCTCCGTGATCGCGGCAGTGTCGACTGTTCCAACAAGCCGACCCTTCCGCAGAACGGTGATCCGATCCGAGACAGCCATGACCTCGTTCAGCTTGTGACTGATAAAGACGATGGACTTGCCCTCCGCCTTCATCTCTCGAAGGATGCCGAACAGCTCGTCAGACTCCTGGGGCGTCAGGACAGCCGTCGGTTCGTCCAGGATCAGGATGCGGGCTCCCTTGATCAGGGTCTTGATAATCTCAACGCGCTGCTGCTCGCCGACAGAGAGCTGCCAAATCTTCGCATAGGGGTCGACGCGGAAGTTGTACTTGGTGGCTATGGCCTCGATCTGGCGCGCAACTGCCTTTCTGTCCAGAAAGAATCCCTGCGACTCCAGGCCCAGTACCACGTTTTCGATGACAGAGAGCGAATCGACCAGCATGAAGTGCTGATGGATCATCCCGATGCCGTGTTTCATGGAATCCAGCGGCGAACGCAGATCCACGCGCTTCCCCTCAATGAAGATCTCACCCTCATCCGGATAGTAGATGCCGTCGAGCACGTTCATCAGCGTCGATTTGCCAGCACCGTTCTCACCCAGCAGCGTGTGGATCTCTCCCTTGCGAAGCGAAAAGCTGACATGATCGTTCGCCACAATGCCGGGAAAGCGCTTGGTAATGTCGTTCATGACAAGCATCAGTTGTTCCTGGCCGTCCATCTTTTCCTCCAAAGAAAACGAAAGGCTCCCCGGCTTGGCGCCGGGGAGCAGTGACTGTTCTCTATGAACCGCTCTTTGGAATCTCGCCGATGACGCCCTGCACGAACCATTGCAGGTTCAGCTGGTCGGCGTCGGACATAGTCGTTCCCTTCGGAACGATGACCTTGCCTGCCTGGTCGATCATCGGACCATCAAATGGCGTGTACTTGCCATCGATGATGAGCTGCTTGCGCGCATTCACGTAGTCGACAACGTCCTGCGGAACAACGGAGCTGATAGGGGCAAGATCAACGATGCCGTCGGCCATGCCTCCCCAATAGTCGGTAGACTTCCACGTGCCGTCTTCGACCTCCTTGGCGACCTTCAGATAGTAGGGTCCCCAATGCCAGATACGGGACGTAAGAACGGACTTCGCTTCCTCCGGCGTCTTCATGCCGGCAGCCATGTCCATGTCGTAGCCGATGCCGAACTTGCCAGCGGCAAACGCTGCATCAAGAGGCGCGGGCGAATCGACGCCCGAAGCGATGATATCACAGCCCTGGTTGAGCAGGGACTTTGCGGCATCGCCTTCCTTGGCGGGGTCAAACCACGAGTTGGTGTAGATGACGGTGACGGTCGCCTTGGGGTTAACTTCGCGCAGTCCAACCGTAAAGGAGTCAACCTCGCGGATGCACTCTGGAATGGAGTAGGGCAGCACGAACCCGATCTTGTTGGTCTTGGTCATCTTGCCGGCCACAAGGCCAGAAAGGTAGTCAGGCTGTTCCATACGGCCAAAGTAGGTGCCCAGGTTGTCAAGACGCTTGTATCCTGACGCATGCTCGAACTTGACGGTTGGATTGTCCTTGGCAGTGTTGACCATGGCATCCATGAAGCCAAAGCTCGTGCCAAAGATCAGGTCATATCCTGCACTGGCATAGTCGCGGAAGGTCTTCTCGGCCTGAGAACCCTCAGGAATGCTTTCCGAATAGGTGGTTTCCACATTGGGATCGTTCTGCTGCAGATACAAACGTCCATCTTCGTGCGCCTGCGAATACCCGCCGTCATTGTGTGGACCAACGTACACAAAGGCGACCTTGAGCTTCTTGGCGGCAGGCGGCGGCGTTGTTGATGCCGTCTTGCAACCGGTCGTGCCTACGACAAACATGATGGCAAGCAGTACTACCAGTGAAACTTTCAGGAATCTCATACTCTCTAGCCTCCCATTACTAGACTGACGTTCTCAAGCACGATTTCCAGCACAGTTCACGTACCCCAGGCCAACTCTCTTTTCTGCAGGACTGCCTCATACCTGGTACTCTCCCTTTCCCTGGTTCACTCGCCATTGTAGTGACATCGCTGCACATGTAAAGAGCCGCGGACCCCAGCCTGGCGCAATCCAGTCTGAGATTGCTTCCAGACGGCGCCATAGTTGACTTCGAGGAGTCCCGCGATATGCTGTTTGAGGGTGCCCGAAAGGGCTGAGAGAGTCACGTGGCTCAACTCGACGAACCTGATCTGGACAATGCCAGCGTAGGGAGAATAGAGCAGTTTCACGACACCCCAACATCTATCCGTAGATTTGGGAGGTACTCATGGAACGCACAGCGAACAAACCAATCACTCTCAAGGAACTCGCCGAAATGGGACTGGCGGTGGCTCTTGGTATCGCACTCAACTACCTGTCAAAGGCGGTCTGGTCCATGCCCATGGGCGGAACCCTTGAGCTGGGTATCATTCCTGTCCTCTACATCGCCCTCAAGTGGGGATGGCGAGATGGATTCATTGTTGGACTTGCCCTTGGGCTGCTGACGCTGGTCACTGATCCGTGGTTTGTCAACCCGATACAAATACTTCTTGACTACCCTCTGCCGGGACTGGCTCTGGGGCTGGCTGGCCTGCCGATGTTTCAGCGAGGGCCGAACTGGTGGAAAGGTGTTCTGGCCGGAGGGCTGGTGCGCTACCTGTTTCATGTCATATCCGGGTTGGTGTTCTTTGCATCGGCTGCTCCCAGCTGGCACATGTCCCCGCTGCTCTATTCTCTTGCCTACAACGCAGCATATGTCGTGCCAAGCGTGGCCATCGCGCTGCTGGTTCTTGCTCCGCTTCGCCGGGTCAAGGCTCTCTGGGCTTCGGGGCCAGCCTGATGCATGACCGAAAGGCGACACTGGTCAACCTGAGTCTTCTCGGGCTGTTTCTCATCTGGGCTAATGCATTTACGTTTGTGCGCGTCGCCACGCGCTCGCTGACGCCAGCCAACCTGGCAATTCTGCGCTTTGCACTCGTGTGGCCGTTTCTGTTGCTCTTTCCAGGCCTGTATCGGCTGCGCAGGCTTGACCGGCGTGACTGGCCACGACTGCTGCTTGTGAGCTTTCTCATGGTTGCCGGCTATCACCTGGCACTCAATGCCGCTGAAGCCCGCGTGACTGCCAGTGTGGCCGCTCTGACGGCCGGCTTTGCCCCCATCCTCACCGGCGTCCTGTCTGCCCTGTTTCTTCGAGAGCGTCTGGCGCGGCGGAGCATCGCAGGCCTCGTCGTCTCCCTTGCGGGTCTCGTTGTTCTGGTTCTGGGGATCAATGGCCGCATTGAGATCACCAGCCTCGTGGGGGTGGGCCTTGCGTTTCTTGCACCTCTCTGCTGGTCCCTTTCGACGGTGCTGAGCAAGCCGCTCGTGACAAGGTACCGGGGCCTTGATGTCACCGTCTGGGGCCTGTTCCTTGGAACGCTGTTCCTGCTTCCCTGGCTGCGCCCCGCTTCCCTGGTTTCGCAAATTGCGACGATGCCCTTCATCGCGTGGATCAGTGTCGCCTACCTTGCCTACCTGTCGATCCTGCTGGGCTACCCTGTCTGGTTCAGAGCACTTGAGACAAAGAAGGCGTCCGAGACCGGCATGTTCGTCTACCTCAATCCGCTCATCGGTACGGCCTCCGGCGTGCTGTTTCTTCATGAATCGCTCACGCCGCTCATGATGCTGGGGGCAGCGGGAATTCTGGCTGGTCTGGTTATAGCAAATCCGCTTGCTGACACGTGAAGCCCATTCTCACTCTCGAAGCGCATCTGCTTTGACAATCGCAATCTTCTGGGTATGCTATTAAAGAGTTTCATGAGTGGAGGTATCGACAATGAGAACTACGTACTCACCGAAGAACCGCAAGCGCAACCGTACTCTCGGCTTCCTTAGCCGCATGAGAAGCCATGGTGGACGCAATGTCCTCGCCCGCAGGAGACTGAAGGGCCGCAAAAAGCTTATTGTCGCATAGGTGCCCGTCCGCTCCGCGGATGGTTGGCCTGTTGGTACACTGACAGTTGGCAAAACTGTGGAAACGAATTCCGGGCAGCATCTACAAGAAGGCCTTCGACAACTCGAAGGCCTATCACGGCGCCCTGATGGTTGTTTTTGTTTCGCCTGCCCTTGCCCACGTTGTGGGCTTTACGGCGTCCCGCAAAGTGGGAGAGTCGGTTGAGCGCAACCATGCCAGGCGTCTCATGAAGGAAGCTTTTCGCTCGCTCTCTTCAAGCCTCGTGCCCGATGTCGCCTATGTTCTGGTGGCTCGCAAGCCGATTGTCACTGCATCGCTGGACGAGGTCCGGCGCGAGCTGGCACGGCTCACCAGCCAGTACCGGCAGCAATGAAGAAACTCGTCACGTTCCTGCTGCGCTTTTATCGTCGGTTCATCAGCCCGTTGAAGGGGCCAACCTGCATCTACTACCCGACATGCTCTGAGTACACGCTCGAGGCTGTCGAGCGATATGGCGCATGGACCGGCTTGTGGCTGGGCCTGAAGCGTGTTCTGCGGTGTCACCCCTACCACAAGGGAGGATATGACCCGGTTCCCGACCTGCATCACGACCAGACACATGCAACTCACACCATGGAGGTTTCCCTTGATTCCAAAAAGCTCTCGTAAGAGTACGTTCAGATTGCTGCTCGTCATGACCCTGCTGCTTGGCGTCCTGACGCTTTCGGGCTGCGCTACGGCTGCTGCACCCGTCACCTCGTCGGATCCTGTCGGTATTGGCCTTTCGGCTGTGGCGCGTCCGCTGGAAAACGTCGGCATCGCAATTACCCTCAAGAACAACATGACCAAGTTCGTGAGCGACGTCAAGGTTCAAATCGTGTCTATCGATGGCAAGCCGGGGATCGCGCCATTCGACCTGTGGCTGACGCCCGACGCATCGGTGGCACTGACCGCTCCGCTCCTTCCTGGAAAGACTGCCCAGCTCAAGCTGCTCCTGCAGCAGAAGTCGCCAGCTCCCATCAAGTCCTACACCGTTGACGTGAGCGTCTCCTACAAAGACGGCGATGGCAACGCGGTCACCAAGGTGATCCAGAATGCGGGCATCATCAGGGTCGGAAGTACTAACTTCCTCTCCAACGGCATCCGCTGGATCATCGAGATCCTGTACAAGCTTGTCCACAACTACGCAATCGCCATCATCCTCCTGACACTGGGACTCAAGCTCATCACCGAACCTCTGACGCGCATGCAGTTCAAGTCAACGGTCGACATGCAGAAGCTGCAGCCTCAGCTCGCCAAGCTCAAGGCAAAGTATCCGAGCAAGGATGACGCGAAGCAGCTGAACGACGAGACCATGAAGCTGTACAAGGACAACAACGTCAACCTGTTCAGCGGATGCCTGCCGCTGCTCGTTCAGTGGCCGGTCTTCCTTGCCCTGTTTACGGCAATCAACAACTACTCACCCTTCAACAACGCGGCATTCCTTTGGGCTCCCGCTCTTTCGCTGCCGTCCAGCGCCCTGCCTCTTGCGACGAGGTTCATCATGCCGCTCATCGTCGGGGCTTCGACCTATGTGCAATCCATCACGTCCTTCATCCCTGGACAGGACCGTTCGCAGACTGCCATGCTCACCTACTTCATGCCGATCCTTCTTGCCTACTGGGCCTACGGATTCAGCATCGCCCTTGCCCTGTACTGGGCGCTCTTCTCCCTGTTCTCGGCAGCTCAGCAGTATTACGTCATCAAGCGTCTGACAAAGGGAATGGCGCTGCCAGAACCCGCCACCAGCAAGTCGAAGAAGAAATAGGGGGAACAACCATGAGGCTATCCAGGACTGCTGAACAACTTGTCACGGGGTTCCTCGCCGACTTCTTCAAGGCACTGGATGAGAACCCTGAACTCCAGATGGCATATACGGATGGTGATCCCTACATCAACATCACAGGGCTCACGGGTACGGGCACGTTCCTTGCAAAAGATCAGATGTGCCTGTCCGCGCTCCAGCACCTTGTCAACGTCGTTGCCCACAAGGACCGTGACAGCGTAGCCGGCATCATCACGGTCGACGTTGACGGCTACGTCATGCGTCAGCGCGAAATGCTGAAGCGCATGGCTATCGATGCCGCCCTGCGTGTCAAGCGTGAGAAGCAGGCCGTCGTGCTGCAGCCCATGAGTGCCAAAGCGCGGCGTATCATCCATGTGACCCTCAAGGACTATCCGGGCATCACGACGCACAGCGAAGGCCGTGACCCGCAGCGCCGCGTCATCGTCGAGCTGACGAGGTAGCAGAGGCGGCGCAATGCCGCACGCTTCGACCATTGCCGCTCTTGCCACCGCCCGTGGCAGCAGCGGCATTGGCATCATCAGGCTGAGCGGACCGCAGTCCTGGGCCATTGCCAGCCAGCTGATCCAGGGCCAGCCACCTCTTGCAGATCACAGAGCCAATCTGCGCAGCATTGTTGATCCCACTACCGGGGAACTACTGGATCAGGGGATCATCCTGCCGATGCGCGGGCCCCATTCCTACACGGGAGAGGACACCGTTGAACTGCAGCTGCACGGGAGCCCTCTCTTGCTGGACAGTGTCCTGCGTGGTTGCATGCACCTTGGCGCGGTGCCGGCCCGCCCTGGGGAATTCACGTTCAGGGCACTCCTTGCCGGCAAGCTGACACTCCTGCAGGCAGAAGCCGTGCGCGATCTCATTGACGCCGGGTCCGAGGTGGAACTGTCGATGGCAAGACATGCGCTCTTTCACGACACCTCTCAGCCTTTCCGAAGCGTTCTCGAAAAGGTGACACGGGCGGCAGCCTATCTCGAAGCTCCCATGGACTTCCCTGACCAGTTCACGGCCGAGGATGAGGCCGATGCAGCAGAGGCAGCACGCGCTCTTGTTGTTCAGGCACGTCAGGAGATGGTTCCCCTCAGCAACGACGCCATGGCAAGTGCCCATGCCCGGCACGGTGTCACCGTCGTCATCGCCGGGTCTCCGAATGTTGGCAAGTCATCGCTCATGAACGCACTGCTGCACTATCCGCGCGTCATCGTGTCCGAGTTGCCTGGAACAACACGGGACACCGTCAGCGAAACAATCAGCATGCGTGGATACCGGGTGACGCTCGTCGACACGGCCGGCATCGGAGAGACACCGCAGGATGCTCTGGATCATCTGGCCGGAGACCGTACCCGGGATGCCCTCGAGAGAGCGGACATCATTCTTCTGGTCCTGGATGCCACTGCGGGCATCAGGGGACACGAGCAGGACCTCATCGCGCGTCTTGACGGGATCCCGCACCTTGTTGCCGTGAACAAGGTTGATGCAGGACCCATCCCTGACGACATCCTCCATGCCCTCCATGCCCTTCCTGATGAGACCGTCTTTGGCATCTCAGCCACCGAAGGAACCGAAATCGACCGGCTGACTGGTGCCCTGGCGCTGCTCGTCGAACAGGCAAGCGGTGGCGCAGCGACGCGGCAGCTGGTGACGGAGCGGCAGGCAGCAGAGCTTGCCGCCGCCGATGCACGCCTGTCCGATTTCCTGGCAGCCCCCGCCGCCATCCCGATGGACGAACGCGCAGAGATGCTGAGCGAAGCACGCGAAGCGCTTCTGCGGCTTCTCGGAGAACACATCTCTCCCGAGGACCTGCTGTCGACTGTCTTCAGCACCTTCTGTATCGGAAAGTAGTATCAAGAAAGCCTCGGGGATCACCCGAGGCTTGTGTTCGCACTGTGTTGAATCCAGACCTCAGGGCGCGATCGAGTTTGCCCAGTCGAAGCTGAACACCGCCTGCGCATGTGCTATGAG
>Ga0315271_10001190_pt1 | contig 15595 bp, 21 predicted proteins | sample C3_top_MG_FD_204664 | JGI IMG/M metagenome (GOLD analysis project Ga0315271, IMG submission 204664) | Sediment microbial communities from Yellowstone Lake, YNP, Wyoming, USA - C3_top | ecosystem: Environmental > Aquatic > Freshwater > Lake > Sediment | place: USA: Wyoming | collected 2017-08-01 | reverse complement strand
GCCGGCACCACATCGAACACATCGCGCATCACCGAAGCGATGAACGGGATGACCATGATGGCGAGAATGATGCCGGCGGTCAGCATGCCGATTCCCATCGGCGGGCCGGAAAAGAACGGACCGATGTATGGCATCGTGCCGATATGCTTGTTGATCCACGGTTCGACATGATCGGCGAACAGCGGCGCAAATACGAACAGCCCCCACATACCGTAGATGATGCTGGGTATGCCCGCCAGCAGTTCGATCGCGATCCCGAGCGGGCGGCGCAAAATTCGCGGCGACAGCTCGGTAAGGAATAGGGCGATGCCAAAGCTGACCGGAATAGCGATGAGCAGGGCGATGCCCGAGGTGACCAGCGTGCCGATGATGGGGATCAGCGCGCCAAATTTATCGTTGACCGGATCCCAATCGGAACTGGTCAAAAAGCCAAAGCCAAAAGCATGGATGGCGGGCATGCTGCCTACCAGGAGTGAGATAATGATCGCTACCAACAGCGCCAAAACACCAAATGCGCAGACACGCGTCAGGCTGCGGAACAGCAAGTCGAACAGGGCTTGTCGTTTAAGGCGTGTTTCTTGTGAAAACATTGGTATGGTCGAGTTGATTTCGTTAAATATAACGGGGGCTTTTTGCCCCCGCGATTATAGCTTAAGGTTGTGCAGCATCAGCCACGCTCCCTTGGCATATTTCATGTCGGACTTAATTCCAGACAGCCTTGCCTGCTGAGTCCTTGATCTGAGCTTTCCAGGCGGCGCGAATCAGCTTCACGACATTGTCCGGCAATGTAACGTAATCCAGATCGGAAGCCAGCTTGTCGCCCTTGTCATAAGCCCACTCGAAGAACTTCAGCACTTCCTTCGCGGTTTCAGGCTTGTCCTGCACCTTGTGCATCAGGATGAACGTCGCGCCGCTAATCGGCCATGTTGCATTGCCAGGTTCGTCGGTCAGGATCTCGTAGAATCCCGGTGCCGATTCCCATTTTGCAGCGGCGGCGGCAGCTTTGAAGCTGGCGGAGTTGGCGGAAACGAACTGACCGCTTTTATTCTTCATTTGCACGGTGTTCATCTTGTTTTGCAGGGCATAAGCATATTCCACATATCCGATGGAACCCTTGATGCGTTGAACATAGGAAGCCACGCCTTCATTACCCTTGCCGCCTGTACCGGCTTTCCAGGAAACGGATGTGCCTTCACCAACGGTGGTTTTCCATTCTGTGCTTACCTTGGACAGGTAGTTGGTGAAAATGAAGGTGGTGCCGGAGCCATCGGAGCGGTGTACCACGGTGATGTTCTCATCGGGCAGCTTGAGATCCTTGTTCAGCGCGGCGATCGCCGGGTCATTCCACTTGGTGATCTTGCCCAGATAGATGCTTGCCAGGCTTGCGCCATCCAGTTTCAGCTTGCCCGCCTCGATACCGCTGACATTGATGACCGGAACATCGCCGCCGATCACTGTGGGAAATTGCATCATGCCATTCTTCTCCAGTTCTTCAGGCTTGAGTGGCATGTCGGATGCGCCGAAATCAACGGTCTTGGCGGTGATTTGCTTGATGCCGCCGCCGGAGCCGATGGATTGGTAGTTCAGGCCGATACCGGTTTGCGTCTTGTAGGCATCAGCCCACTTGGCATAAACCGGATAAGGGAAAGTGGCGCCTGCGCCGGTGATGTCGGTTGCCTGGCTTGCGCCGGCGTAAGCTACCGCAGTGGCAGCTGTGATGCCGATGATAAGTTGCTTCAGTTTGCTATTCATGATCTCTCCATTTGATTGAGTGTGTTTCTTGCCGCTATTTCCGATTGCTTGATTAAACCAACAACACTATGTTGCGGAGTGCATATTAGGGGGGATTTATTACAGGATTATTACAGAAGATCCATATTGGGAAATAGGGGCTGATTGTTTGGCCGATACTTTTCGGCAATGTGTGAGGGCTTATACCAATTCCATTTCAATCGAGCATTTTGTAGGTCGGGATCTATCCCGACATAACCTGCGTCGGGTTGAAACCCGACCTACGGATTATTTCCCGTTTGGAGTAGAAATGGGATTTGGTTGTGCATAAGTTCCCGGCGCGTTTATCTTTTTTCGGGCAGTTTCAGGGCGCCAGGTCTTCACCTACTTCGCGCTCTATCTCATCCGCACTGATATGGCGCACATCCCGGCCTAACACCATGTAGACCACGTATTCGGACATGTTCTTGGCGTGGTCGCCGATGCGCTCGATGGCCTTGCCGACAAACAGTATTTCCAGTGCACTGGAAATGGTGCGAGGGTCTTCCATCATGAAGGTCACGAGGTAACGTATGACTGCGCGGAATTCATCGTCCACCCGTTCATCCTGGCGCACTATCGTGGCGACGGAGTGAATATCGAGTTTGGCGAAAGCGTCCAGCGACTGGTGCAGCATGTCCAGCGCTAAATTAGCCACATGTTTTATTTTGTCGAAACGCGGCAGGGAAAGGTTTTTTTTCTGTGCCAAATGCTTTGCCGTGATGGCGATCTTTTTTGCTTCATCGCCGATGCGTTCGAGATCGGTAATGGTCTTTATGATCATCACCACCATACGCAAGTCGCTCGCAGTCGGCTGGCGGCGTGCGATGATGCGGGCGCAACTTTCGTCTATGCCGACTTCCATCGCGTTGACGCGGTGGTCATCGGCGATGATGCGGTCTATCAATTCAATATCGCCCTTGTCCAATGCTTCTATGGCGAGCTGGAATTGTTTGCCCACTAGCTCACCCATCAGCAGCACGCGTTCGCGTACCGATTCGAGTTCTGCATCATATTGCTTGGAGGTGTGTACGCTGCTAACCATCTGGCTACTCCCCGACTGGCATGGATAAATCAGCGATACTAACTGTCCGATGTGACATTTTTGTTACCGGCACCCTAATGACTATCCCCGCTTTGTATATTCACGGCAGATAGGCAACGAGCAATTCACGCCTTTGTAATATTCAATCTTTAGCATGTTCATGGGAGCGGTTCTATTGCTGACATTCATCAACTATTTTTCTGGGAGGTAACATGTTCCTGAGGGGTCATTTATTATTGTCCGAAGAGAAAAAAACTGAACCTGCCGACATGGCTTTTCAGGCGGATGCGAGCGAAATCGAACAGAAGGGATCAAAACGCCAGCCTCGCCATGATGATGCAGGGCGCCAGCAGCTGCCCCAAGAGCAACCCCTTCAGCAATATTTCTAGCGGGATTAGAAAATTGTCTGGCCGGATGTTTGTCTGGCCACACGCCCTATGCGTACGCCATGCTATTGAAAGGCCTCGCGAATCTGCATTTTCAAAATAGCTTCCGCACAGAATCCCGAGCAGATGAGTGTATACCTTAGTGGTATTGCTTTTTAAGTGGGAATCTGCAACACTTTAATAGTTGTTTGATAATGGAAATATGAAATTATGAATTCTCCACAAGTGATAGCAGCACTACAGGGGGGTGATTCATCTATGACGCCGCGAATTTCACGGTGACGAACGGCATGGCGGCGTATTTGACGGAAAACTGCTGCGGCGGGAATCCTGATGCATGCAAGCCAACAAGGGAATAATCCCGGAAATTAAAGGAAGCCACATGAAAACTTTTATAAATCGCCAACCGCGCGCCTTTCTGCTCATCGCTGCCGCGCTCTGGTTCGGCCTCTATAAAACGCTTGAGCCGCTCTCGCATATCCTGGTGGATGCATTGCCGCTTGAGTCGGGCAGTCATGCCTATGATGCGCTGCAATTCTTCTTCTATGACACGCCCAAGGTCCTGTTGCTATTGGTTGGCGTGGTGATGGCAATGGGCATGGTGAATTCCTACTTCACGCCGGAACGTACCCGTGCGTTGCTCTCCGGGCGGAGTGAGGGCGTTGGCAATGTCATGGCGGCTCTGCTCGGCATCGTCACGCCGTTCTGTTCCTGCTCGGCTGTTCCATTGTTCATCGGTTTTGTGCAGGCGGGTGTGCCGCTGGGTGTGACCTTCTCTTTCCTGATCTCGGCACCGATGGTGAATGAAGTTGCACTCGCTCTGTTATTCGCCCTGTTTGGCTGGAAGATCGCCGCGCTGTATCTGGCTCTGGGGCTGGCCATCGCCATATTCGCCGGATACATCATCGGGCGGCTCAAGATGGAAGCGCATCTGGAAGACTGGGTGCGCAACATGGCCCGCATGCAGGCGACAGTTGATGCAGACGAATTGACCTTGCCTGATCGCATTGCTGCTGGATTCGCCAGTGTGCGCGAGATCGTGGGCAAGGTGTGGCCCTACGTGCTGGCCGGTATCGCCATCGGCGCGGGAATACACGGTTATGTGCCGCAAGATTTCATGGCCGGATTGATGGGCAAGGATGCACCCTGGTGGTCGGTGCCGGTTTCAGTCCTGATCGGTGTGCCGATGTACACCAACGCCGCCGGCATCATCCCCATCGTTGAAGCGCTGCTGGCCAAGGGCGCGTCGCTCGGCACCGTGCTGGCCTTCATGATGAGCGTGATCGCGCTGTCGCTGCCGGAAATGGTGATCCTGCGCAAGGTGCTCAAACCCAGACTCATCGCCACTTTTATTGGCGTTGTATCGGTGGGCATCATGTTGGTGGGTTATGTGTTCAACGCGGTGGTGTAAACATGTCGGCCTGCGTTACACCTCCAGCTCATGCGCCCGTTGTCAGCCTTACGCTGGTGGGTACAGGCGAGCCGTTGTTGCGTATGGAAAAGCGCCTGTCGTGCGCGGCGGCGGGTGTGGGTATCGACTTGGTCATGGAGATACGCAAGGACGCCGATGCGATGGGAATCGCTGACACACAAACACCGGCCATATTGCATGACGGTAAAGTGATTTTCAGCGGACTGCATCGCGCCGAGGAAATTGAAGTGTGGTTGAAGAAGTTGATTTGAATATCCGTTTGCGCTGCACGGAATCATGTGGCGCGCTGTTGAAATAAGGAGTAACAAAATGGAAGTGAATCGCATCGTCAGTATTTTCGCCGGTTTCATGGTCATGTTGAGTCTGGGTCTGGCGCACTGGATGGGGCAGGTCGATCTGTCGCATATGAGCTGGCTGTGGCTGACCCTGTTCGTCGGCTTCAACCTGTTTCAGATGGGCTTCACCGGCTTTTGTCCGCTGGTGAAGGTTCTGGGCTGGTTCGGCTATGACAAGAGCAAGTGCTGCACGCCTTCCAAGGATGGCAAATCCTGCTGCTGATTTTAAGGAGAACGTAACATGAAAAATATCAAGGTCCTCGGCACGGGTTGTGCCAACTGCAAGACCACGCTGAAGTTGATCGAAGATGCTGCAAAAGATAAAGGCGTGGCCGTTGAACTGGAAAAAGTGGAAGACATTCAGGCCATCATGAGCTTCGGCATCATATCCACACCTGGCGTGGTGGTGGATGGCAAGGTGGTGCATGCCGGTGGCGTGCCAAGCCGCGACAAGATCGCCGGCTGGCTGTAACCATGACTGATAGCGCCGCCCCGGCAGCGTTTCATGCGCGATTGAAAGGAACCTTCGCGGGCATCCTGCAATGGCAACAGCTCGACGAACTGTGGGGGCGAGTCAAACGAGGCACATGGTATATTTACCAACTCGGTGAAGCGCTACCGACAATCCCGCTGAACGGCGACGAACTGGCACGCCGCATCGATGCGCTGAACGAGTTGTTGCATAGTGAACATGATTACCACTACTGCGGTATCGTTTATGCCGACGATGTGGAGCAGCCGACGCTGATTAAAGTCTATGATCCGAGTAACATAGGCACTTCCTGTAGCCGTGATGCAACGCCATCACCTCCGGGCTGGATACTCAGTACCGAGCCGCCCGAATTGATCCAGACCCGGATGCCAACGCCCGGCAATCGCAAGAAGTGGTGGCAGCTGTTTTCAAAATGAGGATGCCGTGAGCGATCCGAACAAGAAAATGATTTTCCACGTGAAAGCGGTGCGCATCGATGCCCACGGCAGCGTGGCTCATTGCAAGTTGGCAGACATCACACTGGATACCGACCTCGCAGGCCGTGCCGATGCGTTCAATCCCGCCGAGCTCCTGTTGGCCGCTCTTTCCGCCTGCATCATCAAGGGCATCGAGCGCGTGACACCTACGCTGAAATTTTCCCTGCGCGGCGTGGAAGTGCGCGTGGAAGGCGTGCGCCAGGACGTACCGCCGAAGATGGAATCCATTACCTACGAGATCATCGTGGACAGCGACGAAACAGACCATCGCCTGAAACTGCTGCATGAGAATGTGAAGAAATACGGCACGGTGTTCAACACCATTGCACCGGGCACACAGCTTACCGGTCGTTTGACCCGCAAAGAAACATCATGACTCCCGATAACCATACGCACAGCCACGCGGCAAACTATAACCGCGCTTTTATCATCGGCATTACGCTGAACGTGCTGTTCGTGCTGGTCGAGGCATTCTACGGCTGGCAGGCCGATTCGCTCGCGTTGCTTTCCGATGCGGGGCACAACCTGAGCGACGTGCTGGGGTTGCTGATCGCATGGGGCGGTTTTTATCTGGGCAAGCTGCGTCCGAACCGGAAACACACATACGGCTTGGGGCGTGCCACGATCATGGCCGCCATGTTCAATGCGCTGATTCTGCTGGTCGCCATCGGCGGCATCGTGTGGGAGGCCATTGTTCGATTCAGTCATCCCGTTCCGGTACAGGGCGGCACTGTCATGCTGGTGGCCGCTATCGGTGTGGTGATCAACGGCATTACTGCATGGCTGTTCATGTCGGGCAACAAGGACGATCTCAACCTGCGCGGCGCTTTTCTGCACATGGCGGCAGACGCGCTGGTGTCATTGGGTGTGGTCATCGCGGGTGCGGTATATATCTGGACAGGCTGGACCTGGCTGGATCCGGCAATCAGTGTGGTGATCGCTGTGGTGATCTTGCTCGGCACATGGGGGCTGTTGCGCCAGTCATTGCATCTTTCTCTGGACGGTGTACCCGCATCGATCGAATTGGATGCGGTGAAAAGTTATTTGGCTGCACTGCCCGGCGTCAGCGAAGTGCATGACCTGCATGTGTGGGCGATGAGTACGTCAGAAACCGCACTGACAGTACATCTGGTCATGTGCGACGGGCATCCGGTAGATGATTTTCTCAATCGCGTGGCAGGGGAGTTGCACCACGACTTTGCCATAGAGCACGCCACCATCCAGACTGAAACCGGCAAGCTGTCTTGCGCTTTATCCGGGCATGCCTAGCCGTTAGTGTCTAGCCGTTAGTTGAACAACCGGCTGATTTCTGTTTCAATTGCGCCTGTCGTTTTAATAATTGTTTAACATTGGAAATATAGAATGATGAAACCTGATCAAGTGGTGAAGGCTTTGGCGGCACTGGCGCAGCCAACGCGTCTGGCAATCTACCGTCTGTTGGTGGTCAGTGGTCCGGATGGATTGGCAGCCGGACAAGTGGCTGAAAAATTGAAAGTGGCACCGGCGACGCTGTCGTTCCACTTCAAGACGTTAAGCCATGCCGGACTGGTGGAGAGTAAACAGGATGGACGCTTCATTTACTACGCGGCGAACTTTGCCGTGATGAATGGGATGCTGGATTACCTGACGGAGAACTGCTGCGGCGGGAATGCAGATGTTTGCAAGACGCCGGGCAGGAAATGTTGATACATGAAAAATATGGAGAATCGAAATGAGTGGAAAGCAATACAACGTGCTGGTGTTATGTACCGGCAATTCGGCACGCAGCATCCTGGGCGAAGTGCTGTTCAACGCATTGGGCAAAGGCAAGTTCAGGGCCTATAGCGCAGGCAGCAAGCCAGCCGGAAAAGTGAATCCCGGCGCGCTGGAATGGCTGCAAGCGCAGGGCTACAGCGTCGAAGGCCTGCGCAGCAAGAGCTGGGATGAGTTCGCTGCATCTGATGCGCCGGAATTCGATTTCATCTTCACCGTTTGTGACAATGCCGCAGGTGAAGCATGTCCGTTGTGGCTTGGAAAACCTGCCACGGCGCACTGGGGCATACCCGATCCGGCGCATGTCGAGGGCGATGAAGCGCGGCGCGCGGCGTTCAAGAAAGCCGCCGAGCAATTGGCGCGCCGCATCCAATTGTTCCTGAGTTTGCCGATCGATAAATTGGACAAGCTGACCCTGAAACAAAAACTCGCCGAAATCGGGCGTATAAAGGATTGATCTCAATTTATATTTAACCACCAGCAATCCCCTCCCCTTCAAGGGTAACCAGCGACTTGGCTGCGGTTCTTTGCAGCTTAGTCGAATGGCTAGTAGTTTCATCAGAGGGTTAGGGAGGGGATGGGGTAAAAAGCAGTCGCGGCGTAATTACCCCATCCCCATCCCAACCTTCCCCTTGAAGGGGAAGGAGCAAATAAGCGAAAGGAAATATCCAGATGAACCTGTTCGAACGTTACCTGACTATCTGGGTCGGGCTGTGCATCATCGCCGGCGTGCTACTCGGGCAATTCCTGCCGGGCGTGTTTCAGGCGATCGCCAGTCTGGAGATAGCCAAGGTCAACATCCCGGTCGGCGTGCTGGTGTGGGTGATGATCATTCCGATGCTGCTGAAGATCGACTTCGGTGCGCTGCATCAGGTGAAGGCGCATAGCCGCGGCATCGGCGTCACGCTGTTCATCAACTGGGCGGTGAAGCCTTTCTCGATGGCTTTTCTCGGCTGGCTGTTCATACGCCATGTGTTTGCCGCTTATCTGCCGGCGGAGCAAATCGACAGCTATATCGCCGGGCTGATCTTGCTGGCCGCCGCGCCATGCACCGCGATGGTGTTCGTGTGGAGCAACCTGGTGAAAGGCGATCCGTATTTCACGCTGTCGCAGGTGGCGCTCAATGACACCATCATGATCTTCGCATTTGCGCCGCTGGTGGGGCTGCTGCTCGGGATCGCCAGCATCGCCGTGCCGTGGGATACGCTGTTCGTCTCAGTGGTTTTCTACATCGTGATCCCGGTCATCATTGCCCAATTGTTGCGCCGCCAATTATTGGCGAAGGGTGAGGTTGCGTTCAAGCAGGCAATGGAAATGATCGCGCCGATGTCGATGGGCGCGCTGCTGGTGACGCTGGTTCTGCTGTTCGCCTTGCAGGGCAATGCCATCGTTGCGCAGCCGCTGGTGATCGCGATGCTGGCCGTGCCGATCTTGATCCAGGTGCTGTTCAATTCGGGTTTGGCCTACTGGCTGAACCGGCGCTTGGGCGTGGTGCACTGTGTCGCGGCGCCGTCGGCCTTGATCGGTGCGAGCAACTTCTTCGAGCTGGCGGTGGCCACCGCGATCAGTCTGTTCGGCTTCCAGTCCGGCGCGGCGCTGGCCACCGTGGTCGGGGTGTTGGTCGAAGTGCCAGTGATGTTGCTGGTGGTGAAAATCGCCAATTCATCTCGATCATGGTACGAGTTTGGCAAACATGCTGATTATTCTTAAGCTGGTTTGAAAATAAACTTATGGCGTCCATGAATATTACAATTGTGAATAATAGTAAAAATAGCTAATCTTTCAGTGCACTTGGCAATCGTCAAGTTCAAGACGAATGTCAGCAGTTCAATCCGGTTTGCCACAAACGACCGAATAACAGCCACATTTTATATTTAGCCGAGGAAATTAATCATGACGAAGGATATTAAGACAAATTATTTAGCCAAAGTTAAAAATTTAACCAAGGAAGAGATCGAACGTTTGCTATCCAGGATGGGTGGCAAGTTACCTCGCCGACTGGAGAAACGTAAAATAGGTCAGGATGAGGCGTTGGCTATGCAGTTGGAATTGGAAGATGAGCAACTCCAATCATGGCGGAAGGTCATGCTTGGTTTGAAGAAAAAGGAAGAAGCCAAGGAAGCCAAGAAAAAAATGAAGGCTAAGACTCCCGCAAAAACCAAGGCTCCAGCAAAAGCCAAGGCTCCAGCAAAAGCCAAGGCCCCGGCAAAAGCCAAGGCCCCGGCAAAGGCCAAGGCTCCCGCAAAGGCTCTAAAAATTGATTAAGGTCTAGCCGGGTAAGCTGATCAGAAGCAGGTCACGATTTTAGAAAGTGCTTGGCATAGCGGCTGCTCATGCGCGACATCGGCAACAAGATGAGCAGGTCGGCGGTGTTGAAATCCGGATCCCAGCTTGGTTCACCGCAGATGTAGGCGCCCAATCGCAGGTAACCTTTCAACAACGGCGGTATTGGTGCATCAAGGTGTTGATTCAATGCATGCAGAGGCAGCGGGCAACGCGGGAATACGTGGTATTCGACAGGGGCGGAATATATCCGGTGCAATTTGTGATAGATGCTGGCTGCGACATGGCCGCCATCTGCCATGCTGATGCTGGCGCAGCCGATCAGATATTCATGGCCGTGTTGCTGCATGTATTGAGCCAGCCCGCTCCATAATTGGGTGATGGTTGTACCATCTCGATAATCCCAATGCACACAGGAACGTCCAACCTCCACCATCCGGTCGCTGAGATGCAGCAATCGGGTCAAATCGAATTCGGTCTGTGAATAGTAGCCGCCGATCTTTTCAGCCTGATCGGGTGAGAGTATGCGATACGTTCCCACGACTTTATTTTCTGTGCTCTCGCGCACCAATAAGTGTTCGCAGTATTTGTCGAAAATATCGCGGTCGATGCCTTCTTTCGCGCTGGGCAGGTTGGCGCCCATTTCTTCGGCGAATACTTTATAGCGCAGGCGTTGCGCCTCCAGTATTTCCGATTCGCTGCGTGCGATTGTGGTGATTAGGCGCCGCTGGACGGCGGGTCGAATTTGTCGGTCTAGATCCAGCATCGTACGTCCTTTTTGTAGGTTGAGGATTCGTAGATATTAGGGAGATTATGTTGCAGGGCGATGACGGGAATGTGAAGCAAGTATGAAGTTTCTATTCTTGGAGTTGCTGTACTAGAGGGTCGACCAGCAATGCATAAGCCGATTGTGATGACATGATGGTTTGCGGAACAGCAGATACCGCCTGCTGCGTGGTAGCTTGCCTGGCGATGCCAATATTTTGCAGTTTTAGAGCAATAGCTGCTTGTGCAGCGCGTGCCAGCACGCGGCGATTTTTGTTGGTGGTTGGCAGTGCCGGGTTGAACATCACTAATGCACTGAGATGGGAACAGCGCAGAATATTCCAGATGGACTGCGCCAGTGTGGTGTCGCCGATGAAGGTCGCAGCGATGCTTGGTTCACCCTCTTTATCCTGGTAGCGTAGCGCGACCGGGCACACTCCTATCCCGGCATCGATTGCCGGCTGAATGAGCGCCGAGTGAAAGTGACCGACCTGTTTGCCATCCGTGGTGGTGCCTTCCGGAAAAAGTCCGATACACACTCCCTGTTTGAGCAGTGCGCCGACGCGCTGGTTGATCGTTGAGGTATCACGGCGCATGGCACGTTCAATGAAAACTGTACCGCTACGATGGCATAGCCAACCGACGATGGGCCAATTGCGCACTTCCGATTTGGCTATGAAACGCGACGGGTGGATCGCATTCAGAACGATAATATCCAACCATGAAACATGGTTTGCCACTAACAGGCAACCGCCCTTGCCACAGGCCAATTGATGTGATCCCTCGATCTGGATGCTGATGTTGAGGATGTCCAACAGATGCCTGTTCCAGGATTTCATTACACGATGTTGCCGGGCTTGATTCAGATGCGGGTAAATGACTGCCAGCAACATCCCGTAAAAAAGATGCAAGGCGAGGCGACCGCCTCGTAACACGCTGATCAGTATATTCGGCGAGCGCTTATCCATAATGAAACGCCATGCTCTCGTGTTGCTCCTCGGCAGCCTCGTGCAAATACAGGTGACGACGTTCGATGAACAGGCTGTTGCCCGGTTTTTCCTTGGCCATTTTTTTGGCCGCCGTGGCAGCTTCTGCCACTTCATAATGCGAACTGAATATTTTTGGAATCACGCAGACGGCGCCGATCGAGAGCGTGGGCAGATGGTAATGGACGATGCGCCCCTGCCTGTCTGCGCTCAGATAGCCGCCGATCGCGCGATGGTTTTTATCGAACATGGCTGCGGATGTGCGCGCAAAGGCGGAGAGCGCCCGATGGCAACGTTGCTCCCAGTCCTTGCTTTGCATGACAAGGATAAAATCGTCGCCGCCGATGTGGCCGATAAAGTCATGGGCGGGATCGCAGACGCTGGTGAGCAGCCTGGCGGTGAACTGGATCAGCTCGTCGCCTTTGCGATAGCCGCACACATCGTTGAATGGCTTGAAATTGTCGAGGTCGCCATAGCAGACGGTGAATGATTTTTCTGATTGCAGCAGATGTTCGATGTGCTCATTGATGGGGACATTGCCGGGCAATAATGTCAGCGGGTTGGCATAGCGTGCGGTTTCGATCTGGGCTTTGGTGATTTCGCGCAGCAGGTCCTGCCCGTTGCCGATCCCGATATAGCGGCCCTGCTCGGTGATGATGAAGCCGTCGGTAAAATGCCGGATCTCCGATTCGCTCAAAAAACCGCTCAGTTCATGGATAGGGGTTGATTTTTCCACCAGCAATGGCGCGCGGTTCATTATGTCAGAGCAGGGTTTTTCCCCGAGCAGTTTGCGGTGGTAGGGCTGGGCAAAGTTGTCAACGAACCCATCGCGGTTGATCAATCCGACCGGGCGTCCGTTTTGAACGACAGGAATGGAGCGCAGATTTGTGGCTGCGGAAAAGGTGAGGAATATCTTTTCAATTTCTATTTCAGGCTGAACCGGCTCGATATAACGCAAGATCGTTTCAACGGTGACACTGCGTGCGTTGACATATGGTTGCTCGGATGGATGGTTTGTGTCGATCAGGCAGCCGACCTCGGCGGGCGGGTTCAGGGGCGGGATAGGGGCGGGCCGGGCAATGAAATAACCCTGTCCGCAGGCGATGCCGATATCGCGGATGAATTTGAATTCCGCCGCCGTTTCGATGCCTTCCGCGATCACTTGCGTGCCCGAGCTGAGCGCGATGCCCTGGATCGATTTCAGGAATTGTTGTTTGAGCGGGTCAGTATTGACGCCCTGCACGAAATGCATGTCTATCTTTACAAATTCCGGGCGCAATTCTGACCATAAACGCAAACTCGAGAATCCCTCGCCCAGATCATCTATCGCGATCTGAAATCCCATGCTGCGATAGTGCAGCAGCGCATTGCGCATACCGTCAAAATCATAGGTGGGCTGATTCTCGGTGATCTCGATGATGACCCGTTTCGGGTCGATGCCGAGCTTTTCAAGATAGGTCAACGTTTGCCCGTTTTTGAAGCTGGCATCTGTCAAGGCTTCCGGGCTGACATTCAGGAATAACTGGCCGGGCAGATTCTGGGCGGCGAAGGACTCCAGTACGATCTGCCTGCACAGCATTTCAATTTCCAGTGTCAGGCCCTGATTTCTGGCTGCGCTGAACAAATTGATCGGGGAATGCAGCGGACTGTCGGCAGGTCCCCGGATCAGCCCCTCAAAACCAAAGATCGTGCCGCTGGAGAAATCCATCACCGGCTGGAAAAGCGCAGAGAGGTTGCGCTGGTCTAATATGCTTCGTAGCATTTTCATCGCAAATATCCTTATTTATTGCCCAGGAATAGCAGGATAATTATTGATTGTTGCAATTGGATTAAGGCGGTATTTCAGGCGGGTTGCGGGAGTCGATTTGAAACCGCAAGAGATGGAGCCATCCGGGTGTCTTGGTTGGATCAAGGACACATCTAGATATCCATCAACGTCGCAATACAGAAACCAAGCGCCTAGAAACAAAGCGACAACCCTGAAATGCTCGCACCTATTACTATTCCAGCCAACACATCGCTGGGGTAGTGCAAGCCCAGCACCAGACGTGATATGGCAACCAGTGCAGTGAACGGCAGCAGCAGCCAGGCGAGGGCAGGGTAGTAGGCCAGTGCTACGATGCTGAAGGCGACGGCATGCAACGTGTGGCCGGAAGGAAAGCTGAATTGATCCAGCGGCGCGATGCCGCAGCTGATGCCCTGATTCTTGTTGTATGGGCGTGGCCTATGAGTCTTGTGCTTCAGCCATTTGTACAGGCCTGTGCAAACCAGCCCGGCGGCAACCATATGGAATACCGGCAGCAGTGCGGCAGCCTGATATTCCACCAGTAGCCACAACATCAGGCAATACCAGAAAATGCCGTCGCCCAGCCGACTGATTAGGCGGAAAGCTTTCCGTATTACAGGATTGATGCTCGCGCGATTGAAGCGCAAACACCATGCTTCATCCCAGGTTTGGATCCGCTGCAAGCTGTAGATTAGATGTGACATGGCGAGCACTTTCTCACTTCGATAAGAAAGTTTAATGAAGGTTTTATGAGGATTCCATGACAGCGTAATCAATCGTGGGCGCGCGATGAATCGCGCCCCTACAAAGAATTGGAATAACAGGTTAATCCAGCAGGATCAGCAGCCAGACCGAAACGACGTTAAGCAGGCTCAACAAAACCGCAGCACTGCCGATGTCCTTGGCGCGCTTGGCAAGTTGGTGCTGGTCCAGTGAAGTGTGATCGACTGCGGCCTCTATCGCAGAATTCAGCAATTCGACTATCAATACCAGCAAGACGCTGGCGATCATCAGCGCTTTGCCGATCGCGCTTGCAGGCGTGAAAAATGCCGCAGGGATGAGGACGGCAGCAAGCAAGACCTCCTGACGAAAGGCGTCCTCATGGCGAATCGCAGCGCGCAATCCGGCCAATGAATAGAATAATGCGCTCCAGACGCGTTTCAAGCCGGTCTTGCCTTTGTATGGACTTTCCATGATTTTCCTGGGAAATTAAATGGTTGATACCCCTTTCGGCAGGGTAGTCGCCGAATGTTGCAGTTTTGTTAAGGAATGCCGGTCTGATAAGGTGATTTCGGCCTGCACTAAAATTCAGGTTGAACATTCCGGCTTACTTCGGTAGAATCCGCGCTCTTTTGAAATCGGCTGGAGTAGAACCATGGCACGTGTATGTCAAGTAACGGGGAAAGCCCCGATGACCGGGAATAACATCTCCCACGCAAACAACAAAACCAAGCGTCGTTTTTTGCCTAACCTGCAACGTCGCCGCTTCTGGGTAGAGACCGAGAATCGCTGGGTCAGCCTGCGCCTGACCAATGCTGCGCTGCGTACCATCGACAAGAATGGTATCGACGCGGTGCTGACAGATATGCGCGCCCGTGGCGACAAAATCTAAGGAACCTGAAAAATGCGCGAAAAAATCAAACTAGAATCCAGTGCCGGTACCGGTCATTTCTACACCACGACCAAGAACAAGAAGACCACACCGGAAAAGATCGAAATGAAGAAATACGATCCCAAGGCACGCAAGCATGTCATGTACAAGGAAACCAAGCTGAAGTGATTCAGGCTGGCTTCGCAGTACAAAGAAAAACCCGCGAAAGCGGGTTTTTTATTGCGTATTCAATAAACCCCGTCCCGGAACCTTGGGCTACCAGTATTACGTACAGGTTCCATGTATCGCATCGCTGCTTCCAATTTCACACGGGAGCGTTTTGAACGGGGAATACAGGGTTGAAAATTCAAGGCCGGTTAATATTCGCAGTGTTCCAACATGCCGACAGCCACATTGGAAAACATTACTTTTAAGTTCATGGGCTAGTGGTCGTATTCAATGCGGTTTCGTCCATGCTGTTTGGCTCGATATAAC
>Ga0315271_10001189_pt1 | contig 15606 bp, 11 predicted proteins | sample C3_top_MG_FD_204664 | JGI IMG/M metagenome (GOLD analysis project Ga0315271, IMG submission 204664) | Sediment microbial communities from Yellowstone Lake, YNP, Wyoming, USA - C3_top | ecosystem: Environmental > Aquatic > Freshwater > Lake > Sediment | place: USA: Wyoming | collected 2017-08-01 | reverse complement strand
CTACCGCGCCGCGATCGCGCTGGCCGACACCAAGAAGGAGGTCACCGACGCCGACCTGTTCGCGCTGGTCGAGCAGAAGAAGGCCGACGTGCCGCGCTCCATCGAGCTGCTCGGCTGGAGCATCACCTCCTCGTCGGGCGGCCACTCCGTGGGCTCGGCGAGCCTGGTCGTGGCGGGCAGCCCCAAGGCCGGCGACTCCACCGGCAACGGCCCGGTGAACGCGCTCTTCAAGGCCGTGGACGAGGCGATCCGCCCGATCCTCGGCTGGAACCCGGTCCTCACCGAGTACGAGATCAAGGCCGTCTCCGGCGACGGCGACGCGCAGGGCCAGGTGCTCCTCCGCGCCCGCCGCTCGTCCGACGAGGGCCCGGGCGCGCTGGTGGTGACCGGCCACGGCCTGTCGACGAACATCATCGAGGCGTCCCTCGACGCGTATCTCACGGCCGCGAACAAGCTCCACGGCGCCGAGATCAACGGCGTCGTGGTGGCGTTCGTCGGCCGCCGGACCGCGGAGGACCTCCCGTGACCGACGGGGCGACCGGCGACGCGTCGCGCACGTACACGGTCGCGCTCATCGGCGGCGACGGCATCGGGCCGGAAGTCGTCGCTGGCGCGGTCTCGGTGCTCGAGGCGGTGGGCCGGCGCTTCGGCTTCGGCTTCGCGTGGCAGGAGCTCATCGTCGGCGGTATCGGCATCGACACGTACGGCATCGGGATCCGTCCCGAGGACGTCGAGGTCTGCCGGGCCGCGGACGCCGTGCTCCTGGGCGCGGTGGGCGGCCCCAAGTGGGACAACCCCAACGCGACCGTCCGCCCCGAGCAGGCGCTCTTCGCCCTCCGGGGCGGTCTCGGCCTGTTCGCGAACCTGCGGCCGATCACCGTCGCACCCCAGCTCATCGCCGCCTCGCCCCTGAAGCCCGAGCTGCTCGAGGGTGTGGATTGCATGATCGTCCGCGAGCTCACGAGCGGCCTCTACTTCGGCAGGCCGTCCGAGCAGCGCACGACGCCCGACGGAGAGCGCGCCGCGATCGACACCCTCTGGTACACCGAGAGCGAGATCCGCCGGATCGTCACGCTCGCGTTCGAGCTCGCGCGCGGCCGTCGCCGCAAGGTGACCCAGGTGGACAAGGCGAACGTCCTCGCGACGAGCCGCCTGTGGCGCACGGTGACCGAGGAGGTCCACGCGGACTTCCCGGACGTCACGCTCGAGCACCGGCTCGTGGACTCGGCGGCGATGACGCTCGCCAAGTGGCCGGCCAGCTTTGACGTGCTCGTCACGGAGAACCTGTTCGGCGACATCCTGTCCGACGAGGCGGCGGTGATCGCGGGCTCGCTGGGCCTGCTGCCGTCAGCGTCGATCGGCACGCGCGTCACCGAGCACGGTCGCCACGGCCTCTACGAGCCCATCCACGGCTCGGCGCCAGACATCGCGGGACAGGACCTGGCGAACCCGCTGGGGACGATCCTCTCGACCGCGATGATGCTGCGCTGGTCGCTCGGGCAGCCCGAGGCCGCAGCGGCGATCGAGGCCGCGGTGAACAGCGCGCTCGACGCCGGCTACCGGACCAAGGATCTCCTGTCGGCGCACCCAGCGGAGGCCGCGGCGCTGACGCTCGTCGGCACGCGGGAGATGGCCCGCGTCATCGAGGAGCGGATCGCGATTTGACGGCCGGCGCCCGCACTCGCGGGTGGCCGGCCGAGCCGATCGACGACCCCTCCCTCCGACCAGCGCACGAAGGCAGCCCAACGCCATGACTGACCAGCCCGTCATCCTCTACGACACGACCCTGCGCGACGGCACGCAGGGCGAGAACATCACGCTCTCGCTCGCGGACAAGCTCCGCGTGGCGCGCATGCTCGACGAGTACGGCTTCCCGTTCATCGAGGGCGGGTGGCCGGGGTCCAACCCCAAGGACATCGAGTTCTTCGCCGCCGCCAAGAAGCTCCGCTGGGAGCACGCCAAGCTCGCCGCGTTCGGGTCGACGCGCCACAAGGCGCACAAGCCGGCCGACGACGTGAACCTGCAGGAGCTCGTGGCGGCGGAGACGCCGGTCATCACGATCTTCGGCAAGAGCTGGCTCCTGCACGTGACCGAGGTGCTCGGCGCGACCCCGGCCCAGAACCTCGACATGATCGCGGACTCGATCGGCTGGATCGTGGACCACGGGCGTGAGGCGGTCTACGACGCCGAGCACTTCTTCGACGGCTACCGCGCCGACCGCGACTACGCGCTCGCGACGCTCCGGGCCGCCCGCGACGCCGGTGCCCGGACGCTGGTCCTGTGCGACACCAACGGCGGCACGCTGACCGGCCAGCTGACGAACATCCTGCGCGACGTGCGGGTCTCGCTCGAGGCCGACCCCGGCGCTCCCGCCGTGACCTGGGGCATCCACACGCACAACGACGCCGAGCTCGCGGTGGCGAACTCGATCGCCGCGGTCCAGGCTGGCGTGCGCCACGTCCAGGCCACGATCAACGGCTACGGCGAGCGCTGCGGCAACGCGAACATGGTCTCGATCCTCGCCAACCTCGCGCTAAAGACGGACAGCGTCCTGACGCCGATCGGTGGCGGGGACCTCAACGCACTGACCGACCTCTCGCGCTCGGTCGCCGAGATCGCCAACGTCAACCCCAACGACTACCAGCCGTACGTCGGCCGCTCGGCGTTCGCCCACAAGGGCGGCGTCCACGGTGCGGCCGTCGCCAAGGTCGAGCGCTCGTACCAGCACGTGGACCCGACCGCGGTCGGCAACGCGGGTCGGCTCGTCGTGTCCGAGCTGGGCGGCAAGGCGAACACGTCCATCCGCGCCCGCCAGCTGGGCCACGAGCTCGAGGGCGTGCTCGACGCGAGGGAGCTGAGCAGGCTCATCAAGCGGCTCGAGAACGAGGGCCAGGCGTTCGAGGGCGCCGAGGCGTCCTTCGAGCTGCTGATCCGGCGCAACTCGCCCGGCTACGTCGCGCCGTTCCGGATCGTGGATTACACCTGCCTCGTGGAGCAGCGCTCGGGGCGCGAGCTTCTGGCCGAGTGCACCGTCAAGGTCGAGGTGGCGGGCGAGGTCCTCCACACCGCCGCGGACGGCAACGGCCCGGTCAACGCGCTCGATGGCGCGCTGCGCAAGGCGCTCGGCGCGTTCTACCCGGTGCTGGACAGCGTCCACCTGGTCGACTACAAGGTGCGCATCCTCGACGGGGCCACCGCCACCGCCGCCAAGACGCGCGTCATCATCGACTCGCAGGACGGCTCGCGGACTTGGTCCACCATGGGCAGCGACACGAACATCATCGCGGCCTCGGCGCTGGCGCTCGCCGACTCGCTCGAGTACGCGGTGTGGAAGTCCGGCGGCGAGGTGCAGCGGCGCACCGAGCGCCACTTCACCACGACCCATGACCACGAGGAGGGAGCGGGATGACCGACGGTGCCCCGACGGCCCTCCGGCTCGCGCGCTGGACGGTGACGTCGGGGAGCAGCGTCAACAGCCGGGCCGCCGTGGTCCTGCGGGCGGCCCACCATGACTGGCAGGCCGCCGCCGAGGGCAACGGCGCGGTGGACGCGCTCCTGCGCGCGGTCAACCTGGCGCTCGCCGACGTGCTCGGTGGAGCGCCGCTGCTGCTGGCCTACGACGTCCACGCCCTCGCCGAGGGTCCGGACGCCGAGGGCCACGTGACGGTGCGGATCGCGCCGCCGCCCAACGCCGCCGGCCCCCGCGCCGACGGGCGGTACACGGGCGAGGTCGCGTCCACGAATACCGTCGCGGCCTCGGTCGAGGCGTACGTGGTGGCGCTCAACGCCATGCTCGCCGACGGCGCGTGGGCGGGCGCGGCCGCGGACGCCGGGGCGCGGCGTGGCAAGACCACAGGCGGCGAGCCGGGCACGGCCGCGGCCGAGTACGACGACGACGAGGCGGCCCGCCCGATCGACACGACAGCATGGTTCAACCGCTGACCGGCGGCGGGGAGATACCCGCCGGAGGTGCGTCGCCCGGCGGCGCGCCCTCGGCGGCCGGCGTCCCCGTCGTCGACGTGGACGCGTTCAACCGGTTCGAGGCCGAGGGCTGGGAGGCCCGCGCGAGCTCGTATCAGTTCCTGCGGCCGCTGACCGGTCGCGCGGTCGGCACGCTCCTCGCGGCAGTCAGGGCGGGTTCGGGCGTGCAGCTGCTCGACATCGGGTGCGGGCCGGGAGACTTGGCGACCGCTGCCGCCGCGCTCGGGGCGGACGTCGCGGGCATCGACGTCGCGCCCTCGATGGTCCGCCGCGCGGCGCTCGCCAACCCGTCCATCCCGTTCCGCGTCGGCTCGTTCGAGGCGATCCCTGGGGGAGACGCGGCGTTCGACGCGCTCGCGGGCAACTTCGTGCTCAACCATGTCGGGCGCCCGGAGCTCGCGCTGGCCGAGGCGATGCGCGTGCTGCGACCCGGCGGGATGCTCGCGCTCTCGGCTTGGGACGCGCCGCGGCGGAACCGCGTGCTCGGCATGTTCACCGATGCCGTGGCCGCTGTTGACGCCCCGGCGCCGCAGGGCGTCCCCGAGGGCCCCACGAACTTCCGCTCGGACGATGAGCTGCGCGCGCTCTTCGGTGCGGCCGGGTTCGAGGCGGTCGGGCTCCAGCGGCTGATGTTCGAGGCGCCGGTGTCGAACCTCGATGCGCTCTGGTCGGGCGTGCTCGACTCGGCCGTCCGCATCCCGCCCGCCATCACGCGCCAGCCGGCCGACGTGCAGGCGCGCATCCGCTCCGCGTTCGACGAGCTCGCCGCCGTCCACCGGCGTCACGACGGGTCGTACGCGATCCCCGTGAGTATCCAGGTGATCCAGGGGCGTCGGCCGTGAGCGGGGCTGGCGGTGGCATCCGCGTGGCGTACACGGGCGAGCCCGGCGCCTTCGCCGAGGAGGCGGTCCTGCGCTTCTTCACGACGCCGGATCCGGTGCCGATGGGCTCGTTCCGCGCCGTGTTCGAAGCGGTCCGCGACGGCGTCGTGGACGCGGGCGTTGTGCCCGTCGAGAGCTCGCTGCTCGGGACCATCCGCGAGAACCTCGACCTGCTCTGGGCCTTCGACCTGCCGATCGCGGGCGAGGTGACGGTGCCGGTCCGCCTGGCGCTGCTTGCGCTGCCCGGCGAGCGCGTGGACACGATCGAGCGCGTCTACTCCATCTCCGCGGCCCTCGCCCAGGCTGACGAGTTCCTGCGCTCGCGGCCATGGACCGTCGAGACGGCGTACAACACCGCGGGCGCCGCCAAGGGCATCGCGGATCGCGTGGAGCGCGGCGCGGCGGCCGTCGCCTCGGCCCGCGTGGCGCCCATCTATGGCCTCGAGGTCATCGCCGACGACATCCAGGCGGGTGATGACAACCGCACCCGGTTCGCGGTGCTCGCCCGCCGGGGCGAGGCGGGAAGCGTGCAGGCGGCGGCGCAGGCCCCGGCCGTCGCGGGCGCCGCGCGGACGTCGCTCGTGTTCGCCGTGCGCAACGTGCCGGGCTCGCTGTACCGCTCCCTCGGGGCGTTCGCCACGCGCGGGATCAACCTGTGGCGCCTCGAGTCCCGGCCCTGGACCGAGCGCGGGTCACGCTGGGAGTACGTCTTCTGGGTCGACCTCGACGGCGATCCCGCCGAGCCCGCATGCGCTGCTGCGCTCGAGGCGCTCGCCGAGGAGACCGAGCTCGTCCGGATCCTGGGCACCTATCCGCGCGCCGCCGAGGAATAGCCGGGGACCTCGCGCCGGGGACCGGGCGATGCGTCCGACGCATCAAAGCGAACCCGACGCGGTCGGCTCCACCGGATTTGATGCCCCGGCGCATCAGGATGGGCGGGGCCCGCCCCGCCCGAGGCCGAATCAAGAGGCCCCCGAGGCGGGCGGATTGCCGCGTCCCGGGGGCCGTGCGTCGAGCCGGTGGCTCAGCCGCTGGTGCCGGCGCTCGCCGACGGGCTGGCGTTCGGGGTCCCGCTGTTGGGGCCCCCTCCGTCATGCCCGCGGCCGCCGAAGCCGCCCGGACCGCCCTTGCCGCCCTGCCGGGCCACGCCGTTGACCTCGTCGGTCACGTGCGTGGTCAGGTTGGCGACCATCTGGTCGGCCTGGGCCTGGGTCATCGTCCCCGCCTTGACGGCGGCGGCGAATTCCGCTTTGTCCGAGGCGACGATGGCGTCGATGACCTTCTGGACATCCACGCCCTTCGTCTTGGCGACAGCCGCTGCCGACTGGCCGCCGTTGAGGGCGGTCGTGAGGTCGGCCTCGGTCATGCCGAGGGCCTTCGCGGCGGCCGTGAGGTCGTCCGCATCGAGCCCGCCTGGACCACCGTGGCTGCCGCCGCCCCCGCCCCTGCCGCCGGGGCCGAAGCCGGACCCGTTGGCCTGGTCGGTGGCGAGCTGAGTCGCGTTGGCGAGCTCCTGGTCCGCCTGGGCCTGCGTGATCGTCCCGGCCTTGAGGGCCGCGGCGACCTCGTCCTTCTTGTCAGCGACGAGCGCGTCGATGACCTTCCCGATGTCCACGTTGTGCGCCTTCGCCACCGCGGCGATCGTCTGGCCGCCCGAGAGGGCGGTGTTCAGCTCGGTCTCCGTGATGCCGATGGCCTTGGCGACCACCGAGGCGTCGGAGACGGCCTCCGTGGTCCCGCCCATGCCCTTGCCGGCATGGCTGTCGGTCGAGGGCGCCCCGGAGGCGGTCGCGCTCGCGGCCGGGGCCGCGCTCGGGTCCGCCGCCGCGACGAGCGAGGGCAGGATCAGGGCCGCCCCGGCGCTCCCCAGGAGGAGGGCTCCGGCGACGGCCCCGGATGCGATGAGGTTCTTCCGCAAATGGTGCTCCTTTCGGTGTTGGCGACCCTCCGTGGATCGCCTTGACCGACGCTGCGCCGCGAACCTGTCGGTCTCGTGACGAAGGGGAGTTGCCTGTGGAAAGCCTCACGAAGACAGACGAAACCGGCCCTGGCAGGGCCAGGGCCGGCTGGAGAGCGCGAGATCGGGCGCGGTTCGGTTTCCCGCGCCGGGCGGTCAGTGGCTGACGGTCTTCTCGAGCGTCTTGGCCTCGTCGATCCAGCCCTGGATCGTCTCCTCGCCGGGAGCGCGGCGGACGATGTTCGGGCGGGCGGCGACGACTTCGGCAATCGTCACGGCGAGGTTGGCGGCGTTGCGCCGGGCGAGCTCGGCGGGGGAGTCGACGCCGGCGGCCTCGAGCAGGTCGGCGTACTCGGAGCCCACGCCCTTGAGGCGCATGAGATCGACGTGGTTGACCCACTCGAGGATGAGCTTGCCGGAGATCCCGCTCGCGGCCTCGAGCTTGTCCCGCCCGCCAGCCGAGGCGCCCGCTTCGAGCAGGTCGTCGGTGGTCTTCACGCCGGCCGCGGCCAGCCTCTCGGCATAGGCCGGGCCGATGCCCTCGACCTCGTCGATTCGTGCCATGTGAGTTGCCTCCCGAAGGCGTGGGAGCGGCCCCCAAGTGCCGCGCCGCATCGTAGGGTGCGATGATATGCCCGGTATCGAGCGCCAGGACGGCGACGGGAGGGAGAGGCATGGACGACGCGTTCCGCACGGAGATGTCGGCCGGCTACACGTTCAACGAGCCGGTGATCGTGCTGGGCGCGCCCATGCTCGGCAGCGAGCTCGCCGGTGACATCCGCATCGCGATGCCGCTCTCGCGGGTCAACCGGCACGGGCTGATCGCGGGCGCCACCGGCACCGGCAAGACCAAGACCCTCCAGATGATCGCGGGCCAGCTGTCCGCGGCCGGAGTCCCGGTCTTCGCGGTCGACGTCAAGGGCGACCTCTCGGGCATCGGCGCGCCCGGCAACCCGGACGACCCCAAGGTCCAGGAGCGGACGCAGGCGATGGGGTGGGCCTTCGTCGCCCAGGGCCACCCGATCGAGGTCATGTCGCTCTCGGGCAAGGTCGGCGCGCACGTCCGGGCGAGCGTCTCGTCCTTCGGGCCGCTGCTCCTGGGCAAGGTGCTCGACCTCAACGACACCCAGGTCTCGGTCCTCTCACTCGTCTTCCACTACTGCGACCAGCAGCAGCTCCCGCTCCTGGACCTCGCCGACCTCCGAACGGCCCTCAAGTTCCTCGGCTCCGACGACGGCAAGGCGGCGCTCGAGGACCTCGGCGGCATCTCGCCGGCCACGCTGGGCGTGATCCTGCGGTCGATCGTCATGCTCGAGCAGGACGGCTCGGCCGTGTTCTTCGGCGAGCCCGAGTTCGACGTGGCCGACATGCTGCGCACGACCGCCGATGGCAAGGGCGTGATCAGCCTGCTCGAGGTCGCGGACATCATGGACCGGCCGCGGCTGTACTCCACGTTCGTGCTGTGGATGCTCGCTCGGCTCTACGGGGCCCTGCCCGAGGTGGGCGACCTGCCCAAGCCCAAGCTCGCGTTCTTCTTTGACGAGGCGCACCTGCTGTTCAAGGACGCCTCGCAGGCGCTGCTCGACCAGATCGAGCGCACGGCGCGGCTGATCCGTTCCAAGGGCGTCGGCGTCTACTTCGTCACCCAGGCGCCGACCGACGTCCCGTCCTCGGTCCTCTCGCAGCTCGGCAACCGGGTCCAGCACGCCCTGCGCGCCTTCACCCCCGACGACGCCGATGCCTTGCGCAAGACCGCGCGGACGTTCCCGGTGACGACCTATTACGACGTCGAGAAGACGATCACGAGCCTGGGCATCGGCGAGGCGCTGGTGACGGTGCTCTCCCCCAAGGGCGTCCCGACGCCGCTCGCGGCCACCCGGCTGCTGCCGCCGGACTCGCGGATGGCACCGCTGACGCCCGACGAGCTTGCGGCGATCGCGAACGCCTCGGCACTGACCGCGAAGTACGGCCAGACCGTGGATCCGCAGAGCGCCCACGAGATCATCACGGCGCGCCTCGCCGCTGCCCACGCGCAGGCGGCCGGGGCCGGGGTGCCGGGAGCCGCCGACGGGCCGGTGATGGCCGCCCCGCCGCCGATGACCGCCGCCCAGCAGCAGGCCGAGATCACGCGCGAGGCGAAGGCGCAGGCGCGCGAGATGGACCAGGAGCGCCGGGCGGCCGAAGTGGCCGCGAGGCAAGCTGAGCGCGAGCGTGTCGCCCAGCAGCGCGCCGCCGCAGCGGCCGAGAAAGAGCGCGCGAGGACGATGCAGACCGCGATGCGCACGGCGGGCAAGGTCATCGGGTCGCGCGAGGGGCAGAACCTGCTGCGGGGCCTGTTCGGGATCCTGGGCGGCGGCAAGAAGTAGCGCGCGGCGTCTCGAGCGCCGATCCAGGGACCAGCGTCTGGCTCCGTTCCCGCGCCACAGGACAATCCCGACGATCTGAGTCGGAATTCGCGGGTTCGCCGTACGATGGCGTCACCGCGCCGCCGAGACGTCCCGCAGGAGCCCGCCATGACCGTGACCGCCCGAACCACGCCGCACAAGATCTTCCTCGCCGGCACCTGGGCGGACTCGCCGAACGAGCTGATCGTGGTCAACCCGGCCACGGGCGCTGAGGTCGGCCGCACGTACCTCGCGACGCCCGAGCAGTACGACGCCGCGGTCACCGCCGCTGAGCGCGCGTTCGCGGTCACCCGCAAGCTCCCGTCCTACGAGCGCGGCCGCATCCTGCGCGACATCGCCGCCAAGGTCATGGAGCACCGTGACGAGCTGGCCGAGATCATCGTCGCCGAGGCCGGCAAGCCCATCCGCGACGCGCGGGTCGAGGTGGAGCGCGCCTCGCTCGTCTTCCGGCTCGGCGCCGAGGAGGCCGAGCGCATGCACGGCGAGGTCATCCCCCTCGACCTCATGCCGAGCTCCAAGGAGCGCGTCGGCATCACCCGCCGCTTCCCGATCGGCCCGATCGCGGGCATCAGCCCCTTCAACTTCCCGCTCAACCTCGCGGTCCACAAGGTCGCGCCCGCCATCGCGTCGGGCAACCCGATCGTGCTCAAGCCCGCGTCCAAGGACCCGCTCGTCATGCTCCGTCTCGCCGAGCTGATGGAGGAGGTGGGCATCCCCGAGGGCATGGTCAGCATCCTGCCGATGACCCGCGAGATGGGCGATCGCATGGTCGCCGACGACCGCTTCAAGCTGCTCTCGTTCACGGGCTCCCCGGCGGTCGGCTGGCGCATGAAGAACCGTGCGGGCAAGAAGAAGATCGTCCTCGAGCTCGGTGGCAACGCGGGCCTGATCCTCGACAAGTCGGCCAACATCGAGTGGGCGGTGAAGCGTGCCGTCACGGGGTCGTTCGCCTACTCGGGCCAGACCTGCATCAGCGTCCAGCGCATGTTCGTCCACGAGGACATCTGGGACGAGTTCATGGGCAAGTTCGTCGCCGCGGCCGCGAACCTCAAGGTGGGCGACCCGATGGACCCGACGGTCGACGTCGGGCCGATGGTGGACGTGGCCAACGCGCAGCGCACCCAGGAGTGGGTCGACGAGGCCGTGGCGATGGGCGGCACGCTGCTGCTCGGCGGCAAGGCGCAGGGCACGTTCTTTCCGCCCACGATCATGACCGACGTGCCGGCCACGGCTCGCGCGTGCTCGTCCGAGGCGTTCGCCCCGCTCGTCGTCGCCTTCAAGTTCAGCACCATGGACGAGGCGATCCACCGCGTGAACGACTCGGACTTCGGGCTCCAGACCGGCGTCTTCACCTCGGACATCGGCGATGCGTGGAAGGCGTTCAGCGAGCTCGAGGTCGGAGGCGTGGTGATCAACGACATCCCGTCGTACCGGATCGACCACATGCCGTACGGCGGCGTGAAGGACTCGGGCCAGGGCCGCGAGGGCCTGCGCTGGGCGATGGAGGACATGACCGAGCTGCGGATCATGGTCCTCGCCTGGCCCCAGTAGGCTCGTCCCGGATGGCCGACCCCCCCGACCTCCGCAGAAGCTCGCTGGGCCCGCGACGCGGCCCGGTGCGGCCCGCGAGGCCCCGGCTCCCCGCCAGGCCCACGGCTACCCGCCGGGCCCCGGCTCCGCGCCGGGCCCCCGGCTCCCCGCCAGGCCCCAGGCTCCCCGCCGGGCCCCAGGCTCCCCGCCGGGCTCCCGGCTCCCCGCCAGGCCCGCGGCCCGGGCCGTCCATCGCGCGGCCCTGCCGTCGGCGCGCCGGGCAGGCGGGCCGAGTTGCGGCCCGTTCGTCGCTCGGGCCCACCCCCGGCTGACGTACGGGCCATCTGACGGCCCGCGCAACGGTTGGCCCGACCGCAGGGCCACGCGTCGGCCCGGTGCGGCCCGCGACGGGCCGCCCGCCCGCATCCCCCGGTCGGGCTCCCTCGACCCGGGCGTCGACAGCGTGGTCTCCCAGCATCGCCAGGATGCCGCCTGGATCAGCGGGCGGACGGGCGCTGGGCTGCCCGATGCCGTCCACCTCGCTTGCGCGCGTGCAGCCGGCGCGACGGCCTTCCTCACCAACGACCGTCGCATCCGCTCGCGCCCGACCCTCGAGGTGGTCTACCTCGACGACTTGCTCGAGGCCGGGTGAGGCGACCCGCGCCGGCTGGAGACGCCGTTCAGACCGGCGCATGTCCCGCGGCCGACAACCCCACCGCAGCTCGCTGTCCCGCGCCCTAGGACCCACCCGCCCGCTGGGGCCTCGCGTCGAGGACACTGCGCGACATGGACTTCACGCTCACCCCCGCCCAGGCCGAGCTTCGCGACCGTGCCCGGGAACTCGTCCGGACCACCCTCCAGCCGCTCGAGGCCGAGTTCGAGCGCAATCGCGGCCAGCTCCCGGCCGACACGATCCGCGCCATCAAGCAGCGCGCCATCGAGCTGCGGCTCCACGGCGGCAGCCTGCCGCGCGAGATCGGCGGGCAGGGCTGGTCGGCGCTCGAGCAGGTCCTCGTCCACGAGCAGCTCGGCCAGACCACCGGCGGGCTCTGGGGGTTCATCCCGGGCGCCTACAACGCGCTCATGCACTGCAATGCCGAGCAGCGCGAGCGCTATCTGGATCCCTGCCTGCGTGGCGAGCGCAACGGCTCGTACGCCATCACCGAGGCCGGCCAGGGCTCGGATGCACGCACGCTGACCGCGACCGCCGAATGGGACGCTGCTACCGGCGAGTACGTGCTCAACGGCGAGAAGTGGTTCGTGACCGGCCCCTCGGACACGGACTTCATGATCTTCCACTGCCACCTGCTCCGCGACGGCGAGCGCCTCCCCACGCTGTTCCTCGTGGACTACGACGAGCCGGGCGTGGCCCAGACCCACGACCCCGACTACACCCACACGTTCGCCGACCGCCACCCGCAGTTCCGCCTGACCGACGTGCGCGTGCGGCCCGAGGCGATCCTCGGCGCGGTCGGCGACGCTGACGTCATGACCAACGAGTGGTTCGTGGAGGAGCGGCTGCACATCGGCGCCCGGTGCACGGGTGCGATGGAGCGGCTGCTGGCGCTGGGCGTGGACTGGGCCACGAGCCGGATCCAGTTCGACCAGCGGATCTACGACTTCCAGGGCGTGGCGTTCCCCCTGGCCGACTCGGCCGCGGACGCATCCGCCGCGAGGCTCCTCACCCGCGAGGCGGCGTGGCTCATGGACACGGGCGCCAGCCCCAAGCTCGTCCACGCCAAGGCGTCGATCGCCAAGCTGTTCGCGTCCGAGGCGGCGTTCCGCTGCGCCGATCGCGTGGTCCAGGTGTTCGGCGGCCGCGGTTACATGCGCGAGTTCCCGGCCGAGCGGTACCTGCGCGAGCTGCGCGTGGACCGCATCTGGGAGGGCACGTCCGAGATCCAGCGCGTGGTCATCGCCCGGGCGCTCGAGAAGCGCGGCGTCGGGCCGGTGGTTGGCTAAGCAGAGCGAGAAGTGCCCCGTGCCCGACCCGCTCGCCCACGCCATCGACCTGCGCCCCCTGTTCGCGCCGCGGTCCATCGCCGTCGTCGGTGCCAGCCCGCGCGGCTGGCTCGGCCAGACCGTCAGCGAGAACTTGCGCATCATGGGCAGCGCGACCCGGTGCTACTACGTCAACCCCAAGTACCAGCAGCTCGGCGACCAACGCTGCTACCCGACGCTCGGAGACCTGCCTGAGCGCCCGGACACGGTGATCCTCGCGGTGAACCCGCTGCGGGCCACGCGGTTCACGCAAGACGCGGCCGACGCCGGCATCCCGAGCCTCGTGATCCCCGGCGGCGGCGTGGTCGAGGGCGGCGCGGCGGCGGCCGAGATGCAGCGGCAGGTGCGCGAGATCGCGATCCGCCACGGCATCGCACTCCTCGGGCCCAACTGCATGGGCATGGTGGACTGGACCACGACCTCGACCAACTACATCGGCGATGTGAACCCGTGGCTGCGCCGAGGCCACGTGGCGGCGCTCGCCCAGTCGGGGAGCGTGACCGACGCGTTCATCCACGCACCCGGCACCCGCATCGGGTTCAGCCGGATCGTGTCCGTGGGCGCCGAGGCGGTCCTCGACGTGTGCGACTACCTCGCCTACTGCCTCGACGACGCCGAGACCCACGCGGTCATGCTGTTCGTGGAGGGCTTCAAGCGACCCGAGCGGTTCCTCGCGCTGTGCGACCGGGCGGCAGCGTTGGGCAAGCCGATCATGGCCGTCAAGGTGGGCCGCTCGTCACAGGCGCAGGAGGCTGCCATCGCGCACAGTGGCAGCCTCGCCGGCGAGGACCGGGTGACTGACGCTGCGCTCGAGGCGGCGGGCGTGATCCGCTGCGCCGACCTCGATGAGCTGATGGAGACGGCCGAGCTCGTGGCCGGGGCGGGACGGCTCCACCGCGGCGTCGGCCTCGGGCGGACGGGCGTGGTGACGGTGTCCACGGGTGAGGCGTCCCTGGTGGCGGACCTGGCCGACCGCACGCGGATCGACCTGCCGCCGGTGCCCGCGAGCGCCCGCGAGGCAATCCTTCGCGAGCTGCCCACGATGGGGTACATCGGCAACCCGCTCGACCCGTGGGGCGCCGCCGATGCCCCCGTTGCGTACAAGGCGTGCTTCGAGGCCCTCGCCGCGTCCGGCGCGTACGACGTGCTCGCTGTCGTCCACGACAGTCCGTTCCGCGACCTGCCGTCCGAGGTGCAGGTGGCGCGCGACGTCTCCACCGCGCTGATCAACGCAACCGCCGACCGCCCTGATCTGCTGCCGGTCTACGTCTCGCTGACCTCGGGCGACCTGTCCGAGCAGGTCAAGCAGACGCTCGACGCGGCGGGCGGCATGCCGATGCTCCGCGGGACGACCGAGGCGTTCGGGGCGATCGCGACGCTCGCGCGATGGGGGCGGCGGCGCGAGGCACGGGCCGAGCGCGGGCCGTGGCGCGAGGCGTGGTCCGCCCTGGCCGAGGACCGGACTGCGTGGGGCGCAGACGACGTGGTGGATCCCCTGGCCCGCTCGGCGACGGCCCGTCGGCGGATCGCGCTGCCCGAGCGGGAGAGCCTCGAGCGGCTGGCGGCGCATGGCGTGCCGGTGACGCGGGCACTGGCCGTGCCGGCGAACGCGGACGCGGCCGAGAACGCGTGGCGGGCGCTGGGCGGCGGGCCCGTCGCGCTCAAGTTCGACGCGCTCGACCTCGCCCACAAGACCGAGGCCGGGGGCGTGCGCCTCGGCCTGGCCGATGCGGCGGCGATCCGCGCTGCGGTCCCGGAGCTGGTTGCGGCGGCCGAGCGGGCGGGCGCACGGCTGCGCGGGCTGCTGGTGGAGCCGATGGCGCCCGCCGGCGTGGAACTGATCGTCGGCGGGCGGCGGGACGCGGTCTTCGGGCCTGCGGTCCTCGTCGGCCTCGGTGGGATCCTGGCCGAGGTGCTCGACGACGTGGCCGTGCTGCTCGCCCCCGCGCCCGAGGCGGAGGTCCGGCGCCGGCTCGAGGGGCTCCGCGGAGCAGCGATCCTGCGGGGCGTGCGCGGCCGGCCCGGTGTGGACCTCGATCGGCTCGCCGCGCTCGTGTCGGCCGTGGGGCGGCTGCTCGTCAGCGACCCCGCCGTCGTCGAGGTCGACCTCAACCCGGTCATCGCCTGGCCGGACGGCGCCGTGGCGGTGGACGCCCTGGTGGTGCTCGAGGGCGACCTCGCCTGATCGGGGAGGGTGGCGCCGTCGAAACCGGTGGGGCCGCGCACCGCCAGTACGAACCCTGTGATCGGACGGTGGGTCCTAGCACCATGCCAAGGACGAAGGTACCCCCATGGATGACCCCCCGGTCCCGTATCAGACCCACCGTCCTTTCCTGTCAGATACATCCCACGAAGACGACGCCGATCACTCGCGGGAGGGTGAGCGGTAAGGGGATCCCGGACCGAACCCGGGGCAGCCGCAATCTCGGCGCGTCACTGTCATACGTGGGGTTGTCAACATGGATCAGTACACGCCCAATCAGGTCCAGTCCCGCCGGCGGAGCCGCCGCCGCGTGCTCGCCGTCCTTCTGCTGGGCGCGACGCTCGCCACTGTCGGCGCGGGCGCCTCGTCGCTGGCCTATTTCACCTCGACCGCTTCGAACACCGGTTCGTGGTCCAGCGGCACGATCATCCTCGGCGTCAGTCCTTCCACCACGTGGACGGCCACCAACATCTTCCCGGGCGATACGGGCAGCCGGACCGTCACCGTTTCCAGCACCGGGAGCGGCCAGCTCCGCTACTCGATGTCCACCGCGATCTCGGGTGAGACCAACGCCCTCGCGTCCCAGCTCGCCCTGAAGGTGGAGACGGGCGCCTGCGGCTCGACCACGGGCACGATCTATAACAGCGG
>Ga0315271_10001188_pt1 | contig 15613 bp, 15 predicted proteins | sample C3_top_MG_FD_204664 | JGI IMG/M metagenome (GOLD analysis project Ga0315271, IMG submission 204664) | Sediment microbial communities from Yellowstone Lake, YNP, Wyoming, USA - C3_top | ecosystem: Environmental > Aquatic > Freshwater > Lake > Sediment | place: USA: Wyoming | collected 2017-08-01 | reverse complement strand
CGCGGGTGTGGCGAGGATGCCGTCGGCGACGGCCCGCGCCTTGTCTTCCAGGCGCGGGCTGCCCGCGTTCTTCCAGCTCTCGATGGTGCCGGTCTCGCCGAGCCTGGCGGACCACAGCTCGCGTACATGCTCGCGGGTGTGGTTGTCGAACAGGTAGTTGCCGTCGAAGCCCAGCTTCTTGATGAGGTCGACGGCCAGGGTCTCGCGGTCCACGGTGACGCCGCGCACGAGACGCGTGACCATGCCGAACACCTCGTCGGCGATCACGAGCTCCTCGAGCGACATCTGCGAGACGCTGTCGAGCAGGCCGGCGCCGAAGCAGAAGTCCGCGCCGGCCGCCATCTCGAGCATCAGGCCGAGGGTGTTCTCGTAGGCGGCCTGAGCGTCCGGCAGCTTGGCCTTGGTGCCGCCCCAGCCGAGACCGGCGGGGAGACCCCAGTGCCGCGCCATCTGGCCCTGTACCGCGCGCAGGAGCAGGGCCTCCGGGACGTTGGCGAAGTACGAGCCGGTGCGCATGAACAGCGCCGTGGGCCCGCCGGCGTGCACCAGCCTGGCGCCCGGGGACGACAGCTGGATGGCGGTGACCGCGGCGAGGATCTCCGCGGCGCCGACGACGGCCGTGCCGGCCGGCGTGACCGGCGCCGTGGCGCCGAGGATCGGCATCGGGTACAGCATCATCGGGATGCCGGCGTCGCCGAGCGCGAGCGCGAGCTCCATCCCGAACCGCTCCATGTGCAGCGGGCTGACCGTGCACAGGATGACCGAGAAGGTCGGGCGGGCCTTGAGCTCGGCGGCCCCTCCGGCCACGGCCTCCGCCATGCGCAGCAACGGACGGGCCTCGGCCGCGTCCTTGATGCTCACGACGACGCTGTGTTTGCGCGAGGCGCGCATGCAGGCGTCGAACTCGTGCAGGACGCGGCTCTCCTCCGGCGCGTCCTGCGCGGACACGAGCGCCGAGGTGGCGGAGAGGTTGTCGAGGCCCTCGACGACCCGCGCGGCCTCGTAGACGTCCTGCTTCACGCTCTGGCGGACGGTGCCGTCGGCCTCGCGCACCATCGTGGCGCAGCCGTCGGAGGTCAGGTACACGTGCTTGCCGTCGATGGGCAGGTCGAAGCCGGGATCGCGGCCGCCCAGCGTGAACGTGCGCGGCAGGGTCGCGAGCGCCTCCTCGACGACGTTCGCCGGGATGCGCGCGACGGTGGTCTCGCGGTCCACGGTCGCGCCGTGGGCCTCGAGCACGTCGAGGGCCCTGTCGGAGTGGAACATGGCGCCGGTCTCGGCGAGCACCTCGAGAGCGGCCTCGTGGATACGGTCCACGTCGGTGGGGCTGAGCACCTCCAGCGGCCGCCGCCTCCCGACATAGCGTCCGTCGGCGTGCGTGGTCATGAGACCCCCTTGGGGATGTCGTTGTCAGGGGAAGTGGACGAGCCGCCGGCCCCCGGCACGCCGCCGCGCACGCACTCCAGGGCGACGTAGGGCGAGGTGACGGCGCGCACGAGCGCGTCGTAGTCGACGGCGATGCGGACCTCGTCACCGGGGCGCAGCGGTTCCGGCGTGATGAGCATGCTGACGTCGCTCGTGGCCCCGGCGATGTACGCGCCGGGCAGGAGCGGCCGCAGGCCGCCAAGCTCCATGTCGCGCCGCCCGAGGGCGACCATGGCGTACCAGGCGTCCTCCGCCGGCAGGTCCACGTCCGGCACGTGGCCGAACGCGTCCAGGCCGCCGGGGCCCTCCGGCGCCGGCGGCTTGCGGTAGCACTCGAGCACGGCTGCGGTGAGCACAGGGTCCGTGCGCCGGAGCCCCGTGATCGCGCAGCCGCTGACGAAGTCGTGGCCGTAGATCGGGCCGCCGCCGCTGCGCACCTCGGTGGCGAACCGCGGCGCGTAGCCGTCGAGGTGCTGGACGACGCAGGTGCCGCCGAGACTGAGCACCGGCTCGGCGGCGCAGAGTCCCGCTATCTTCGCGAGGACGTCCTCCGCCTGCCGAAACAGCTCCTGTGACGGCAGCTGGCCTGAGAGGCAGGCGAAGTTGACGGACACGCCGGCCAGGTCGATGCCGGGCAGGCCGGCGATCTCGGCGGCGACCGCCGGGGCGGCGTCCGGCAGGACGCCCTCGCGGCGGTCGCCCAGGTCCACAGTGAGCAGGACCTGGTGGGGGGCGCCGGGGGCGTGCTCTCCGAGCACGCGGGCGGCGCCCGGGTCGCTGAGCAGCACGCGGTCGGCGACCTGCGCCGCCGTCTCCAGCTCGTCCGGCTGCGGTGCCCGGATGAGCGTGAGCGGTGCGAGTGCCTGGCCGGCGAGCCGGACCAGCCCGGGCAAGCGGCTGTCGGCGAGGCCGGCGGCGCCGGCCTCGAGCATCGTCTGCCCGACCGCCGGCTCGCCGTCCACGCACTTGGTCACTCCGCACAGCGCGATCCCACGGGCGTGCAGGTCCGCGGCGAGACGCCGGGTGGCTTCGCCGACGGCATCGAGGTCGATCGTGAGTCGAGGAAGGATCATCCTTCTCCACTTCGTCCGGCGCGCCCGGTGACTTCGCGTGGCGCGTCGCTCAATAGCTCTTCCGGGCGTTAGTCTTGGTCGGGCGCCGCGGGCGAGGCCGGCACGCGCGGCGCGGCGGTGTGCCCGCGGGACGCTCGTGTACGGCGCACGCGAGGGCGCCTGGGGACGTGGGGCGCAGGGCCGCCGTGGGGTGCCCTTGCGGCACGCGGCGGTGCGCGTCAGTGGAGGGGGGTATTAAAAGTCGTGCACTTTGCCGCCCGAGAAGGCGGTGCGGCGCAGATCATGTGGGCGGGTGTCAACCACTCGGTCTCCTCTGGCCGGTGGGACAGAGCGGGCGCAGTATACTTCGCCGGCTGAAGGTTCGACAAGCAGGAGGCGTGCATGCCGACCACCGATCCGTTGTACAGCGTCCGCGACGGTCACCTGTGCTTCGACAGGGTGGACCTGGCCGCGGCCGCCGGGGACCGTCCGACCCCGTTCTTCGTCTTCAGCGAGCGCCGGCTGCGCGCCAACGTGGGGGCGCTCACCGACGCCTTCCGGAGCCGTCACCCGGCCACCGAGGTGTTCTACGCGAGCAAGGCCTGCTCCAATCTGTGGTTCCTGCACGTGGTGCGGGACGCCGGTGGCAACGTCGAGGTCAACGCCGGCGGGGAGCTCGACAAGGCGCTGGCGGCCGGGTTCAGGCCCGAGCAGATCGTGTTCAACGGCGTCGCGAAGACCGAGGACGAGATCGCCCGCGCGGTCTCTGTGGGCGTGCGCGCGTTCATGGTGGACTCGCTGCACGAGCTCGGACGCATCGGCGCCGTGGCGTCCGGTCTCGGCGCGGTCGCCGCCGTGGCGCCGCGCATCGACGTTCACGTACCCACGATGACCCACCCCGGCCTCGAGACCGCCCACGGCGGCAAGGCCGGCATCGACCGCGACGACGCGGCCGCCGCGTTCCGCCTGGCCGCGGACCACCCCAACCTGGACCCGGCCGGCATGCACCTGCACATCGGCTCCCAGATCACGAGCGTCGAGCCGTATCGCCAGGCCCTGAGCGCCGCGCTGGACATCGTCGCGGAGGTGGAGGGAGCTGCCGGCGTCAGGCTGCGGTTCCTCAACGCCGGCGGCGGCTTCGCCGTGCCGTATCGCGAGGCGCCCGTCACCTGCCACCCGAGCGATTACTTCTGCTCGCTGCTCACCGCCGACGACTACGCCGAGGTGGTCGCCGGCGGCCTTCAGGCGCGGCGCCCGGACCTGGGACTCTTCCTGGAGCCGGGCCGCTCCATCGCCGCGACCACCGCGGTGCTCGTCTCGCGGATCGAGAACGAGAAGACCAAGGGCCGCCGCGACGCCGCTGGGCGGCGCATCGGCGACGAGCGCTGGCTGACGGTGGACGCCGGCTTCAACACGCTGCTCGAGCACACCAACTACCACTGGTACTACCGCACGGTGGTCGCCAGCAGGGCCGGGGAAGAGGCTGATGCCGAGTTCCGCCTCGCCGGTCCGCTCTGCGACGGTGGCGACGTGTTCGCCGGCGACGCCGACTCGGCCTACCGCTGGTTCCCGGGTGCTACGACGGTCGGAGACGTGGTCGCCTTCCTCGACGCCGGCGCGTACACGCTGGAGATGATGAACCCGTACAACGCGCGCCCTACGGCCGCGGCCTATGCGGTGAACACCGCCGGCGCGTTCGAGCTGATCCGCCGCGCCGACACCGCCGCCGACCTCGTCTCGCACGACCGCGCGCCGGGGTTCGAGGCGGCCGCCGGTTTGGCGGACGCACCGGGCGACGGCTGAGGACGACCGCCGCGGGCGGCGCAGCGCCACCCGCGGCGGTCAGGCCGGCTCACCTGCGGCGGCCGGCCTCCGGCTCCAGACTCAGATCACCCAGGAAGCGCGCACGCGCGCGAACTTGTACTTGGTGCTGCTGGAGCCGAGCTTCCAGAAGACGCGGTAGTGGTCGGTGGTGTGGGCGTCGATGACCTTCTGACCGGCGCTGTTGGTGCCGGCGACCATGGCCACGTGGTCCCACACGCCGTCCCCACTCCAATCGTAGTAGATGAAGTCGCCGCGGCTGAGCACGCCGGCGGACGTCTCCCAGTCGGTGCGCCGCCCGTTCCAGTAGCCCATCTGGCGGGTGACGTTGATCCAGCTCAGGCTGTAGGTGTCGTTGGACGGCGAGGAGGTGCCTCCCTTGGAGTACCACCAGCCGCTGGTGGCCGAGCCTGACGTCTGCGGCATACTGCCGGCGCGGGCGCACTGCGAGGCGAAGTTGGCGCAGTCGACGCCGTCGAACCGGGCGAACGTCGGGTTGTAGGACAGCGCGTAGGTGTCGCCGTAGTCCTGAGCGCCCGGGCGGTCGTAGTCGATGATGTCGGTGTAGCGGCGCGCCGCGAGGGGCGACCGCCGCGCCGTGGTCTTCGGCAGCGTCAGGGGCGGAGCCAGCAGCTCGACGGCGCGGGCGGCGGAGCGCACCTGGGCGCGCGACGCTCCCGCGGCCTCCAGGCACGCGGCGCGCGTGTCGTCCGCGTAGGCGTCGGAGGCCACGGACCACCTGTCGCCGGCCCATGTGAGCAGCAGCGTGTGGTCGATCCCGCTGGCCTCGATGTCGGTCTTGCCGGCCGCGGTACGCCACGTGACGGTGGTGATGGCGCGGGCGCCCACGGAGGTGGTGACGCCGTCTTCCGCCGGCTGCACGTCGAGGATGGTGACCTTGCAGGTCGCGGAGTCGACGGTGCGGCCGGTGTCCTGGTAGCGCAGCGCGGTACCCGAGGCGAGCCTGGCCTCGTTGCGTGCGAGTACGCTCCCGGTCGCCAGGTACGGCGAGAGCACGGCTGCCGGGTCGGCGGCGGTCAAGGCTGCGGCCCGGGCCTGCAGGTATGCGACCGCGGTGGCGGAGGCGCCGCTCGCGCCGCGTCCCGAGCCGGCTCCGGCCGGCGCGGGCTCTGCGCCGGCGGCCGCCGGCTCGCTCGCCGCGGCGGGGACGGCCGCCGCGAAGGCGACCGCGAGCGCCGCGAGTGCGACGATGTGCGCCCAGTGCCGTTGTTTCATAAGGACCCCTTTCGTGAGGGTTACGGGCTGGTGGAGACGGCTGTGATGAGCCATCCCCCCACGGCGCTGCCGACCCTCCCCAGGGTGAAGAAGACGACGGCGAGGCCATCCGGCAGCGGACAGCCTCGCCCCGCGTGCACGCGCACACGCGCCTTGAACACCAGCGTGCGTGCGTCGGGAGCGGCGAAGACACGGGCGGAGCGGAAGTGGAAGCGGCGCAGCCCGCCGAGCACGCGCCGTGACCAGAGGCGGCGGCGCCCGCACAGCTCGCCGGCCCGCGCGAGCTGCCCCGCCTCCACGAGGTGGCAGTAGAGGGCCACGGTGCGCGCCCCCTCGAGCCGGTCGGCGTCGGCCGACTCGTGGGCGCCGGTCCAGCGGCCGGCGACGCCGGGACCGCCGGGAGCCGCCGCCGGGCCTCCCGGAGCGGCGCCGGCCAGGTGCACGTCCGACGGCACGACGACCGGCGCCGCCGCCTCGCCGCCGCCACAGCCGGCGGCGAACAGGGCGGCGACCGCGAGCGTACCGAGCAGCAGCAGTGCGGCGAGCGCTGACGAGGACCGGGAGTCTGTGCGGGCGGACGGCATGACGGCATCGTCGCGCGCGGCCCCGGTGAGCCTCAAGGGTGACGCGAGGGGGAGGGCGGTGACGACGCGGGGAGGAGGGCGGTGACGTTACCGCTCCCGCGTGCGAGAATCCCGGCGCATGACCGGACCCGACGACAGCATCCCGGGCGCGCCGCTCCCGCAGCCGCCGCAAGGCTTCTGGCCCACCGTGCGCCGGGACCTCAAGCTCGGCGTCATCGCCGGGCTGCAGACCTTCTGGGACCTGGCCAAGGTCATGATCCCGGCCTACGGTGTCACGCTCGCTCTCCAGCAACTGGGCGTGATCGGCTGGCTCTCGGACCTCGCGCGCCCGCTCATGTCGGCCATGGGACTGCCGGGCGACGCCGCGGTCCCGCTCGTGGTCGGCTACGTGCTCAACATCTACGCCGCCGTCGGCTCCATGCAGGCGCTCCACCTCGACGCCCGGCAGGTCACCGTGCTCGCCGTCGCGATCCTGATCGGGCACAACCTGATCGTAGAAGGGGCGGTGCTGCACAAGGCGGGGATGAACGCCTTCGCCTTCGGCGCCCTGCGGGTCGTCGGAGGCCTCGCCGCGGCCATCGTCGCCAACCTCCTCATCGGGCTCGTCGGATGAGCGGTCTCCCTACGGCGGCCCGCTCGTGTACGCCGCAAGACGAGGCGTCATGAGCGAGTTCCTGCATACGTTCCTCAGCGGCTCCGTGGACCTGCTCGTGCGGGTGTTCCTCATCGTGGTGCCCATCATGGTGGTGCTGGAGGTGTTCGAGGGCACGCGCGCCTTCCGCACCGTGGTGCGCGCCTGGGCCAGACTCGTGCGCCACGTGGGGCTGGACGAGCGCTCGGCGGCGCCCACGCTCGTCGGCTTCCTCTTCGGGCTGGCCTACGGCGGCGGCGTGATCGTGCGCGACGTGCGCCGGCACGACCTGGCGCGCCGCCAGGTCTTCATCATGAGCGTGTTCCTCAGCATGGTGCACGCCATCGTCGAGGACTCGCTCATCTTCATCGCCCTCGGGGCGAGCATCTTCTGGGTGGTCGTCTACCGCATCGCCTGGGCGGCGCTGGTGACGCTGGCGCTGACCGCCGTCGCCGGCGTGTGGGGGCGCCGGCGCAGGAGCGGGGGTCTCGGGCCGGGCGGCACCGGCGGCGCGCCGCCGCGCTGAAGGGCCGGACGCCGCCCCGCGTTGACTGGAGCCTCGCGGTTCCGTAATCTTGACAAGAATTATCGGGATTCCCGCGAGGAGCGCGAGGCCTTGAACATCTCCATGAAAAGCAGGTACGCGGTCCGGGCGCTCACCGAGCTGGCCCGCATAGAGAAGACCCAGCCCGGCAAGCCCGTGCGCCTGGGGGACATCGCCGAGCGCCGCGACATGCCGCTCCAGTTCCTGGAGCAGGTCTTCGCGGCGCTCCGCCGCGGAGGCATCGTGCGCAGCCGGCGCGGCGCCGCCGGCGGCTACTCGCTCGCCCGCTCCGCGGACGACATCACCGTCCTCGACGTGGTCGCCGCTCTCGACGGCGTCCCCACGCCGGCGGAGTGCACCCAGGGCCGCTGCGGCGAGGTGGACCGCTGCGGCGCCGCCTCCGTGTGGATCGAGGCGCAGCGCGCGCTGGAGGACGTCCTCACAGCCACCACCGTCGGCGACCTGCTGCGGCGCGAAGACTCGCTGCGCAACGCGGCGCCGATGTACCACATCTGACGAGGAGATCACATGAAGAGGGCAGGGAGCGTCACGGAGCTCATCGGGCGCACGCCGCTGATCAGGCTGAACCGTATCTCCGACGAGACCGGGGTGGAGGTGCTGGGCAAGCTCGAGTCGTTCAACCCCGGCGGCAGCGTCAAGGACCGCATCGGCCTGGCGATGATCGACGCCGCCGAGCGTGACGGCCGCATCGCTCCCGGACGCACCACACTCATCGAGCCGACGAGCGGCAACACCGGGGTCGCGCTGGCCATGGTGGCGGCGGCGCGCGGCTACGAGCTGGTGCTGACCATGCCGGACACCTTCAGCGTGGAGCGGCGCGCGCTGCTCAAGGCCTACGGCGCGCGCCTGGTCCTCACGCCCGGCTCGGAGGGCATGGCCGGGGCCGTCGACCGCGCCGCCGAGCTCGCGGCCGAGCTCGACGACGCGTTCGTCCCGCAGCAGTTCGAGAATCCGGCCAACCCCGAGGCGCACAGGCTGACGACCGCCGAGGAGATCTGGGAGGACACCGGCGGCGAGGTCGACGCGTTCGTCGCCGGCGTCGGCACCGGCGGTACCCTGACCGGCGTCGGGCAGGTGCTCAAGGAGCGCCGCCCGGCGGTGCGCATCGTCGCGGTCGAGCCGTCGGACTCACCGGTCCTCTCCGGCAAGGCCGCGGGCACGCACCGCATCCAGGGCATCGGCGCCGGCTTCGTCCCCAAGGTGCTGGACGAGAAGGTCTACGACGAGGTGCTGACCGTGAGCGGCGACGACGCATTCGCCGCCGCGCGTGCCCTCGCCCGCGAGGAGGGCCTCCTCGTCGGCATCTCGGCCGGCGCCAACGTCTGGGCGGCCGGCGAGCTGGCGCGCCGCGCGGGCATGGCGGGCAAGGTCGTGCTCACCATCCTCTGCGACACGGGGGAGCGGTACCTCTCCACGCCGCTGTTCGCCGACCTGCCGGAGTCCGCCGAGTGAGGATCAGCGGGCAGGAACGGCAGCGGTACGACTGCCAGCTCGTGCTCAGAGAGGTCGGGGAGCGCGGGCAAGAAGCCCTGCGCGGAGGCTCCGTGCTCGTCGTCGGGGCCGGCGGCCTCGGCGCGCCGGTGCTGTTCTACCTGGCCGCGGCCGGCGTCGGCCGCATCGGCATCGTCGACGACGACGTGGTGGAGCTCTCCAACCTCCAGAGGCAGATCCTGTTCACCACGGCGGACATCGGCCGCCCCAAGGCGGTGGCGGCGGCCGAGCGTCTCGCGGCGCTCAACCCCGAGGTGGTGCTCGAGCCGCACACCTCGCGGCTCATGGCCGCGACCGCAGCGGAGCTCTTCGGGGGCTACGACGTCGTCGTCACTGCGGTCGACAACTTCCCGACGAGGTACCTCATCAACGACGCCTGCGTGCTGGCCGGCAAGACGCTGGTCGACGGCGCCGTGCTGCGCATGACCGGCCTCGCCATGACCATCAAGGGAGGAGAGACGGCGTGCTATCGCTGCCTCTTCCCGGAGCCCCCGCCGCCGGCAGGCGTCGTCAGCTGCTCGGAGGCCGGGGTGCTCGGCCCGGTCCCCGGCCTCATCGGCTCCATCCAGGCGCTGGAGGTCATCAAGGTGCTCACCGGCGCGGGTCAGCCGCTGTTCAACCGCCTGCTGCAGTTCGACGGCGCGGCGATGACGTTCACCGAGGTCGAGGTCTCGCGCGCACCCACGTGTCCGGTGTGCGGCGACAGCCCGGTCGTCACGGAGTTGGTCGATCTTGTCCTCTGACACCGTCCTGGAGCGCCTGCTGGCGCAGTTCGAGGGCGTGAGCGGCGCCGTGGTCGCGTTCTCAGGCGGCGCCGACTCCAGCCTGGTGCTGGCGGTCGCCGCCCGGGCCCTGGGCGTGAAGCACGTCGTGGCCGCCACGGCCACCTCGCCGACGTACCTCGACGAAGAACTGGCGGCGGCCCGCGGAGTGGCCGCCGCGCTCGGCGTCGAGCACCTGGTGCTCGAGACGCGCGAGTTCGACGACCCGCGGTTCGTGGAGAACTCCCGCGAGCGCTGCTACTGGTGCAAGAGCGGGCTGCTGGACGCGCTCCTCGAGGTCGCCGCGGAGCGCGGAGCGCGCGTGGTGGACGGGGCGAACGCCGACGACGCCGGCGACCACCGCCCCGGCATGCGCGCGGCCGGCGAGCGCGGCGTCCTGCAGCCGCTCCTGGCCGCCGGCGTCACCAAGGACGAGGTCCGGCGGCTCGCCCGCGAGTTGGACCTGCCCACCTGGGACGCGCCGCAGCAGGCCTGCCTGGCCTCGCGCATCCCGTACGGCGAGGCCATCACGCCGGCCAAGCTCGCCGCGGTCGCGACGGTCGAGAGGGCGCTCCACGGGCTGGGCTTCCGCCAGTGCCGGGCGCGCCACCACGGCGACGTGGCGCGCCTCGAGGTGCAGCCGGCCCAGCTGGAGCGCGCCTTCGAGCTGCGTGAAGAGATCGCCAGGCGTGCCCACGCCGCCGGCTTCACCTACGTGGCGCTGGACCTGGATGGTTTCCGCACGGGAAGCATGAACGAAGCATGAATAGCCGACGTAGCAGAGGTATCGAGCGGGGCGCCGAAGAAGCACCGCTCGTAGCGTACCCCGGGCGCCGGGGCTGCCTGCCGCAGCCGGCGCCCGTCACACACGAGAAGAAGAGGTGACGGCCGTGATCCGCAAGCTGCTGGGCCTGACCCAGGACGTGCGCACCGCCATCGACGAGATCTCCAGCGACGTCCAGGCGGTGCAGGAGCGCGACCCGGCGGCGACGTCCAAGATCGAGATCCTCACCTCGTACTCCGGGCTCCACGCGCTGTGGCTGCACCGGCTGGCGCACAAGCTGGCCGACGAAGGCGTCCCTTTGCTGCCGCGCTGGATCAGCCAGTTCAACCGGTTCGCGACCGGTATCGAGATCCACCCCGCCGCGAAGATCGGTCACGGGCTGTTCATCGACCACGGTTCGGGCGTCGTCATCGGCGAGACCGCCGAGATCGGCGACAACGTGACCATCTACCAGGGCGTCACCCTCGGCGGCACCGGCAAGGAGACCGGCAAACGGCATCCTACGGTGGGGGACAACGTCGTGTTCGGCGCGGGGGCGAAGGTCCTCGGCGGGGTCAGCGTGGGCGACAACGCCAAGGTCGGCGCCGGCAGTGTGGTGGTCAGCGACGTGCCCAAGAACTCCACCGTGGTCGGCAACCCGGGACGGCCCGTACTGTTGCAGGGTCAGAAGGTGGGGATCCCCGACATCGACTACCGGCACCTGCCCGACCCGGTGGCCGAGGCGATCAAGTGCCTGGTGGCCCGTATCGTGGAGATGGAGAAGGAGCTCGACGAGATCCACCCCGAGCGCAGCGGCAAGCGCCAGGAGGCCCTGCGCGAGACCCAGGCGATACTGGCGGAGTTCCTCCGCTTCGACGAGGGCGCCGGGATCTGAGGCGCCTCGCGCCGGCGTCCGCCACGCGGCGGACCGCCCGCGTCAGGCCGCGAGGAAGCGGTGGCCGGCCGCCGTCGGCAGCGCGTCGGACTGGGCGAACTCGAAGGCCTCCGCGAACCCGAGGTCGAGCAGGAACAGCTCGGGGTCCACGAGGCCGTAGCAGCTCCAGCTCGCGCCCTGGTCGGCGGTCGCGAACAGCACGCCGCCGTCGGTCACGATGTAGTCGGTCACGGGGGCGCCGTCGTGCGCCTCGTCCGCCAGTACCAGCGTGTAGCCACCTGCCACGCCGCTCATCGCCAGCCTCCTCGCCGGGACTCGAGGGTCCACCTCGCCCTCACCAGGGTCATCGGGAGACAGGCCGTGCGAGCTCATGAGCACGGCTCCTCCACTTTCCCGGGAAATCTGGGTATACGTGCAGGACCGTACGCCGAGGACTCTCAGGTCGGGTGGCGCACGCTCACTCGCACCCGGCGCCCGGAGCGCCCACCGTGCGCCTTGCGGAGCGTCACCCCTGCGGATGACCGGAGACCGGAGGCGGGTATGCTACGATTGCTGCCCTCTCAGCGACCCTCGAACGGAGCGTGATCACACCATGAGCGAGGTCAGGCGTCTCGTGCTCGACGTCCTCAAGCCCCACCAGCCCACGATCCTCGTGCTCGCGGACAAGCTCGGCGACCTCGACGGCATCCACGGGGTCGACATCACGCTGATCGAGATCGACAACAAGGTCGAGAACATCAAGATCACCCTGGAGGGCGACGACGTCGACTTCCAGGACGTCGCCGAGGTCGTGCAGGACGCCGGCGCCAGCATCCACTCCATCGACAAGGTCTCGACCGGCAAGCGCCTCATCGACGAGGTCGAGACCCCCCAGGACGCCGGCGCGCCCTGGCTGCGCTGACCGCCCGCTGACGCCCCGGTGACGCGCCCGTGAGCCCCAAGGCCAAGCCCGGACTGGGGTCCCGGCTGCGCGCTGTGCCGGCCACCATCAAGCAGTACCACGAGATCGCCGGCGTGGGCGAGATCGCCCGCCGCTACTTCGTCATCAACGCGTTCGACGGCTCGCTGACGTCTCTGGGCGTCGTGGCCGGAGCGTTCGTCGGCGGGGTGACGAGCGAATCCACCGTGATCTCGCTCATCCTGGCGACGGCGGTCAGCATCGGCGTCGCCGGCTTCTACGGCTCGTACCTGGTGGAGCGCGCCGAGCGCGACCGTGCCCTGCGGGAGATCGAGGAGACCACGCTGAGCAGCCTCAAAGATTCGCAACTGTACTCCGCGTCGCGGTACGCGACGATCATCGTCGCGCTGGTCGACGGCCTCTCGCCGCTCATCGCGTCGCTGCTCATCATGATCCCGTTCATCCTCGTGCCTCCGCTCACACTGCACGAGGCGTACTACGCGGCCGGCGTCATCGCGTTCCTCGAGCTCTTCGGGCTCGGCGTGTTCCTCGGCCGCCTGGGGCGCGAGCGCCTGTGGCTCGCCGGCCTCAAGCTCGTCACCGCCGGCATCGTCGCGCTGGCCATCAGCCTGCTGCTCAATCGCGGGAGGGCCTGATGCCGCAGCAGGACCACCCGCTGCTCGCCGGCCTCAACCCGGAGCAGCGCAAAGCGGTCACGCACGTCGAGGGACCGCTGCTCATCCTCGCCGGCGCCGGCTCCGGCAAGACGCGCGTACTCACGCACCGGGTGGCCTGGTTGCTGCAGGTGGAGCACGCACGCCCGGACGAGGTTGTGGCCATCACCTTCACCAACAAGGCCGCCGGCGAGATGAAGGAGCGCATCGAGGGCCTCGTGGGGCCGGTGGCGCGCACCATGTGGATCAGCACCTTCCACAGCATGTGCGCGCGCATGCTGCGCGGCGAGGCCCAGCGCATGGGCTACAAGAGCACGTACACCATCCACGACGAGGACGACCGCCGCCGGCTCATCAAGCGCTGCGTGGAGGAGCTCAACGTCGACCCCAAGCGCTACCCGCCGGAGTCGATCAGCCGCCAGATCAGCGACGCCAAGAACCAGTTGTTGGGGCCCGCCCAGTTCCGCGAGCAGGGCGGGCGGTACGCCCAGGTGGCCGCCGACGTGTACGAGCTCTACGAGAAGCGCCACGCCGCGATGAACGCCATGGACTTCGACGACCTCCTCATGAAGGCCGTCGAGCTCCTCGAGGGCTACCCGGACCGCCTGGAGCACTACCAGCGCACCTTCCGCTACGTGCTCATCGACGAGTACCAGGACACCAACCACGCGCAGTACCGGCTGGCCAACCTCCTCGCGGGCGCGCACGGCAACCTCGCCGTGGTCGGCGACGACGACCAGAGCATCTACTCGTGGCGCGGCGCCGACATCCGCAACATCCTCGAGTTCGAGCGCGACCACCCGGACGCCGAGGTGATCCGTCTCGAGCAGAACTACCGCTCCACCCAGCAGATCCTCGACGCCGCCAACGCGGTGGTCACCAACAACCGCCGGCGCAAGGGCAAGAACCTCTGGACCCCGAGAGGGGACGGGGCGCTGGTCCAGGTCGTGGAGGTCGCGGACGAGCGCGCCGAGGGTCAGTTCGTGGCCAGCGAGGTGCAGAAGCTGCTGGAGGGCGAGGCGGACGGCGTGGACCGGGCCTACCGGCCCGACGAGATCGCCGTCCTCTACCGCACCAACGCGCAGAGCCGTGTGCTCGAGGAGCAGTTCGGCCGCTACGCCATCGCCTACCAGGTCATCGGCGGGCCCAAGTTCTACGAGCGCGCCGAGATCCGCGACCTCGTCGCGTACCTCACGATCATCGTCAACCCCGCCGACACGCAGCGCCTGCTGCGCGTGGTCAACACCCCCAAGCGCGGCATCGGCGCCACCAGCCTGCAGCGGCTGCAGGCGCACGCCGCCAGCGTGGGGGAGAGCCTGTGGCAGACACTGCGGCAGGCCGACGAGGTGCCGGGGCTGTCCACTGCCGCCGTGAACGGCCTGCTGGCGTTCGCCCGCGTCATCGAGGGCCTGCAGGCCACCTACGCCGGCCGGCCCGTGGCCGAGGTCGTGCGGAGCGTCATCGAGGAGACCGGGTACGAGGCGGCCCTCGCCGCGCAGAAGACGCTCGAGTCCGAGGGCCGGCTGGAGAACATCGAGGAGTTCACCGGCGTGGCCGGGGAGTACGACAAGCGGGCCGAAGAGCCCAGCTTGGACCTGTTCCTGCAGGAGATCTCGCTCTACGCGGACAGCGATGCGCTCGTCGACAAGAGTTCGCTGCTCACGCTGATGACGCTGCACAACGCCAAGGGCCTCGAGTTCCCGGTGGTGTTCATCCCGGGCATGGAGGAGGGCGTGTTCCCGCACCAGCGCTCGCTCGACGAGCAGAACGTGGAGGAGGAGCGCCGCCTCGCCTACGTGGGCATCACGCGCGCCATGGACAGGCTGTACCTTCTGCACGCGCGCGCGCGGACCCTGTGGGGTTCGGCGCAGTACAACATCCCGTCGCGGTTCCTCGACGAGATCCCCAAGGAGCTGATGGAGCGGAAGACCGTCGGCGGCCGCTCGACGCAGTGGGACTCGGGCGGCGGCCCCGGCGACGGCTCGTGGAGCGGCGGCGGGGGCGGCTCGTGGGGCGGGGGCGGCCGGCGCGGCCGCCGCGGCGAGGACGAAGACGACCTCGGCTCCCTGGGCAGCGGCCGCCGCTTCACGGCGAAGGAGAAGAAGCTCGACGAGGAGGTCGTGGAGCAGTTCTTCGCCCCCGGCGACCGCGTACTCCACGCCACGCTCGGCGAGGGGACGGTGCAGGCCATGCAGAGCGGCGGCATCGTGGTGATCCGCTTTGAGAACGACGGCTCCGAGCGCCGGCTCATGGCCAGCGTGGCGCCGCTCAAGAAGCTGCGCGGCTGAGCGGCGCGCGGCGGCTCAGCCGTCACGCCGGCCCCGGCATCACTCGCCGGTGCCCGTCTCCATGACGCGCCAACTGCCGTCCGACATGCGCACGAACCCCATGTACTGCACGTACACGCCCGGGTCGCCCCAATTGCCGACCGGGTACTTGGGCACGACGTAGACCTCCACCGGGAACTCGACCGTCTCGGACGGCTTGAGTGACTTCACCAGCACCGGCCCGCGCGCACGGACCTGGTGTGCTCTCACCAGGACGTCGGCGCCCGGCCAGCCGGTCTGCATCGGCGAGCTGGGAGAGAGCAACGCGCGCGCCGCGGAGAAGCGGTTCTCGGACAGCAGCCGCCAGTACTGCCTGGCCACCGCGACGGCCCCCGCCGGCGGAGGGCCGCTCGTGACCTGCGGCGACGGGACGGGCGTGGGCGCGTCGCCGGCGGTGGCCACCGGAGACGAAGAAGCGGCTGTGCCCGAGGCCGAAGCGGCGGCGGTCTGGGCGCCGCCGGCCGCGCCGCCGCAGGCGGCGAGCAGGGCG
>Ga0315271_10001187_pt1 | contig 15615 bp, 12 predicted proteins | sample C3_top_MG_FD_204664 | JGI IMG/M metagenome (GOLD analysis project Ga0315271, IMG submission 204664) | Sediment microbial communities from Yellowstone Lake, YNP, Wyoming, USA - C3_top | ecosystem: Environmental > Aquatic > Freshwater > Lake > Sediment | place: USA: Wyoming | collected 2017-08-01 | reverse complement strand
CGGCCGCCCGAAGGGCACTGACTGCCCCCGCGGGGGGCAGCGAACGCAGTGAGCGTGGGGGCCGTTCATCTGCCCGCCCGGCCGCCCGAAGGGCACTGACTGCCCCCCGGGGGGGCAGCGAACGCAGTGAGCGTGGGGGCCGTTCATCCGGCGAGGATCTCGTCCGCGGTGCGCCCCACGATCTGCCGATAGATCGCAGGGTCGGTGTCGCCCTCGCTGCCCAGCAGCAGCACGCGCGCGTTGCGATCGAGCCGCAGCGCGCCGCGGATCGTGGGGTCAGCGTCCGCCGCCAGCAACGCCGCCAGTCCCGCCGCACCGGTTTCGCCGGACACGATCGGTGGATCGCCGGCGACCGGGCCGGCGAACGCCCGCACCGCGGCCAGCGCATGCGCATCGTCGACGGCCACCGCGGCGTTGGCCCCGGCGCCGAGAACCTCCCACGCGAGCTCCGACACTTCCCCGCAGGCGAGCCCCGCCATCACCGTCTCCAGCGCGCCGGCGACCGCCACCGGATGACCGGCCGCGAGGCTTCGCGCGACGCAGTCCGCCGTGGCCGGCTCGACGACGACGAAGAACGGCCGGCGCGCACCGTAACGCAACCAGAAGTCGGCGCACGTCGCGGCGGCCAGGGCGCCGACACCCGCCTGCACGAACACATGCGTTGGCGGAGCGTCGAGCGCGTCGGCGATCTCGGCCGCCATTACGCCGTAGCCATGCATCACGTCGGTGGGAATCTCGCGGTAGCCGGGATACGACGTGTCGGACACGACGGTCCAGCCGTTGGCGGCGGCCGTCGCGGCCGCGTGCCGGACCGCGTCATCGTAGTTGCCCTTGACCTCGACAACCTCGGCGCCGTAACGGGCGATGGCGTCGCGCCGGCCCTGGCTCACCGTCTCATGGACGAATATCACGCACTGGCAGCCGAAGAGCTGCGCGCCCCAAGCGACCGAGCGGCCATGATTGCCGTCCGTCGCGCAGCACACCGTGATGCCGCGGACGAGCGCCGCGTGGCCGCCGCGCAGGAGCTCGACCGACGCGGGAATCGCGCCGCGCCCTTCCCCGGCGATCCGCCGCTTGATCACGTTCGCGACGGCGTATGCGCCGCCCAGCGCCTTGAAGCTCTTGAGGCCGAAGCGGCCGCACTCGTCCTTGTACCAGAGCGTCCCGAGGCCCTGCTTCCGCGCGAGTCCGGGCAGCGACCGCAGGGGTGTGGGCGCATACCCCGGCCAGCTCGAGATCTCGGCCTTCGCGGCGGCAAAGCCTTCCGCCGAGAGGACGCGCGCGCGGGCGGCGCCGTACGACTCGGCGGGCAGCGCCGCATGGGCATTGACGATGGCGTACGCGGTCATCCTCGGAGGTGGCAGGCGACAAGATGCAGGGGCGCGATCTCCTTCAACCGCGGCGCCTCGACCCGGCAGCGTTCCTCGACATACGGGCACCGGGTGTGAAAGCGGCAGCCGGGCGGCGGGTTGACCGCGCTCGGCACATCGCCCGACAGCACGCGTCGCTGCCGCTTCACCGTCGGGTCGGGCACCGGCACCGATTCCAGCAACGCCTCGGTGTACGGGTGCTGCGGCGCGGTAAAGATCGCCCGCTTCGGCGCGAGTTCGACGATCTCGCCCAGATACATCACCGCGACGCGGTGACTGATGTGCTCGACCACCGCGAGATCGTGCGCGATGAACAGGTACGAAAGATGGAACTCGTTCTGCAGGTCCATCAGCAGGTTGATCACCTGCGCCTGCACCGAGACATCGAGCGCCGACACCGGCTCGTCGCAGACAATGAGCTTCGGCCGCACCGACAGCGCGCGTGCGATGCCGAGCCGCTGCCGCTGGCCGCCCGAGAACTCGTGCGGATACTTGACCAGCTGATCCGGTCGCAGGCCGACGCGCGCGAAAAGTTCGGCGGCGCGTTCGCGCACCTCCGCGGCCGGCAGGTTCTCGAAGTTGCGGATCGGTTCAACGACGATGTCGGCAGCGCGCAGCCGCGGATTGAGCGACGAGTACGGATCCTGGAACACCGCCTGCAATTCGCGTCGTATCGGCCGCATCTGCGCGGGGGTCAGCGTCTCGATCGGGTTTCCGCGCCAGCGGATGGTGCCGCGCGTCGGGTCCTGCAGCCGCAGGATCAGTTTGCCCGTTGTCGACTTGCCGCAGCCGGATTCGCCGACCAGCCCGAGTGTCTCGCCCGCGCGAATCGAAAACGCGACGCCGTCGACTGCGTGCACCCGGGGCGCCCCGGCCGCGAGCAGCCCGTGCCGGGTCGGGTAGTGCTTGCACAGGTCAGCGACGGTGAGGAGGATCTCGCCTGGGGCGCCCGGGGCGCGCTGTGCGCTCGGCGGGTCGAGGGTCGCGGCGGAATTCATGCGCGATGGATCGGAACCGTGTGCGCGGCCGCCGCGGCCGCTTCGTACGCCGGCAGCCGCGCGGCTTCCCAGCACGCCGCGAGATGGCCGGCGCGATGTTCGTCGAGCACGGGCAGTTCCCGGCGGCAGCGCTCCGTCGCGTAGGTGCAGCGCGGCGCGAACGCGCATCCGGCGATCTCTTCCCGCAGCGACGGCACGATGCCGGGAATTTCGGTGAGGCGCTGCCGGCCGTGTTCGCCAAGCGATGCGCCGAGGTGCGGCATCGAGCCCAGCAGGCCGCGCGTGTACGGGTGCAGCGGGCGCGCGAACAGGTCGCCGACGCTCGCTTCCTCGACCTTGCGGCCCGCGTACATCACGACGACGCGGTGCGCCATCTCGGCGACGACGCCGAGATCGTGCGTGATGAGGATGATCGACGCGCCGGTCTCGCCGCGCAGCGCGCGCATGAGATCGAGGATCTGCGCCTGGATCGTCACGTCGAGCGCCGTCGTGGGTTCGTCGGCGATGAGGAGGCGCGGCCCGCAGGCGAGCGCCATCGCGATCATCACGCGCTGGCGCATCCCGCCGGAAAGCTCGTGCGGGTACTGGCGGACACGCCGGGCCGGCTCCGAAATGCGGACGTTGGCGAGGCCGTCGACCGCGCGCTCCATCGCTTCGGCCTTCGACAACCCGCGATGCAGGACCAGCGCCTCGGCGATCTGGCGCCCGATCGTGAGCACTGGATTGAGCGAAGTCATCGGCTCCTGGAAGATCATCGAGATCTCGTTGCCGCGGATCGCGCGCATCTCGTCGTCGGAGAGGCCGATCAGGTCGCGGCCATTCCACACGATGCGCCCGGCGACGATGCGCGCCGGCGGCGTCGGGATGAGCCGCAGGATCGACAGCGCCGTCACGCTCTTGCCGCAGCCCGATTCGCCAACGATCGCGAGCGTCTGTCCCGAGTACACGTCGAACGAGACGCCATCCACCGCGCGGACCGTGCCGTCGCGATTCTGGAAATGGGTGCGCAGACCCTCGACGGCGAGCAGCGGCGGCGCGGCCCCGGCGACGGGCGGAGATTCCAGTGCCGAGGCGGTCACAGGCGCCGCGCGAGCCGTGGATCGAGCGCGTCGCGCATGCCGTCGCCCAGCAGGTTGACGGAGAGCACGGTCAGCGACAGGAAGATGCCGGGGAAGAGGAGCAGCGTCCCCGCGATCTGGATCAGGCTGCGCGACTCGGCCATGATATTGCCCCAGCTCGGGATGTCGGGCGGCGTGCCGGCGCCGATGAAGGACAGGATCGCCTCGGTGATCATCGCCGACGCGCAGATGTACGTCGCCTGCACCAGCACCGGCGCCATCGTGTTGGGCAGGATGTGCCGGACGAGGATGCGCGGCAGCCGGGTGCCGGAGGCGATCGCCGCCTCGACGTAGGGCTGCTCGCGCAGCGTCAGCACGAGGCTGCGCACCAGCCGCACGACGCGCGGCACTTCGGCGATCGCGATCGCGAAGATCACGTTGCCGAGGCTCGCCTTGGTCAGCGAAATCAGTGCGATTGCCAGCAACACCGACGGTATCGACATGAGGCCGTCCATCACCCGCATCACGATGGCGTCGAGCCAGCGGACGAAGCCGGTGACGAGCCCGATGGCCAGTCCCGTGACCGTGCCCACCAGCGCCACGGCGAGTCCGACGGTAACGGACACTCGCGCGCCGTACATCACGCGGCTGTAGACATCGCGTCCCAGCATGTCGGTGCCGAACCAGTGCTGCGCCGAGGGTGGCCGCAGGCGCCGGACCGGAGCGACGGAAAGCGGATCGGTGGTGCCGAGCCATGGCGCGAAGATCGCCACGAGCACCATCAGCAGCAGCACGACGCCGCCGGCGATCGCGGTCGGGTGCCGCCGCAGCGTGCCGCCCAGCTGCCGCCACAGGGTGCCTGCGGCGGCGGGTGAATCGGCCGCGGGCGCGGCGATCGCGGGGCTGTCCATCTCAATAGCGAATCCGCGGGTCGAACAGGCTGTAGCTGAGATCGACCAGCAGGTTGACCAGCACGTAGATCGCGGAAAAGAGCAGCGTCACGCCCTGGATGATCGGATAGTCGCGGCGCAGGATCGCATCGACGGTGAGCCGGCCGATGCCGGGAATCGCGAACACCGTCTCGGTGACCACCACGCCGCCGATGAGAAGCGCGATGCCGATGCCGATGATGGTGACGATCGGGATCGCCGCGTTCTTGAGCGCGTGGCCGGTGAGGACGGCGCCGGGCGCCAGGCCTTTGGCGTGCGCGGTGCGGACGTAGTCCTGCGCCAGGACGTCGAGCATGCTGGCGCGGGTGATGCGCGCGATCAGCGCCATGTACGTGATGCCGAGCGCGACCGACGGCAGGATCATGTGCGAGATGAACGGGCCGAAGCCCTTGGTGATGCTGCTGTAGCCCTGCACGGGCAGCCATTCGAGCTGCACCGCGAACAGCAGCACCAGCGCGTAGGCGAGGACGAAGACCGGCACCGAGAAGCCCAGCACCGCGACCGCCATCACGCCGCGGTCGATCCAGCCGCCCGCGCGCGCGGCGGCGAGCACCCCGAGCGGCACCGCCAGCGCGATCGCGACGATCAGCGTGCACAGCGTCAGCGCGAGCGTGGGTTCGACGCGCTGGCCGATCAGCGTCGACACCGGAAGGCCGGTGAAGATCGACGTGCCGAGGTCACCCTGGAGGAGCGCCCACAGCCAGGTCCCGAAGCGGACGAAATACGGCTGGTCGAGACCGAGCGACGCGCGGATGCGCGCGATGTCCTCCTCGGTCGCGATGTCCCCGGCAATGACCGCCGCCGGGTCGCCGGGGCTGAGGTAGAGCAGCGAGAACACGAACAGCGCGACCACGCCCATGACGGGAATGGTCGCCGCCAGCCGGCGCAGTGCGTACCTCAGCACCCGATCGGCACCCCGGTCGGACGCCGCGCTACTTCTTCTCGACGTTCCACAGGAAGGTCACCGGCGAGCGGATGATGCCGGACAGACTGGTGCGATACGCGGTGGGGATGATGAACTGCGCGGTCGGTATGAACGGCACGGTCTCCCATGCGCGCTTCTGCATTTCCTCGGCGATCTTCTTCTGGTCGGCGGCGGTGGGCGCGTTGAACCACGCGTCGCGCAGCTCCTCGAGCTTCGGGTCCGTCGGCCAGCCGAACCAGGATTTCTCGCCGGCGCCGCGCAGCGGCGAATTGAGCGCCGGGTTGACGATGTCGGGACCGACGAACCAGGTGTGGAAGATGCTCCAGCCGCCTTTGTCCACCGGCTCCTTCGACGAGCGGCGGGTGATCAGCGTGCCCCAGTCGCTGGCGGCGAGCTCGGCGTTGATGCCGATCTTGCGCAGCATCTCGCCGGTCAGCAGCGCCTGCGCGTGCACGATCGGCTGGTCGGTCGCGTCGAGCACGATCACTTTCTCGCCCTTGTAGCCCGACTCCTTGACCAGCGCCTTGGCCTTCTCGTAGTCGCGCTTGCCGGTGAGCACCTCGGAACCCACGGTGTTGGCGAGCGGCGTGCCGCAGGTGAAGAACGACGCGCAGGGCTTGCCGTTCTTCGGGTCGCCGGCGATCGCGATCGCGTAGTCGTTCTGGTCGACGACCAGCAGCACGGCCTGCCGCAGCTTCTGGTTGTTGAACGGAACCTGCAGGTGATTGAAGCGCAGCAGGCCGATCGAGCCCAGCGGATCGGTGTTCTCGATCTTCACGTCCTTGTTCTTCGCGAGCAGCGGGATCAGGTCCGGCGGCATCTGCTGCCACCAGTCGACCTCGCCGGCATTGAGCGCGGCCGCGGCGGTGGCCGCGTCGGGAATGTAGATCCACTCGACGCGGTCGACCTTCGCCACCTTGCCGCCGGCGCCCCACGACGGCGGCTCCTTGCGCGGCACGTAATCGCCGTTCTTGACGTAGACCACCTTGTTGCCGGGAACCCATTCCTCCTTGACGAAGCGGAACGGACCGGAGCCGACGGCCTCGGTGATCGCGGTAAAGGCGTCTGTCTTGGCGATCCGTTCCGGCATGATGAACGGGACGTTCGACGACGGCTTCGCGAGCGCGTCGAGCACGTACGGGAACGGCGCCTTCAGCTTCAAGCGGAAGGTCTTGTCGTTGACGGCGGTCCACGAGTCGGTCATGTCGGCCAGCTTCTGCCCGAACACGTCGCGCTTCGCCCAGCGCTGGATCGAGGCGATGCAGTCGGCCGCCTTCACCGGCTGCCCGTCGTGGAATTTGAGCCCGTCGCGCAGCGTGAACGTATACGTGAGCTTGTCGGCGCTGAGTTCGTGCTTGTCGACCATCTGCGGCTGGACCTGGAATTTCTCGTCGATCGCGAACAGCACGTCGTAGACCATGTAGCCATGGTTGCGCGTGATGTACGCGGTGGTCCAGATCGGATCGAGGCTGCGCAGATCGGCCTCGGGAACGAACTTCAGCGTCTTCGGCTGCGCCAGCGCGGAGCCGGCGACGAGCAGGCAGGTGGCGCCGACGAGCGACAGCGACATCGCCCTCGACCCCGGCGAACGACCCACAACGGATAACAGACCCATCTTTGCACTCCCCATTAGTCAAGTGTCTGCGCTGCGCCAGGCACCCGTCCCAACCGGCCCCAGGCGGTTCCCCGGTCCGATTGCGTGCCACGGCCGGCGATGCATGAAAGAATACACGCATCGCGCCCCGGCGGCAGGGTCGCGGGCGCAGATCGCCTCCCCGCCGAATCGGATAACCCATGGCCCGCGTCGAATTCGTGCTCTCCGGCGGCACCGTCATCGATGGCACCGGCGCGCCGCGCCGCACTGCCGACGTCGCCGTGGGGGGCGGCCGCATCACGGCGGTCGGCGCGCCGGGCACGCTGGCGGCGGCGCGCGTCGTCGATGCCCGCGGGCTCATCGTGGCCCCCGGGTTCATCGACGTCCACACGCACGACGACCGCCTGCTGCTCGCCGCACCCGACATGGCGCCCAAGGTGAGTCAGGGGGTGACGACGGTGATCGTCGGCAACTGCGGCATCAGCCTCGCCCCGCTCGGCGACGCCGAAGCGGTCCCGCCGATCAACCTGGTGGCCGAAGCCGGCGGCGAGCGCTTCGGCTCGTTCGCGGGCTATCTCGCGGCGCTCGCGGCCCGCCCCGCCGCGGTCAACTGTGCGGCGCTGGTCGGTCACACCACGCTGCGCGCGGTCAGCATGAAGAACCTCGGGCGACCGGCGAACGACGCCGAGATCGCCGCCATGCAGGGGCACGTGCGCGAAGCGCTCGCCGCAGGGGCCATCGGCGTCTCGACGGGCACCTACTACGGCCCGGCCGCGGCGGCGACCGCCGACGAGGTCCGGCAAATCTGCGAACCGCTGCGCGGCACCTCCGCCGTCATCGCCTCGCACCTCCGCGACGAGGCCGAGGGCGTCCTCGGCGCGATGCGCGAAGTGTTCGCGATCGCCTTTGAGCTGGGGGTGCGCCAGATCGTTTCGCACCACAAGGTGATCGGCGCCGCGAACTTCGGCCGCTCGCGCGAGACGCTGGCCGCGTTCGACGCGGCGCGCCGCGCGGGCGACGTGGGCCTCGACTGCTATCCGTACGCGGCTTCGTCGACGATCCTGACGCAGGCCGCGGCGCGCCAGGCGCAACGCGTGCTGGTCGCCTGGTCGCAGGCGCGGCCCGCCGCCGCCGGCCGCTATCTCGACGAACTGGCGGCCGAAGCGGGGCTCGCGCCGGACGCGATGATCGACGCGCTGCAGCCCGCCGGCGCCATCTATTTTTCGATGGACGAGGCCGACGTCGAGCGCATCCTCCAGTATCCGGAAACGATGGTGGGCTCGGACGGGCTGCCGCACGACGTCTTCCCCCATCCGCGGCTGTGGGGCACGTTTCCGCGCGTGCTGGGCCACTATGCGCGGGAGCGCGGACTGTTTTCGCTCGAAGTCGCCGTGCACAAGATGACCGGGCTGCCCGCGAGCCGCTTCGGGCTCGCCCGGCGGGGCCGCGTGGAGCCCGGCTATCACGCCGACCTGACGCTGTTCGACGCCGAGCGCATTCTCGACACGGCGACGTTCGCGCAGCCTGCGGCCAAGGCCGCCGGCATCGCCGCGGTGTTCGTGAACGGCGTCGAAACATGGCACGATGGCGAATCGACCGGCGCTTATGCGGGCCAGGTGATCCGGCCGCACTGACAAGGAGAACGCGATGGGCAGGAACGAACCGGAAGCGGTAGCCGCGGCACAAACGTCATCGTTGCGCATTGACGGGCCGCGGTTGTGGCGCTCGCTGATGGACCTGGCACAGATCGGCGCGACCGCGAAGGGCGGCGTGCGCCGCCTGGCGCTGACCGATCTCGATCGCGAGGGGCGCGACCGCGTGGCCGACTGGTGCCGCGACGCGGGTCTCGCGGTGCGGATCGACCGGGTCGGCAACGTCTTCGCGCGCCGGGCGGGGCGCGATCCGTCGCGCGCGGCCGTCGCGGCGGGCAGTCACGTCGACACGCAGCCTTCCGGCGGCCGCTTCGACGGCGCGTTCGGCGTGCTGGCGGCGCTGGAAGTCATGCGCACGCTCAACGATCATGGGGTCGAGACGGCGGCGCCCCTCGAGGTCGCGATCTGGACCAACGAGGAGGGCACGCGCTTCACGCCGGTGATGATGGGTTCCGGCGCCTGGGCCGGCGTGTACACGGTCGACCACATCCATGCGCAACGCGACCTCGACGGCCACAGCGTCGGCGACGAGCTCGCGCGCATCGGCTATGCCGGCGACGCGCCGATGGGCGGGACGGCGGGAGCCGCCGGATTCGATGCCTATTTCGAGGCGCACATCGAGCAAGGCCCCGTGCTCGAGGCAAAAGGCCTGCCGATCGGCGTGGTCGCGGGCGCGCTCGGCCAGAAGTGGTACGACGTGCTCATCGACGGCATGGATGCGCACGCCGGCCCGACGCCGATGGAGCTGCGCCGCGACGCGGTGCTCGCCGCCGCGCGCGTGATCGAGGCGGTCAACCGGATCGCGCTGACCGAAGCGCCGCACGGGCGCGGCACGGTCGGCTTCCTGCAGGCAAAACCGAATTCGCGCAACGTGATTCCCGGGTTCGCGCAGCTGTCGGTGGATTTCCGCCATCCGACGGCCGAGGGGCTCCTGCGGATGGACCGCGCGCTCGCCGCGGACTGCGCCGAGATCGCGACGCGCGGGTCGGTGCGCATCGACGTCCGGCCGCTGGTCGCCTTCGCCCCGTGCGTGTTCGACGCCGACTGCGTGGGGCTCGTCCGCGCCGCCGCGCAGCGCCTGGGATTGCCGCACATGGACATCGTCAGCGGCGCCGGACACGATGCGGTGCACGTCGCGGGCGTCTGCCCCGCGGCGATGATCTTCGTGCCCTGCAAGGACGGCATCAGCCACAACGAAATCGAGGACGCGCTGCCCCTGCACGTCACCGCGGGCGGCAACGTGCTGCTGCACGCGATGCTCGCCCGCGCGCGCTGATCCGCGGCGCCGATACGCGATGCGTGTCGTGCTCGCGCGGATGAACCACGAGACCAACACGTTCTCGCCGGTCGCCACACCGCTGGCCGCGTTCGGACCGGACGGCCCGACGTTCGGCGCCGACGCGCTGGCCGAGGCGCGCGGCGCCCGCACCGGACTCGGCGCCTTCATCGATGCCTGCGTAGCGCGCGGCTGCGATATTCGCGTCGCGGTCAACGCCACGGCGAATCCGAGCGGACCGGTCGACGACGATGCGTACGCGCGGATGGCCGGCGCGATCGTCGACGCGGTGGCGCGCGCGATCGCGGACGGCGGCTGCGACGCCATCCTGCTCGACCTGCACGGCGCGATGGTGACGCAGAGCCTCGAGGACGCCGAGGGCGAGCTGCTGCGCCGCGTCCGCGAGGCGTCCCCGCGCACGCCGCTGGCGGTCGCGCTGGACCTGCACGGCAACGTCACCGCCGCGATGGCCGCGCACGCGGATGTGGTCGTCGGCTTCAAGACCTATCCGCACGTCGACATGCACGAGACCGGGGCGCACGCGGCGCGATTGCTGTTCGACGCCATCGACGGCCGGTCGCAGCCGGTGACGGGGTGGGCGCAGGTGCCGCTGCTGTCGCACACGCTGATGAGCGGGACCGAAACCGCCGGGGCGATGCAGCGCGCCGTGGAACGCGCCAGGGTGCTCGAAGCCGGAGGCCTCCTTGCGGTCTCCGTCTTCGCCGGCTTCTCGCTCGCCGACATTCGCGATGCCGGGATGAGCGTCGTGGTGGTCGCCGACGGCGACCGCACGGCGGCACAGCGCGCAGCCTACGCGCTGGCCAGCGAGCTGTGGGAGGAGCGCAAGGGCTTCGTCTATGCGAGCGCGCCGCTGGCGGCCAGCATCGCGACGGCCCGCCGCCTGCGCGCGGAGGCCCCGGCCGGCGCCGGCCCGGTCCTGCTGCTCGATCACGGCGACAACGTGATGTCGGGCGGCAGCTGCGACGTGATGGCGGTGCTCGCGGAATGCCGCCGGCAGGGCCTTGCGGGCATCGCGATGGGACCCGTCTGCGATCCCGAGGCGGTCGGAGAGGCATTGACCGCAGGGGTCGGGCAAGAGGTCGATCTCGCCGTCGGCAACAAGCTGCCGCTCGGGCTGCCCGACAGCGCGCCCCCCGAGCAGATCACGGGGCGCGTGCGCGCGCTCACCGACGGCCGCTTTCGCATCACCGGTCCCATCTACACGGGACAGGCGGCGAATATGGGCCGCACCGCCGTCATCGCCGCCGCCGACGTGACGCTGGTGCTGACCGAGCGCCCGATGGAGCCGCTCGATGCCGGCGTGTTCACGAGCGCCGGCGTCGATCCGGCACGGTACGATTACCTGATCCTCAAATCGCGGATGTACTGCCGGCCGGTGTTCGTCCCGCTGGCGCATGCGGTGGTCGAATGCGACAGCCGCGGCGTCACGAGCTCCGACTATTCGCTGTTCGATTTCCGGCGCGTCCGCCGGCCGATCTATCCGTTCGATCCGATGTAGCGCGCGGCGAAGGCAGCGCGTCGCCTTCCGCGCACCACAATCGGAACTTCGCCGGAACCTTGCCCATGCCCGTCGACCCTTCTCCCCCCGGCGCGGCGGTCAACGACCTGTGCACTCGTCCCGCGCGCGAAATCTCGGCGTTGCTGCAGACCCGCGCGGTCGGCGCGGTGGAGGTGCTGGACGCGTTCCTCGCGCGGATCGCGGCGCTCAATCCGGCGCTCAACGCGATCGTGACGCTCGATCCGGAGCGCGCACGCGCACAGGCGGCGGCGATCGACGCGGCCCGCGCGCGCGGCGACCCGCTCGGTCCCTGGGCGGGCCTGCCGATCGCGATCAAGGACATGGAGCCGACGCGCGGGATGCGCACGACGCTGGGCTCGCCGATCTTTCGCGACTGGATTCCGGACCGCGACGCGCTGTTCGTCGAACGCCTGCGCAGCCATGGTCTGGTGATCATCGGCAAGACCAACACGCCGGAGTTCGCGATGGGATCGCAGACCTTCAATACGGTCTTCGGCGCCACGCGCAACCCGTGGGATCCGGACAAGACCTGCGGCGGCTCGTCGGGCGGCGCGGCGGTCTGTGTCGCCACCGGCATGCTGCCGTTCGCCGATGGCTCCGACATCGGCGGCAGCCTGCGCAATCCCGGCAATTTCAACCACGTGCTCGGCCTGCGGCCCAGTCCGGGGCGCGTGCCGGATTGGCCGAGTGTCGACGGCTGGCATGGGCTGTCGGTGCTGGGGCCGCTCGCGCGCAGCGCTTCCGACGCGGCGTTCCTCCTCGCCGCGATGGCCGGACCCGACGCGCGCGATCCGCTGTCGATCGCCGAGGATCCCGCGACTTTTCTGCGGCCGCTCGACCGCGATGTCCGCGGCGTGCGCGTCGCGCTCTCCCGCACGCTGGGCGGGCTGCCGGTCGACCCGGATGTCGCGCGCGTGCTGGAGGAAGGCGCCGCCCTCCTGCAGCAGCAAGGATGCATCGTCGAGGAAGCGGAGCCCGACCTCACGGGCGCCGATCTCGCGTTCGACACCGGGCGCGCGCTGTTCTTTGCCGCTCGCTACGCGCCGCTCGTGGCCGCACACCGGCACCAGATGAAGGACACCGCGCTCTGGAACATCGAGCAGGCGTGGACGCTGACGCCACAGCGGATCATCGACGCCAACCTCGCGCGGACCCGCGTCTTCCACGCGATGCGCGAATTCCTCGAGCGCTACCAATTCCTGATCGCGCCGGTGAACCAGGTCCCGCCGTTCCCGGTGGACCAGCCGTTCGTCACCGCCATCAACGGCGTGACCATGGGCAACTACATCGAGTGGATGCGCAGTTGCACGCGGATCTCGATCACGTCGCATCCGGCGGCCTCCGTCCCCTGCGGCTTCACCCGCAGCGGGTTGCCGGTGGGGATGCAGGTCGTCGGCCGCTACCGCGACGAGTTCGGTGTGCTGCAGGTGGCGCACGCGATCGAGCGCGCGAATCCGGTCGCGGGGTGCAGGCCGGTGGCAGCGGCACGGCAGGCCTGACGCGCGGTTCGTTCGCGCCGACGCTGCGCGGATCGTTGTCCGGGCCGTCGGGCGCGGGCGATTTCCTGCCGACGGTCAGGGTTCGGGCGGCAGCTCCGCGCCCTTGCGCTCCACGATGAGCCGGTACTGGTCCGGCTCGCGGTGCTTTTCGAAATTGAACGTCGTGCTCTTGTACGAGACCGTCAGGTCCAGGTCGCAGCGCGCGATCGCGAGTTCGTCGCCCAGCGTCGTGCACGCAGCCACGATCTCCCCGGAAGGCGCGACGATGACCGAGTTGCCGATCTGGTCGACGCCCTCTTCGCAGCCGGCCTTGGCGACGCCGACGACCCAGGTGCCGTTCTGGTACGCGCCGGCCTGCATCACCAGCGAGTTATGGAAGTTCGACAGCGCATCGTGCTCGGGCGCCGGCGGGTTGTGCACCGGCGTGTTGTAGCCCAGCAGCACCATCTCGACGCCCTGCAGGCCCATCACCCGGTAGGTCTCCGGCCAGCGGCGGTCGTTGCAGATCGCCATCCCGAACAAGCCCGCGCGGCCTTCGCCGAACGACGCGCGGAACACAGGAAAACCGAGATCGCCGCGCTCGAAATAGCGCTTCTCCAGGTGCTGGAACCGGCGCCACGGCTCGTGTTCCGCATGGCCGGGCAGGTGGATCTTGCGGTACTTGCCCACGATCGTCCCGCTCTTGTCGACCAGGATCGACGTGTTGAAATGCCGCGCGCGATCCGGCCCGGCAACGAGCTCCGCATAGCCAAGATAAAAGCCGATGCCGAGCGCGCGCGCGGCATCGAACAGGCGCGCCGTGTCGGGCCCCGGCATCGCCGACTCGAAGAACGGATCGATGTCCTCCTGCCGCTCGAAATGCCAGCGCGGGAAGAAGGTGGTCAGTGCGAGCTCGGGGTACACGACGAGATCGCAGCCGTGCGCGTGCGCCTGGCGCATCAATGCGACCTGGCGATCGACGACTTCCGCCCGCGTTTCCTTGCGGGCGATGGGCCCCAACTGCGCGGCGCCGACAGTGATGACTCTGGACATGTGCTACGCGGGGGCGCCGGTGCTGAGTGCGGACATGCGTTGCGCGACCGCGCCGGTGACGACTCTGGACATGAGTTGCACCAAGGTGACCGGGTCAGGACGCGAGATCGATCAACGTGTGCAGCAGCACGTCCGCGCCGGCTGCGAGATGTTCGGGTTCGGTATGCTCGGCGGGATTGTGGCTGATCCCGCGCACGCTGGGAACGAAGATCATCGCCGCGGGCGCGACGCGCGCGATCATCTGCGCGTCGTGCCCGGCGCCGGAGGTCATCCGCCGCGGCGTGTGGCCCAGCCGTCGCGCGATCCGCTCGATGCGCTGTACGAGGCCGGCGTCGAAGACCACCGGCTCGAAGCGCGCGAGGGTGCGGACGTCGATCGTGACCTCCTCGTCCCGCGCGAGCTCGTCGAGGAACGCCGAAAGACGCTGCTCGGCGCGCTGCAGCGTTGCCTCGTCGGTGTTGCGCATGTCGATAGTGACCTTCGCGCGCGCCGCGATGACGTTGATCAGGTTCGGAACGAGCTCGACGCGGCCCATCGTGCAGACCTGGCTGCCGCCGAACTCGCGCGCGAGCTGCCGCAGGAAGGTGCCGATCGCCGCGGCGCAGTAGCCTGCGTCGTGGCGCAGGCGCATCGGCGTCGTGCCGGCGTGGTTCGACTGCCCGACAATGGTCGCCTCCTGCCACGATATCCCCTGCAGGTTCTCGACGGCGCCGATCGTATCGCCTTCGCTGTCCAGCACCGGGCCCTGCTCGATGTGCAGCTCCACGTAGGCGTGCGGGCGCGGCATGCCGAGCGGCGCGTTGCCCGCGTAGCCGATGCGCGCGAGCTCGTCGCCCACGCGCTTGCCGTCGATGCCGACGATGTCGAGCGCCGCATCGAGCGCGAGCCCGCCGGCGTAGACGAGCGAGCCCAGCATGTCGGGCGCGAAGCGCGCGCCTTCCTCGTTCGTGAAGACAGCGACCAGCAGCGGGCGCCGCGTGCGGAGGCCGGCGTCGTTCAGCGCGCGGACCGTCTCCAGTCCGCCCAATACGCCCAGGTTGCCGTCGTAGCGACCGCCGGTGCGCACGGTGTCGATGTGCGAGCCGGTCATCACCGGCGCGATGTCCTCGGTGCCGGCGCGCAGGCCGAAGAGGTTGCCGATGCCGTCGACGCGCACGGCAAGGCCCGCTTCTTCCATCCAGCGCACGACGAGGTCGCGGCCCGCGCGATCCTCGTCCGTCAGCGCGAGGCGGCAGCACGCGCCGTCGGGCGTGCGGCCGATCGCCGCGAGTTCGTCCAGATCGCGCGTGAGGCGCGCAATGGAAATACGGGGCAGGGCAGCATCCATCGAGAGCGCAGGGAGGGTGGGGACAGGCGGGCGCGATCCGCGCGATCAAGGATGCCCGAATCAGGCGTGCGCGTCACGCCTCCCGGATGCGCCATCCGCCCGCGCAGGAATTGGCCCGGTGCGCTGAAACGGGTGAAACGGGGACAGACCCCGATGTTCTGGGCTCCAGGGCCGTCGGAGTCTGGCGATGGTGCCTGGCAGCGGCGCGCGCGGGTCGCAGGGGTCTTGCGATGGTGCCTGGCAGCGGTCAGGGCGCCGCGCGAGGGCTGCAGGAGTCTGCCGAGGGTGCCCGGGCAGCGGTCAGGGCACCGCGCGCGCCCGAGGGCCGCAAGCGTGCGGACCTACGGGTACCCGGCGCGGCCGCAGGCGGTCAACACACGACCGCCGGGCGGCC